>Ga0307442_1000656_pt1 | contig 17014 bp, 13 predicted proteins | sample SalMarWE160430MG_FD_202143 | JGI IMG/M metagenome (GOLD analysis project Ga0307442, IMG submission 202143) | Salt marsh sediment microbial communities from the Plum Island Ecosystem LTER, Massachusetts, United States - WE1604-30 | ecosystem: Environmental > Aquatic > Marine > Intertidal zone >...
GGATCAAGGATATACAGGATGAACTGGGAGTTACAATCCTATTAATAGAACACGACATGAAGCTGGTCATGGATATATCGGACCGGATCCTGGCCATCAATTTTGGCAAATTTATCACTGAAGGAATTCCTGAAGAGGTCCAGAAACACCCTGAGGTCTTGAAGGCTTACTTAGGAGAGGATGAAATTATTGAGCAAACTGCTTGAGATAAAAAATATAGAGACATTCTATACTCTAATTTATGCCTTGCGGGGTGTATCACTAACCGTAGATGAAGGAACCATTACTGCTATCTTAGGAAATAATGGGGCAGGAAAATCAACTATATTGAAAACGGTTATGGGTTTGATTGAGGATCAACCGGACAAGGGAACCATAGAATTTACCGGAAAGAGAATCGATGGTAAGGACCCTGAACAGATAGTCAGGTTAGGTATTTCGTATGTTCCAGAAGGACGTGAGATGTTTGAGGAGCTCACAGTAAGAGAAAACTTACTTATGGGAGCTTACTGCAGGCATGACAGAGCTGGAATCAAAAAAGACTTTACAAAAATCTACACCTATTTTCCCGTCCTTATGGAAAGAGAAGATCAACTCGCCGGAACACTCTCAGGTGGTGAACAACAGATGCTGGCAATAGGACGGGCCTTGATGAATATACCTAAACTACTCTTCTTGGATGAGCCATCCTTAGGGCTTTCACCCATCCTGGTCGCACAAATATTTGGCATTATAAAGACCATAAATGAAGAGGGAGTTACAATACTCCTGATAGAACAAAATGCACGGATGGCCCTAAAAATTGCCCATGTTGGCTTGATATTAGAGAATGGACGCTTCGTCATGAAAGGGAAGGCATCTGATCTCATGGAGGACAAAGATGTGAAGGAATTCTATCTCGGGGTAAAACAAACAGAATCGGCCAAGGGCTATCAACGGTGGAAAAGGCAAAAGCGTTGGAGATAAATTAGGCATGACTTACAAGACTATTCCACAGGTTTTCAAACAGATGGTGCAAAAACATGGATACCGGGTGGCCATGCGCAAAAAGGAATATGGCCTCTGGCATGACATCTCCTGGAATGAATATTACAGTCGGGCCCAATATGTAGGCTCTGCCCTCATATCCATGGGCCTTGAAAAGGGAGACCGTGTATCCATTACCGGTGATAATTGTCCTGAGTGGGTGATCATAGACCTGGGTATCCAGTGCGCTGGCGGTGTGTCTGTTGGTATCTATTCTACCAACGCCTGGCCACAAGTAGAGTATGTGATTCAGAATTCGGATTCCAAATTCTTCTTTGTAGAAAATGAGGAACAGCTTGATAAGTGGTTGAACTTCAGGGATAAGATACCCTTTTTGAAGAAGGTAATCGTATGGGATCTGGAAGGACTTAGGGACTTCAAGGACCCCATGGTCATGACCTATAATAAACTCCTGGAGATAGGCCGCCAGGTTGTTGAAAAGGAACCTAATCTGTTTGAAAACCGTATGGCAGAAGTCAAACCAGAGGACCTCTCTTTCCTTATATATACCTCCGGAACGACCGGTCAACCCAAAGGGGCCATGCTGACCCACAGAAATCTCACCTGGATGGGAGAGGCAGTTAACAGTGTTATTCCTATGGAAGATACAGATGAGCTGTTGTCTTACCTTCCCCTTTGCCATGTATTTGAGCGACTCTTTTCAGTGATTTTCCATATCACCTATGGTGGCATTGTCAATTTTATTGAGAGTTTGGATACAGTTACCGATAATATGAAGGAAATATCCCCAACGATTGGATATGCTGTTCCCCGAATTTGGGAAAAATATCTCTCTGCTATTTATATCGGGATGTCGGACGCCACCTGGTTTAAGAGACTTATTTTTTACACCGGCCTTAAGATTGGGCAGAAACGGACCTCATTGAAAATGAACCTCAAGCCAGTTCCCTTCTACCTCGAGATTTTCTTTAAGCTTGCCTACATCTCTGTCTTTCGAAAGCTAAAAGAGAGACTGGGGTTTGACCGTATGAGGTTAGCTATTACAACCGCTGCTCCCATATCGTCGGATGTGCTCCATTTTTTCCAGTCCATTGGGGTCAATCTCATTGAGGTTTACGGCCAGACCGAGGTTACAGGGCCTACATCCGTGAGCAAGCTCGGGAGGCTAAAGTTTGGAACTGTGGGCCCTCCCCTCACCGGCGTAGAGGTGAAAATAGCAGATGATGGAGAGATACTGGTGAAATCGCCTGGTGTGTTCAAGGGGTATTACAAAAGCCCTGAGGCTACCGCAGAGACCTTAAAGGACGGATGGCTCCACTCTGGTGATGTGGGTGAGTTAGATGAGGATGGCTACCTTAAGATAACAGACAGGAAGAAAGATATCATGGTAACTGCTGGCGGCAAAAACATCACCCCTCAATACATAGAAAATAAGTTAAAATTTAGCTCATACATTAATGACGCCGTTATTATTGGCGACAAGAGAAAGTTTATTACCTCTCTGATCATGATTGATGAAGACAATGTGGTGAAATATGCCCAGGATAACAAGATCCAGTTCTCAACTTACAGGGATCTGACTCAAAGCCCTGAGATCATTAAGCTGATAGACAACGAGGTAAACAAAGTCAATTCAGGGCTTTCCCGGGTGGAGCAGATAAAAAAATTTACGATCCTTCCCAAAAAACTTTACGAAGAAGACGGAGAAGTCACCCCGACTATGAAGGTAAAAAGAAAATATATAAATGAGTCATTTGGTGATATAATCGAAGGTATGTATAAAAGGGGGTAATTGTATTAATTGATAGTAGTCCACTTTCCGGTGCAGAAACTACAACATTGGGTAATTCATTTTGAGAGAAAATATTTCTTTACTGCCTCACTTGTTATAAACAAACACATAACTGTCAATTGACAATTGACATAATCTACTAACCAAAAGGAGGGGAAAATGAAAAAGGAGAACTTGTTTATCGTGATAGCTTTCGTAATGGTCTTTTCTTTTGTTATCATCCCTGTAGCACTTGCAGAAAGGGGGGTCACCGATACGGAGATTCGCATCGGACAATGGGGCCCCCAAACAGGACCTGCTGCCCTTTGGGGAGCGGTTGCGCGGGGATCAGGACTATTATTTAAAATGATAAATGAGGAGGGCGGAATTCATGGCAGAAAGATAAAATACTACTTAAGGGATGATGCCTATCAACCCCCTAAAACAAAGGGCATTGCCAAAGAACTGATTGAAGACAAGAAGGTCTTTGCATTTGCTTGTGGCGTTGGGACAGCTACTGGTTTTGCTGTGAGAGATTACCTGGAAAAAAACAAAGTCCCTTGGGTAGGACCAGCAGCTGGTTCTGTTCATTGGTGCTATCCACCTGAGAAGGCCCCGTATCTATTCGGAACCTATCCTCTCTACTGCGATGAAGCATTCCTCCTTGTAAATTATGCTATTGATAAGTTGGGGAAAAAGAGAATAGCCTTTTTCTACCAGAATGATGATTACGGAAAGGTCGGTCTTATCGGTGCCCAGATGGCTCTTGAAAGAAGGGGGATGGAATTTGCTGCCACAGTCTCAGCAGAGCCCATGGATACAGACCTCAGTTCTCACTGCATGAAGCTCAAGGCTGCCAAACCTGATGTAGTCATTATGTGGGTCCTGCCAAAACATGGGGCTATTATGCTCGGTACAGCAGCAAAACTTGGATTTAAACCTTTTTGGATGACAACAAGTACCCTGAGTGATTACCAGCTAATGTATAAAATCAGTAAGGGTCTTTTTAAAGATGTAATTTTTGCAACCTTTGGCGAACTACTTCACTCAAAGAGTCCATTAATGGTAAAGTATCATGAGGCCCAAAAAAGGCTGGAGCCTAAGGAAAGATGGGGAATATTTTATTATGCCGGCATACTCTTTATCGAGCCAATGGTTGAGGCATTGAGAAGATGTGGAAGAGATTTGACTGTCGATAATTTCATCAAGGCCATGGAATCAATTAAAGATTTTCAGGGTATAGGCCCTACTATGAGCTTTGGGCCAAAGAAAAGACAGGGATCACGCTCATTTTTTATCGGCAGGTGTACTGAGGGCGGAAATGCTGAAAAGCTTACCGACTGGGTGACATCTGATATTGATGTGTACGAAGTGAAAAAAAGGCTCGAGAAATAGATGTAAACACTGAGTGTCTGTTGATTGTTGTCAGTTGTCCGTTGAAAAATCAAAAAAATCAGTTCATTTTACCACTAACAACGGGCAACTGACATTGCCTAAACCCCTACCCCTAAAAAAAGCCCTGCTTGGTGAACTATTAATGCCACTACATAGGCACTTACAAGGCTATAGAGCATTGAAAAAAGTGCCCAGTGCCAATTACTTTCCTTTTTGATTGTTACAACGGTCACAAAACAGGGAACATACAGCATCATAAAGATAATCAGAGTGAATGCTGTCAATTTATTCCAGCCTGGTTCTTTTTGAATCCTTACTGATAGCGGTTCAGGTTCTTCAGCTACACCTTCTCCAAGAGAATAAGCAGTTCCAAGGGTGGAAAGAATCACCTCTTTTGCTGCAAAGCCTCCAATAAGGGCAATATTTATCCTATATTCAAATCCAAGGGGATTTGTTAACGTAGTGAGTGCCTTTCCAATGATTCCAGCAAAAGATCCCTCAAGAGCAGCCCTTTGCTCATCAAAAGCTATTGTATCAATGCCCTCCTTTACCTCATCATATTTCCTGACTATCTCCCTTTCTTTTTCAGAACCCTGAATATAGAGATCGTAATACTTATCAAAAGAGGCAATTCCTTGGCCACTGCGTGTTATCTTATTTACCTCAGGAATAGATAGAAATTCCTGAATAAGGTTCTCTTTTCTATCATTAAACGAATTGATTGTATCTTGAGAAAGCCTGGGAAAAGTCATCATAATCCACAGAAGTATCGAAATTGCCAGTATCACAGTACCAGCTTTTTTGATGTACATCCATGTTCTCTCCCAGGTGTGTATAAGCAGCCCTTTAAAGGTTGGGAGCCTGTAGGGGGGGAGCTCCATTACAAATGGTGTTTTAGCCCCTTTAAGGATGGTTATCCTGAGTAACTTTGCAGCAACCAAGGCAAAACACCAGCTAAGGAGAGTTAAAAAAAACATTATCATAGCTTCATTTTTGGCAAAAAAAGCAGCAATCAGCATGGCAAAAATAGGGAGCTTAGCACCGCAATTCATAAAAGGTAAAACCAACATGGTGGCTAACCGCTCTTTTGATCCTTTTAAAGTCCTCGTCGCCATTACCCCGGGTACCGCACAACCGCCTGAGATACCACCGCTTATTATCAAGGCCATTACAGAGCTGCCATGTAGGCCAAACCAACGTAAAACCCTATCCATCATATAAGCAATTCTGGCGATATACCCTGAATCCTCCAGGATTGCTATGGCAAAAAACATGAACATAAGAAGCGGGACAAAACTGAGTACACTTCCAACACCATCGATACCACCGGATACTATCAGGGATCTAAAAATACTCTCAGGTAAAATGGCGGACACCATCATAGAGAGCAGCTCAAAGAATCTTTGAAACCAAATGACCGGGAGCTCGCTTCCGCGAAAGGTAAACTCGTAGATTCCATAAAGAACTGAGAGCATAATGATTGGCCCAAGTATCCTGTTGGTAAGCACCTTATCTATCTTATCTGATAGATAGAGCATTGATTCTCTTTTCCGCTTTACAATCTCTTTAGTAATTCCGACAATATACCCGTATCTATAATCAGAGATAAGCGACTCAGCATCTTGATCCAGCGTAATCTTGATATGTTTGTTTATTTTCTCACATATCTTTGAACATTCTTGGCCTATAGTCTCATCCTTCTTGATCATATCGAGGATAGGTCCATCCCCTTCTAGGCATTTGATAGCAAGCCATCGTGTAGGGTATTTATTACTATACCTATCTTTTTTCCCTAAAAGTTCTTCGAGATCATTGATCCCAGTAATTATATCCCCTCCATAGCAAAGATTGGCTGGCTTCCATCCTTTCTTATCAGTGGCTAATTTTACCGTCTGATCAAGAAGCTCACTGGTTCCCTTGTTTGATCGAGCCACTGTTGCAACAACTGGGATTTCAAGCATCTCTGAGAGCTTTTTCACATCAATCGTTATACCTCTGGCCTCTGAGACATCTACCATGTTAAGTGCAATAATAAGAGGTACGCCCAACTCTAAAAATTGAACAGCTAAATAAAGGTTTCTTTCAAGATTTGCGGCATCAACAATATCAATAACTACATCTGGTTTTTCATTTAAAAGAAAATTCCGTGCTACTATCTCTTCTATTGAGTATGCAGTTAAAGAATATATACCGGGTAGATCAACTACCTCTATTTCTCTATCTTTATGCTTTACCCGTCCAGATTTTTTCTCTACTGTCACACCAGGCCAGTTACCCACACTCTGGTGTGCGCCTGTAATGTTATTGAATATAGTAGTTTTCCCAGAATTTGGGTTGCCCGCAAGTGCAATTGTTAATCTTTTAGTCACTCTTTTTCTCCATCATCTACTTCAACCTCTATAAAATCGGCCTCATTGTTTCTTAATGTCAGGGTATAGTCACGAACCTTTATAGCTACCGGGTCATAAAGAGGGGCCCTGCCTATAATTTTAATAGGTGTCCCCTTTATAAGCCCCATATCTCTCATTCTCCTTCCCATCTCTCCAGAAACACTTATTTTTGTTACTATACCAGCCTGGTTATCAGACATATTCCTCATCCGTATGATTCTTTTCATCCTTATCAACTCCAAATACCAATGATTTTATTATCGTGCAAGATGATATTACTTATTATAGATCTTTTTTTCTCTTGTAAAGGTTGTAATGATATAAATGATAAATCGATTTGAGAATTCCTCAATGATTTCTGAACAAAAATCTATAAACCCTAATAACTAAAACCTTATCAGCTCTATTTTTGCTTGACATTTCATAAAACAATATATTATGAGGCAATAAGACAATGGCCCGGTTACATTCAGGAGTCGACTTTGCCCTGAGGGATTATTTCCTTCGCAAGAGTAACGACCTGGGGTTTGGGGCCATCAGAGAGAATTTTTTAAAATGGAGGTTAAGGCTTTGTCAGAGGGAACAGTAAAGTGGTTTAGTGAAAAAAAGGGTTATGGTTTTATCGAGCAGGAAGACGGTCAGGATTTATTTGTCCACTATTCCTCAATCGACTCATCCGGATTCAAGACACTTACTGAAGGTGATCGGGTGAGTTTTGATATTGAAGAGAGCGACCGAGGACCTGTTGCAAAGAACGTGAATAAACTTTAATAGTTTGTAGTCGGCCTATAAAGGCATCTTGTCATGGTGAAATGGGATGCCATTTTATTTAAACAAGGCTCTAAGGGATTGTAAATCCAAAATCTATCCTAAAGGTCTGACTAATTTCTCTTAGACCTTCAAAAACAACACGCTCGCTCGCAAGTCCTTGAGCAACCGGATAATTGTGAACCACCATATACTGAAAGGCTCATGTGATTGACACAAAAGCCTCTCACCTTGATACTGCTTAAGAAAAGCAAATTCTTATCTCTTTACCTACAGGAATGTTCAAATCCCTAAACCCTAATCACTTATACACCAAATTGGTTCGGTGATTTTTTACAATGGAGATGAAAATGTCAGAAAAAAAGGCCCTTGAAACAGACAAAGCGGCAATCCTGGGGGGCCCTTATTCCCAAGCCATCATCTACAATGGTATAATCTATTTATCTGGTCAGGGACCAATAGATCCTCACACAAACCAGGTGGTGCATGGGACGATTGAGCAGGAAACAGAATTATCGCTGGAGAATATTCGTATCATTCTTGAGGAAGCTGGGTCCTCATTGAGTAAGGTGCTACAGGTAACTGCATATCTGCTTAATATGAGGGAATATGGCCGGTTCAACGAGGTATATAGAAGATATTTCCCAGAGGAACCCCCTGCAAGAACCTGCATTCAGGCAGCCAGACTCCCTTTTGATATCCGTATTGAGATCAGTGCGATTGCCTATATCTAACGCTGATATATGGCCCTCGTGCTATTAATAAAAATATCCAAGAGCAATTCAGAGTTTCGAACCCATTACGCTTCAGTTTTTGATCTGATGCTATAAAAAGTGATTGCCTTTCTCGGCTCATTTCCCACCCACATCATTTCACAAATGCATATCGGAAATTTTTTGTAAATGATTATTTATTTACCGGTAGGTATAATTTTCTTGAACCTCACATTAACCCATGGTAATAGAGGTTTCTCTTAAACGAAAATAGGGAGTATCTTCCCAGGTGAGCTCAGAAAACAATAGAAAGCACGTTGAACAAGGTGCACGGGTAAGGCTTTTAGAGGCTGGGGTAAAGCTTTTCTCCGAAAAAGGCTACGCCAATACCTCAGTCAGGGAAATTGTAGAACTCGCTAGTGTATCCAAACCAATCCTGTACTATTATTTCAAAAGTAAAGAGGGGATGTTTCGCTCTATTTTGGACTATGCATTACGGCAACAGGAACACATGCTGGCAGAAGCCCTTGAAAAACCTGGCTCAGTGTTGGACAGACTGATTTACCTCTATCGGATAATATATCAAATCTTAATGGAGAACCGGAATCTATTTAAGCTTATACATAATCTCATTTTTGGGCCACATCAAGGTGCAGACCGTGGAGGGCTTGAGCAATATCATAGACGCATAGTCGATGCCATTAAGACCATCTATCTCGAGGGACTGGCCAAAGGTGAAGTGAGAGAAGCATCGCCAGACGAGGTAGCATTTCTTGTCTTAGGGCTTCTGGATTTCTGCATTCACCTGGATTACGTGCACCCAGAATTATTAGATCAAAAACGGCCTGAACGTTTACTTCGCCTCGCCTTTTTTGGCCTGAACGGCATACATCATCCCCACGCAGAAGAGGTATAAAACCGCATGAAAAGTACAAAAGTAAAAATCAAACTCCTTCGATTCGTATGGAGTGCAATCCCTTGGCTTATGGTTGCCCTGATAGTTGCCTTCATTGTTACCATGGGAAGTCGAATCAAGGAGAAAAAGGCATATTTAGAGGAGGCAAAAAAGGCTGCCATAAAACAAGAAGTGCCCGCCGTAAGAATTATCACCCTTACTCTTACTCCTCGTCGTCTTGTTGACAAAATAAATCTTCCAGCACAAATCGATCCCTACGAGGAGTTATGGGTCAAGTCTGAAGTTCCTGGCCAGGTGATCGAGGTCCTTGTGAAAGAGGGGCAGATGGTCAAAAAGGGCCAGATCCTTATGAAGATTGACGACCGCGACTACCGGACACGATTGGCTCGCATAGAAGCTAATTATAAACTGGCCAAACTGAATCACGAGCGAACCAAGACGCTGGTCAAAAAGAAGATTGCCACCCTTACCAAACTAGACGAGATTGAGGCACAGCTCAAGGATTTGACTGCCCAGCGCAATGAAGCCACAGTAGCGCTGAGCCGCACCAGTATCACCACTCCCCTCTCCTCCTTCCTCAATGAGATCAGTGCCAAAATGGGGGACTACATCAGTGTTGGAGATCCGGTAGCCCAGATCCTTGAGATAGACACCGTCAAGGCTATCATAGGAGTGCCTGAAAGCGATGTAGCAGCTATCTTTGACTTGAATGAAGCTGATATAATCATCGAGGCCCTGGGCAAACGTAAAGTCAAGGGTAATAAAATTTTCCTCTCCCGTAAGCCCCGAACCCTGTCCCGACTCTTCGACCTGGAGCTTAGTGTCCCCAACCCAGATGGCCGCATTCTCCCTGGCATGTTTGCCCGAGTAGAGTTGGTCAAGCATGTCTATGAAGATGCAGTCGCCCTTCCACTTTATGCCATCATCACACAAGAAGACGAGCGCTTTGTTTTTATCGAGAAGGAGGGTCGTGTTGAAAAGAGGCGTGTCACGCTCGGCACACTCATTGATTGGCAGGTTCATATCACCTCTGGCCTTAAGGCCGGAGAAAGGGTCGTTGTGGTTGGTCATCGTCTTTTGGATAATGGCCAAGCAGTAGAGGTCATCAAAAACGTCAGCAACCCAAATGAGATCCTGAAATTATGAAAGTCCCCACCACAGCTGTCAATAAAAGGACAAGCGTTGTAGTTCTGGCCCTAATCATTGTCATTTTTGGCTTCATGTCCTACAATTCGCTGCCCAGAGAGGCCGCTCCGGATATAACCATACCCTACATTTTTATTATGACCAACTACCCGGGTGTAGCACCTGAGGATATCGAGCAGTCTATCACAATCCCCATAGAAAAAAAGCTCAAAGGCCTCGAAGCGGTCAAACAAATTAAGTCTTCCAGCACTGAAGGCACAAGTTCGATCATCATAGAGTTCGTAGCCGGGACCGATATTGAGGATGTCCTCTCTAAGACGAAAGATAAGGTTGACATGGCTCAACAAGAGCTTCCGGCCGATCTGGAGGAGGATCCAGAGGTAATTGAAATCAACATCTCCGAGTTGCCTATCATTGTTCTTTCCCTATCCGGTACAGTGGGTCTTGTCAGGCTCAAAGAGATCGCCGAGGATCTTCAGGATGATATCGAATCAATTCGTGGAGTTCTCGAGGCGGAGGTGACTGGCGGACTTGAGCGAGAGATCCGAGTAGAGCCCGACCCAGATAAACTCGCCTACTATGGTCTTTCCATACTGAGTCTCCAGAGTGTCATTGAAAAGGAAAACCAGAATGTCTCCGGCGGAGCCATTCGAATGGGCGATGGTCGCTTTCAGCTTCGTGTTCCTGGAGAGTTTCAGAGCCCGGAGGAAATCTACAGACTTATCGTGGGTCTTCAAGACGGCCAGCCAGTCTATCTGAAGGACGTGGCACGAGTATCTGATGGTTTCAAGGACGAGGAAGGTCGCTCTCGATTAAATGGCTACGAAGCAATTAACATCGCAGTCAAAAAGCGTGCAGGCGAAAACGTCATACGTATCTCGGAGCAAATCGATACATTAATCGAGGACCAAAAACTCACCTGGCCCGCAGGGACCAGAGTGACAAAACTTATGGACCACGCCAAGGACATACGCATAATGGTAGCGGACTTGGAGAATAATATTGCTACCGGGTTGATTTTGGTTATTATCGTGCTATTCTTCGTCATGGGTGTTCGCAATGCAGTGCTCGTAAGCCTGGCCATTCCCTTTTCCATGTTTATATCCTTCATGATGCTCAATTTCCTGGGCATTACCCTGAATATGGTGGTTCTTTTCTCCCTCACACTGTCTTTAGGCATGCTTGTTGATAACGCCATTGTGATTGTAGAAAATATCTTTCGATACATGGAGCAGGGGGTGCCTCGCATTCAGGCTGCTATAAAAGCAACGAGCGAGGTCGCACAGCCGGTTGTTGCTTCAACGCTCACCACGGTTGCTGCCTTCTTTCCACTTATTTTCTGGCCTGGGATCATGGGAGAATTCATGTCATATCTTCCAAAGGCGGTTATTATAACGCTTTCCTCTTCGCTATTCGTCGCAATGGTTATCAACCCGGCCCTCGCTGCCATCTTCCTACGATTGCCGCCTACTCACCGCTTCGCAAAGATCAAAGTCAGTGTAGAAGAAATAGAACAGGCTGGTGAGGCTCCTATCACTGTTCGAGGCCCTTTGCTCAAGGGTTATCGCCGCCTCCTCGATGGAGCACTCAACCACCGAATAGCGGTTCTTTTTACAGCCTTCTTGGCGGTGTTTGCCATGGCAATGATATGGTATTACGAGATCGGGCTTGAAAGGCCAATCGAGTTTTTCCCTAATATTGATCCACATAGCATCTACCTCAACCTGGACACGCCAGAAGGCGCAGATCTGGAATACTCAGATCGAATTGCCCGTCAAGTGGAGCTGGCCCTCTGCAATGGTCCTGGGTGGAGCTTGGCCTCTCCAGACACTGAACCATCCAAATGTTACTATAACAACGCTGAGAAAAAGATCCACACACTGCGCCAAGGCCAGCAGGTTGCTGGCATAACAGATATGGCTAATGTCAAGCACATTTACTCCCGTACTGTAGCAATCACCGGCGGCAGTTCTGCCTTTGAGAATAACTCGCCAAACCACATCGGTATTCAGTTCCATGACATTGAAGATCGAATGGAACCATCCATCCAGACAGTGGATGAGATCCGAAAGAGAATCAAAAACGTCCCCGGAGCCCAAATCACCATCGCCGAGCAGGAAGAAGGCCCTCCCACAGGAGCCCCAATCAATATTGAGATCTCAGGAGACAGCTTTCACGTTTTGGGCCGTATTGCTCAACAAGTACGGAGTGCGCTAGAGAAAATCCCCTTTGTTCAGGATATCCGTGACGATTATATCCCCGGCTCCCCCACGGTAGGAGTCAAGGTAGACCGACAAAAAGCTGCTCTGTTAGGGCTTTCTACTGATATCATTGGCTTTGCACTTAAGGTTGCTTTTAACGGTATAAAAGTTTCCACCTTCCGCGAGGGTGACGAGGACTACGACATCACCGTTCAGCTTTCAGTGTCAGATCGCAAGGTCACTGACATACTCCGCGAACTGCTTATTCCAACTATACAGGGCCTTGTTCCTCTGAGTACTGTCACCAGATTTGAGATTACAAGTGGGCTGGGCCAGGTGAACCGAATCGATCACGAGCGGGTAGTCACAGTAAAGGCAAATGTTGATGAGAAAAAAGCCCCAGGTCCAGTGGTCCGATCTCAGGCAGAGAAACTTTTGGCTAATTTTCTTCTCCCACCTGGTTACAAGATGAGGTTCACAGGCGAGTTCGAGTTTCAGCAAGAAGCGCAGGCCTTCCTATCCAAGGCCTTTGCTGCGGCGGTCTTTCTTATCATCCTTATCCTGGTCACCCAGTTCAACTCAGTCTCCCAGCCGCTCATTATCATGACATCAGTCATCCTCTCTCTGGGAGGAGTATTCTTTGGGCTTTCCGTCATGAAGTTGCCCTTTGGCATCATTATGACCGGGGTTGGCGTCATTTCTCTTGCAGGAGTGGTGGTCAATAACGCCATCGTGCTCATCGACTACACCAACCGCCTTCATCAAAGAGGCATGCAATTCCGTGAAGCTATTATCGCAGCTGGATGTACCCGTTTGCGGCCCGTTTTGCTAACCGCGATAACAACTATTCTGGGGCTATTGCCCATGGTGACAGGCATTGCCTACAATTTCCATGAAATGGAAATCGCCTGGGTCAGTGAGTCCAGCCAGTGGTGGAGTTCTATGGCCAGTGCTGTGATTTTTGGCCTGGCTCTGGCCACAGTCTTGACCCTGGTCGTTGTCCCAACCCTCTATGCTCTGGTCTACACCACAAGTCATAAAGCTGGACGCTGGGTTAAGCGCATCCATCATGCCTACTGGGCTCCATTCTATCGTTTAACAGGTGTCTCCTCTGAGGAAAAGAAGTAATTGCAAAAGCTGGCAGTAGCAAGGAGCAATAACCTACCCTCGAATTGTATGTCGAAGCAAAATCCCGCGCACAATAACACTGGTTAACTATATACCCCCTGTTATTATAGATACAGTGATATGACCAAGAAAATTAAATCTGGGCTCGTTCAGGAATTTACTATTTGACGGTTTAAATATAAAATGATAATTTTTAGTGAACATTGACAAACTCGTAATAAGTCTTTTTCGAGCGATTTTGGCCACTTTTGGAAAAAGATTCATAAAATGCTGCGCTTTAATAATTCCAAACTGTGTGAGGCCTTTAGGCCGAGTTTTTGGAATTTAGCGAAGCATTTCATGAATCCCAAAATGGGCATCATGAGCGAGTAAAATGACTTTTTACGAGACTATCAACATTAAGGATTCATGTGAAGCCCACCTACAGAAAGGATACTGTGCATGATAGATAAAGTGCCAACTACAAAAGAAGGATTGGAAAAATTACGACAGGAATTGCATACTATTATCACTATTGATCGGCCAAAGAATATCAAGGCGATTGAAGAGGCGAGATCTCATGGGGATTTGAATGAAAATACTGAATATCATGCAGCCAAGGAAACACAGTCCTTTTTAGAGGCCAAAATAAATGAGCTGGAGATGGCAATTAACAGATCAGAAGTTATTGAAATAAGTAATGAGCCAGCAAAAAATATTATCTTTGGCTCAACCGTTGAGCTAAAAAATCTTGTTAATAATCAAACGGTTACATATCAACTCGTTGGACCATATGAATCTAATCCTGAAGATGGAAAAATCTCAATCACCTCTCCTTTGGGAAAGGCCCTTATTGGTAACGATGAAGGTGATTATATAAAGGTAAAAACCCCTGGTGGTGTCCAGGAATTCGAAATTTTAGAAATAAAATGAATTTTAGGTATTGGAATTCCTATAACTATTTGAAATCAGATACCTTTTATGGCATTTTATGACATCCATGTGGAATAATGGAATGTTGGAATAATGGAATAATGATATCTCCAAACACGAAAGAGTAAATTAAATCTTATCTTCCTTTAAAACCATCATTCCAACTTTCCATCCTTCCCTGGCCCAGACCTGGATTATAAAGCCCGATTTCCACGAACTCAGATCCTGAAATATTGCAGCGACAAAAGCGTATTCCAGAAAAGTCGCGACAGGGCGGGCCAATATTCTAATTGGGCCAAGCCAGCTAAGTTTCTACTTGCTGAGCAATAATTCCTTTTTCTGTTACACTTTCTGCCTTTGCCTTTACCATTTTATTTTTAATCAGGCTTTCAGAGGAAAAATAAAATCTAACATAATTATCACTTAAGCCCCAAATGAGGTTTCTTTCTCTGGGTGCCCATCCCTTAGCGAGAACTGAAAAGGTTTGGCCCAATAAACTATCACGGAAAATTTTTCTCTTTTCCTTGTCAAGAGACCTTAAAAGAAATGCCCTTTCTTTGATCGTTTTGTGATCGAGGTGGTCAGAAAATTGTGCGGCAGCGGTCCCCTCTCTTCTTGAGTAAGGAAACACATGCAGATAGCTTATAGGAAGATCTTTTAAGAGCTCAAAAGTATTATTGAATGACCTCTCACTCTCTCCAGGAAAACCGACCAAGACATCTACACCTATAGAAACCTCAGGGACAAGGCGATGTATATCACCTATTAGCTCGATAAAAACTCTGGCTGTATAGTGCCGATTCATCCTTTTTAACACAGAATCATCCCCGCTCTGTAAAGAGATATGTAAGTGACGGCAAAGCCAATTATTACTGGCCATCAATTCAATCAACTCTGTTTTTATCTCTGTTGGTTTAAGAGAACTAAGCCGTATCCTTAGCCCAGGGATATTTTTCCCAATCTCAATTAGTAGCTGGGTTAAATTTATGCCGTTGGTAAGGTCTGAGCCATATTTGCCAAGGTGAATCCCTGTGAGCACAACCTCTTTATAGTCATTGTTTTCTAAGTCTTTAAGTATGGTAATAACGTTATCAGGTTCAAGACTTCTCAAGGGACCACGGGCCATAGGCACAATGCAATAGGAGCAGAAGGACTCGCATCCATCCTGTATTTTTAAAAAAGCCCTGGTTCTTTTTGAAAAACTTTTGACAGGAATCTGTTCGAAGGTCTCAGATGCTGCGAAGTCCTCTATTACAATAAGGGGTGGATTATGGTGAATAGCATTGATCAAGAGCTCAGGAAGAGAGCTCTTTCCTTTATTTCCAACGATCAAATCTACCCCATTAATTTTAGATAATTCATCAGGGAAGACCTGTCCATAACACCCGACAACAGCAATAATAGCCTGAGGGTTCTCCCTTATAGCCCTTCTGATAGCTTGCCTTGACTGATAGCTTGCCGTAGCTGTCACTATGCAGCCATTTATTATTACTAAATCCGCTTTTTTATCCTGCCCGGCCATTTGGCAACCCTTATTGACCAATGATTCTTCAATAAAGGCCGATTCGTACTGGTTTACTTTACAGCCGAGGGTGATGATCTTAAACAATTTTGTCATTTTTCAAAGGCACGTGAGCTAAAGTGAGCTAAGGTTAAAAGTTACAATTGTTTTAATTTTAGGCACTTTAAGCACTTATTATTGAGACCATTAAATATTTTGTAATATCGGGATGGTCATGAGGTCTTTTCTGGAGTGACTGGTGGAAGGCCGCTGTCCTTTTCACGACTTATCAGTGGGGGAAGCCGCAGCCCCTGATTTATCAGGGGAATGCGGAGGGGGCAAGACTCCCCTACAGATAAGTCGTAGAAAAGACCAGGCCGAGAGCCTTGGAACGACAGGTAAGGCCTCATGACGATTATAGATCCTTCTCGGTTATATATAATGCAAACAATAAAATGCTCTGCTTAGTAAAAATTTAAACACTTTTTAAATTGACTTTCGTATCCATCCTCCCCCGAGGACCTTTTCTCCTTCATAGCACACAAAGGCCTGGCCAGGAGTTATTGCCCATTGCGGTGCATCAAATTCAAAATGGACAATATCGGGCGGGATGATGGTGAGTGTACCATCAGCAGGTTCATGCCGGTACCGTATCTGGGCCTGCACTCTCAGCGTTTTTTCTCCTCGCGGAATTCCTATCCAATTAAAATCCTCCACTGTGAGGGTTGAGGTAAACAATGCTTCCTTCGGGCCTACGACAATGGTATTTATTTCGGGCCTGATCAGACATACGTAAAGAGGCTCTTTCGCTCCTATCCCAAGTCCGTGTCTTTGCCCAATAGTATAGGCATAGGTACCTGAGTGAGCACCCAATACATTACCCTCGAGATCAATAATATTTCCACGCGGCAGCATGCTTGTATCAATTCGACTCTTAAAAAATGACCGATAATTATTGTTAGGTATAAAGCAAATCTCCTGGCTTTCAGGGTAAATTGATGCTGATAGCCCCCTTTCTTCTGCCTTTTTGTATATCTCTGTCTTTGTCATATCCCCCAAGGGAAACAGTGTTTTTGACAGATGAGACTGGCCCAACCTGTGTAAAAAATAAGATTGATCCTTTTGCTTATCCTTTCCCTTGAGAAGATCAATATATCTTTTATTAGAACTCCTTCTTACCCTTGCG
>Ga0307442_1000660_pt1 | contig 16947 bp, 19 predicted proteins | sample SalMarWE160430MG_FD_202143 | JGI IMG/M metagenome (GOLD analysis project Ga0307442, IMG submission 202143) | Salt marsh sediment microbial communities from the Plum Island Ecosystem LTER, Massachusetts, United States - WE1604-30 | ecosystem: Environmental > Aquatic > Marine > Intertidal zone >...
TACAGAAGGCCAAGAGTTCGAGTCTCTTAACCTCCACCACCAAAATTTATCTTGCATTTTTTAAGTTTCTTGTTATATTATACAGTAACTAGCCTGGGATTAGCGTATAGGCTGCGCTCTCGGCTTGGGACCGAGAAGAGGATGTTCGATCCATCCATCCCAGACCAAATTTACTTTGAAAGGGATGAAAACTATGGCTCGACTTCAACCACAAGAACTTTCGCCAAGGCCAAAGAGTCCTAATGACGATAGAACAAAGAGTTATCGAGACGACTTGACTCCATCTATGCGTATTTTTGTCTATGAAGCAATTAAGGAAATAACAAATGGAAAAGCTAGAAAAAGTTTCACCAAAGCTGCTATTCGTGCCGGGTACGCTCCAAAACGAGCAGATATGACTGCTTCCCGCCTTATGCATCATCCTACTGTGAAAGCTGAAATTGAAAAAGAAATGAAGAAAATTGAAAAGAAGGCTCTTGTTGATGCTTCTTATGTTGTAAAAAACATTAAGGAAATTGGGGAGCGGTGTATGACTAAAGTTCCTGTTTTGGATGAAGATGGAAAGCCTACTGGAACATGGAAATTTGACAGTCAGTCGGCTTTGAGATCTCAGGAGTTGCTTGGGAAGACGATGGAGCTTTTTACAGACAAAGTTAAACAGAGTGGAGATGTTAAAATAAACATAACAATAAAAGAAGAAAATGTTGGAAAAATGGAAAAGAAGGTGTAATATGCCTATATTAAATTTTAGTAATCCAAATAATTTGGATTTTATGCAGAAATTGGCTACTAGGATTTTAGCCGAGTGTCACGGTATGAAATTTGATGAAGTGTTGGAAAGGTTAACAGCGTCTCTTCCACCTAGTAAAATTCTTGAGAAAGTTGAAAAAGTGTGGATAGAGGACGTTCAGGAGAAAAATGAAATAATTGAGGGATTGAAGCCATGCACAATAAAGAAGATAGAAAAGAATTGAAGGTTGTTGCGGAAGCGGAGAAGGGACTAACAGAAGAAGAAAAGCAAGAAATATTAAAAGAGTTTGAGAGAAAAATGGTGAGTGGGCAGAAGTCTTCATCTGAATATGATCTTAATTTTACAGGCATTGATTTTTGGGATTTGTTGGGTGATTAAAAAAATTAAAAATTAACAGAGCTTCAGAAAGCCTTAGAGCTTCAGAACGCCATGAGTAATCCAGATGGATTATTTATGGCGTTTTTTATTAAAAAATAAAAAAGGAGGGTTTTAAAAAATGAAAGCTATTTGGTTTGTTTTGTCTTGTTTGTTCTTTATGGCTTCAATGTCCTTTGCAGATGGAATTGTTGTTCAGGAGAATTGGAATATGAAGTTTCATCCTATACGGACGATAGTAGGCAATTCTGGAACAGCTACATCTTGGTACCATTTAACTGGATCTACTTCTCCTCGAAAAAATATTTATGGCGATACTGATCACATTAAAGCTTTTCGTATGTATGATGCTAATAATTTATATAATTTTCATTATTCGTTTGAGGGAAGCACTCCAAATGCATCTTCATATGGAACATGGGACAAAGATTGGGGACCTTATGAAAATGAAATAGAGCCTCCAGCTTATGGCTGGCTTGATGGAAAATTGATTGAAGGGGGTGTTTGGGTTCATTTGACTGCCGATGCAGGTGGGAACACTACTGAAATGGTTTTTGAGGCGAAGTAAAATGAGAAAAACAAGGTTTTTATTTTTGGGGTTTTTGCTGTTTTTAAACAGTCCGTTTTTGTTGTATGCAGCAGCTACTCCTACCCCAACTGTAAATGAACTTACTTTTTTTGACCACTTTTTTGCTGATGCTGCATTGAATGGACGATCTCCAGACGTTAGTTTTTCTGGAGGAGCTTGGGTTGCTCCATCTGGCGTTTGGAAAGCAGGGACAACGGGTGTTGAATGGGGTTTTATAACAGGATATACAGTATCGGGTCCAATTGGTGACACTACAACATATTTTGATTTAGATGTTATTCACTATCCTGTTTTATATAATTTTTCTTTTAGACCTTTAAATCTTTTTGAGAGCGGAAGTATTATAAGGGGTTGGCAAATTCGTAAGGGCATTGATGGCACATTGGCGATTGTTGCTGACACAACAAGTGCTGCAAGTACGACTATAACTGTTAAAAGTTGGGATGTGGCAGGAAATACTACAGTTATTGCTTCTGCTCTTGCCCCAGGTGTTTTGCCAAGGCCAGGATATGATCAGTCTTCATTGGTTGTTGTGGATACGGGAGATACGTTAACAGTTTATTGGGATTATGCAAATGTTGTTCCTGATGCTGTTGCACGTACTGCAACTTCGTTAGTGCTTATTACGAATACCACATTATGGAATGCCAACGACAGATTTGGTCCGTGGTTTGAAGTTGGAAATGGAGCGTATATATCCAATTTTGTTTCTGTTGTTGAGCATTATGCTACTCCTACACCCACACCTATTTCTTTTATTCCTCTTTATCATAAAAAGAGACCTTGGAGATATTGAGATGGATGGAGCTGTTCAGAATTTAGACATTCAGATACCTCATTTATTCAAGCCTAGAGACTATCAGCTTGGGATAATGACACAAGTTCCTCAGCATTATAGGAGGGGTGTTTTTATACACCACCGAAGAGCAGGAAAAGACAAATCTGCTTGGAACAAGATGATAAAGGAAGCTTTAAAGAAAAAAGCCATTTATTATTATTTTTTTCCAACATATAAGCAGGGACGTAAAGCTATTTGGGACGCGATTGATCCAGCTACTGGTATAAAGTTTTTAGACCATATTCCAAAGGAATTGCTTGCGAAGAAGAACGACACTGAAATGAAGTTGATTTTAGTAAATGGTTCTCTTTTGCAAATAGTTGGTGTGGACAATTTTGATCAAATTATGGGCACTGCTCCATATGGTTGTGTGTTTAGCGAATACTCTCTCCAAGATCCTAAAGTTTGGGACTACATTAGGCCAATTCTTAGGGAGAATGGCGGGTGGGCAATATTTGTTTATTGTGTGCATGAAGACACTTTTGTTATGACACAAAATGGAATGTGTCGTATTGGAGATATTGAACACGATTCCAGTTCAGAATTTACAGACATAAATTTAAACGTATATGGATTGGGAGGAATGCATAAAGCTGTATCTTTTTATAACGGGGGTGTTAGAGATTTATTGGAAATAACTGTAGGAAAAGGATATAGAATAAAATGCACTCCAAATCATAAATTGTGGGATGGTTTTAAATGGGTACGTGCGGATGAATATAAAGTAGGGGATTATTTGCCGATACAAAGAGGACAAAATGTTTGGGGTAAAGATATTGATATTTCTGGATGGAAGAAGCCTAGTAAGCATAAAGCTTTAAAGAATCTTATTTGTGATAAAGAGATTTCTACTGATTTTATGTGGTTATTGGGTTTAATACTGGCAGAAGGATGGTGGAGCGATACAAATTGTTCTATAACAAATATTGATGAGGATGTTGTTAATAAAATGCGAGCAATGGGATTTAAAACACAGGATAAATATCATCATGTTTGTTCTAGTATGAGTTTATGTAGTTTTTTGGATTGGTTTGGTTTAAAAAGAGGAGCAAAGAATAAAAGAATACCTTCAAAAGTGTTTGGAATGCCTAAGAAGCATGTGGCTGCATTTATTTCTGGGTACTTTGATGGTGACGGATCATCTTCCAAAAGGAATGGGGCAGTTCATTGTGATTCTGTTAGTGAAGATTTGATAAGGGATTTGCAAGTTTTATTGCTTAATTTTGGAATTATTTCCAGGATAAGAGGAAGTCGAGTAAAACCGACTAAGAGGGTAAAAAAAGAAAGTTTTGTGTGGAGATTGGAGATAGACGGAAGCGCTAATAGTAGATTGTTTTATGATGAAATTTCTTTTGGATTGGTTAGAAAACAAGCAAATAGAAGTAAAGTGCGAATGGCAAATTACGGACATTGTGTTCCTTTAAAAAAGGATTTATTTTGTAAATTTGTGGAGGGAATAAAATCAAGACAGGCTAATCCATACAAACATATGGCCAGACATACAAATAAGGAAACATATAATATAAGATATGCAACACTTAAAAAATTTTTAAAAGACAATCCTAATGAGGAAGTAGAAGGTATGTATAAGGACAATTTTTATTGGGATAAAATAAAATCAATTGTTCCTTGTAAGGGGAAAGTGTTCGATTTTGTAATTCCAGATACGCACTCATTTTTTAGTAATGGTTTTATAAGTCACAATACCCCTCGTGGCCTTTACAATCATGGTTATGAGTTATACAAGATTGCGTGTGAATCTGAAGATTGGTATGTTGAAATTAGAACTGTGAGGGATACAAAGCGTGAAGACGGTTCTTGTGTGGTTGGTGAGGAAGATATTCAAAAAGAACGTGATGAGAGGATGCCGGAGGAATTAATAAATCAGGAATATTTCTGTGACTTTCAAGGACATACGGAAGGCGCATATTATGCAAAGCAAATGCGGCAAGCAAGGGACGATGGGCGTATTACGAAGGTTCCGTATATTCCTAATTTAGAAGTATATACGGCTTGGGATTTGGGTGTTGATGATTCTACCACAATTTGGTTTTACCAAGTTCTTCCAATGCCCTTACAGTTTAGGTTTATTGATTATTATGAGAACACTGGTGAAGGTTTGTCTCACTATGCAAAAGTTCTACAAGATAATAAGTACAAATATGGGGATCACTACCTTCCTCATGATGGTGATGCGAGAAAATTAGGAGAAACAGCAGAATCCCCGCGTCAGATTTTAGAACGATTGGGCATAAGGCCAATACGAATAGTAAAACGCCCAAGAGACACACAAGCAGTTATGAGAGGAATTCAGGCTGTAAGGAATGTGTTGAGTCAATGTTGTTTTGACAAAACAAAATGTACGAAGGGAATAGTGTCATTGCAAAATTATCATGCAAAATATGACGAAGATAAAAAGAAGTTGTTAGATCATCCTGAGCACGATCATACGAGTCATGCGTCCGACAGCTTTAGAACCTTTGCTGTAGGCCATGACATTAAACCAAAGAATAAAAAAAGCGTCACTCAAATGATGAATTCTAGGATAAGAAGGTGATTAATATGGAAGATATGGACAAAAAAGAGAAAATATCGAGCGGAGATAAGGACCATATTTTAGAGGTCGCAAAAGAGAGATTAAAGAGGGCTATAGATGCCGACAACCATAATAGGGTTGAGGCATTAGATGATCTTCGCTTTATCCAAGGAGATCAATGGGACGAAAAAGAAAAGCAGAGAAGAAAGGACAGAGACCGTCCGTGTTTGCAAATTAACGTCCTCCCAAAATATGTTAAACAGATTTGCGGGGAGATGCGAAAAAACAAGGTACAGATCAAAGTGCATCCGGTAGATTCTCAAGCTGATGTTGAACTTGCAAAAATTAGGGAGGGTATTATTTATGGCATAGAGTATCTTTCCAATGCAGAATCTATTTATATTAGCGCTGGCGAGATGTTGGCAAAGTGTGGATATGGCGCATGGAGAGTTTTGACCCGCTATTCTGAGACAGAAGAAGATCCTTTTATGCAAGAGATTTTTTATGAAAGAATAGAAAATCCTCTTTCTGTGTACATGGATGTTAATGCAAAAGACAAACTTTTTGCTGACGCAAAATGGGCTTTTATTTTAAGCAAAATGACTAAGGACGAATTTGAAAAGGAATTTGGAAAAGATAAACTTCCTGGTAATGGGTTGGACACATCTCCAATTGGAACTTTGGATGAGCATTGGTATGACAAAGACACTGTGACTATAGCTGAGTATTTTGATACAGAATATGAGAAAAAAACAATGTGTAAGCTTTCTGATAATCGTGCGATGGAATTGGAGGAGGCCGAGCATTATATTGAGAGTATAGAAAGCACATTTGCTGAAGTAAAAGATCAGGATGGAAAAAACCAAAGCGGCGTTATGCCTCCAGAAATTATTAAAAGAAGAGAAGTTAAAATTCCTAAAATAGTTTGGAGAAAAATAACCGCTTCTGAAATTTTGGATGAGAGAGAATGGAGCGGAAGCATTGTTCCTATTGTTCTTCTCACAGGGGAAGAAACAAACATAGGGGGCAAAAAACACATTAAAGGACTTATAAGGGATGCAAAAGATCCACAGAGAATGCTCAATTATTGGCATTCAAGCGCATGTGAGACTGTAGCTCTTGCTCCTAAAGCTCCTTGGTTGGCTACTGCGAAGATGATAGAAGGATACGAAGAAGATTATGCCAACGCACATATTGACAACCTTCCATATCTTTTATATAATCACGATCCTGAGTTTCCGCAAGAGAAGCCAACAAGAACTGGTGTTGGTCAAGCTCCTATGGCTATTTTTGCGGAGATAGGCCGAGCAGAGAAGAGTGTTAAGGATACAATTGGTATGTACAATGTGGATGTAGGCGACACTTCCGATGAGAATTTGCGTGATGTTTCTGGAAAGGCTGTTGCAGCTAGGCAAGCTCCGGGCGACACAGCCACTTTTGTTTATTTGGACATTTTAGCTCAGGGAATTGCACATGGTGGGAAAATAGCAAATGACATTGTTCCTAACATAATGACTGAACCAAGAAACGCACATTTGAAGAATATGGACGGCACAGAAACATTTGCTCCTATAAATACTACGGTCGGTGAGGCAATGTCTTCAATTTCCAGCAACCCACAGAAATTTGCAGGTATGAACTTGAATAAGTTAAAGGAAACACAGATGAAAGAAGGTGTCAATGCTCCATTTAATGAGATTACACGCGGCAAATATAATATAGCAATAACTACAGGCCCAACGTTTGCGACACAAAGAGCTGAAGCAGTTGAGAACATCGTTAGAATAGCTACTGCTACTCAAATGAATCCTGTGGACAAGTATTTTATAATTAAAAATAGTGATTTTCCTGGATCGGATGAATATGCCAATGTCATTAAAAGAATGATTCCTCCTGGCATTCTTCCTCCAGAAGAAGGGGGTGTGCCTGTTCCACAAGGACCAAATACTGCTGAACAGATGGAAGAAAAAAAATTAAAGTTAGAGGAGATGAAGGCTAGAACAGAACAATTGAAGCTTCAATTACAAACATTAAAATTAATGGAACAGATTAAAGGTGGAGAGGCCAATATTCGTAAGGAGATTATTGACATTCAACGTGAGTTAGAGTCTCCAACGCATCCAGCAGATCAAATAGGAGGATAAAACGATGGTAGAGATAAGAAATATTAAAATAGGAATCGGAACAAATAAAGAGTTGCTTTTGACTTTGGATGAAGCAAAAGAGTTAAAACAGGAGTTGGACAGATTGTTCTCGCTTTTAAAGGATACAAACCCTGTAATGGAAAAGTTGAAGGAATTGAGGGAGTTTGTAGAAAAAAACAAACAGGCTCCATTTGTTGTTTATCCTACATATCCTACATATCCTACATATCCTACATATCCTTGTCCTACGACGACTTGGATTACATGGACAACTAGTGGAACACCAGATGCTAACAATGTTTATTCTAATCAATATAATAATGACGTAAAAAAGGAACAAGATACTTAAAAAATATATTGCAATTTTTCATCATTTATGCTATTGTTCGTTTAGATATGAAAAGGCAGGTGGTCAAATGAATGGATGAAGTCAGATGTGCTTGTGGGAGGCTTCTTTTTAAAGCTGCGCCTAATTTATTTTTTAAATCATCTAATTTGACTGGCAAAGGCTTTGAAATGGTTTGTCCACGGTGCAAGAGAGTTAATGAGTTTTGCGTCAGTGCAGTAAAGTTGGATAATTTTAAAGCGATAAGCGTGACAATAACTGGCGCGTAAAAACAATTAACAGAGCTTCAGAAAGCCTTAGAGCTTCAGAACGCCACAGATAACCTTAAAGGTTGTTTGTGGCGTTTTTTATTAAAAAATAAAAAAGGAGCAAAACAGATGGCAACTGAGAACGTCCCTCAAGAACAAACAGCGAACCAAGCCGATTCAACCCAAACAGCGGATTCGGCAGCCGCTTCGGTACAGAATGATAATGCAGCAGCTACCGAAAACAACACTTCCGATCAATCGGATTCGGATTCCGAGAAAGATTCAACCGCTTCTCAAGAGACAAAAGCCACTGCGACAGATGAAAAAAAGAGTGGTGCGGCAAGTTCTTCAGAAAGCGGCGAGTCAAAAGTAGTTGCTGAATTAAAAACTGTACGTAAGAGAGCACAGACGGCAGAGCAAGAGTTGAGATCAGTTCGTGCCCGTTTGGAAACTTTGGAAAAAGGACAGACAGGGCAGCAGCAAACACAGACTCAAGCTCCAAAATCTAATGCTGGCAAATCGCCATCTAATGATGGGCCTCCAGTTATAAATGATTTTGATAATTATGATGATTTTGTGGAGGCAAAGGTTGTTTATAGACTAAAGCAGGAAAGAAGGATTGAAGAACAACAGAATCAAGAAAAGGTAGAGCAGCAGCGTCAGCAGCAATTAGATAAAAGTTTCTCCAAGAAAGTTAATAAATTTTCAGAAGAATATCCTGATTATGTTGATGTTGTTAGTGACGCTCCGTTTGATTTAAAACAATCTGTTTTGGATGCAATTAAAGAAAGTGAAGTTGGCCCGGCAATCGCTTATCATTTGGCGAAAAATCCAGATGAAGCTGAAAAAATTAGTCAGATGTCAACTTCTGGAGCAATACGAGCAATAGGCAAATTGGAAACAAAATTTGAAGTAACACCACAAAAAGCAACTAAAAAACAAGTGACACAAGCGCCAGAACCTATTAAACCTGTTGGCAATTTGTCTACCCCGGAAAAAAAGGAGTTGGACAAGGTTCCTATGAATGAGTACGTGAAGGTAAGAAATGAACAAATGCTTTCTAAAAGGAATCCAGCACCAAGATAATAGGTTTGTTTGTGTGCACTAGAAAAGGAAAGGACACATGGCTAATCAAAATTTAACTATTACAATGATTACCAAGGAAAGTTTGCGGGTTTTGCACAATAACTTGGTATATACAAAAGGTGTTGATCGCCAGTATTCTAATGAATTTGCAAAAACTGGTGCAAAGATTGGCAGTACGGTAAATGTGCGTATGCCTAACACGTATTATGTGCGTACAGGCAAAACCGTAGCTATACAGGACAATAGTGAGACTTATGTGCCTGTCACTCTTACAACTCAGTACGGCGTTGATTTTAATTTTTCAAGCGCCGAGTTGTCATTGGATATTGATGCGTTTTCAACCAGATACATCACTCCAGCAATGGCTAGATTGTCGTCTCAGATCGATTTTGATGGTTTGGCTTTGGCAAAAAAAGTTTATAACAATGTTGGCGTTCCAGGCAGTCCTCCGGGCACAAGTGGAGGCAGTGGCATTGCAATTTCCACCTGTCCTGAAGTTTATCTTAATGCCGGGATGTTGATGGATAATAGTGCTACTCCTAGAGATAATTTGAGGAGTATGATTATCAATCCGAGAGCACAGGCAAAGTCAATTACTGGTTTGTCTGGTTTGTTTCAAGATTCTAATCGTCTTGCGGAGCAGTATCGTAACGGCGTGATGGGGCAAGCTTTAGGTTTTGAGTTTGGTATGGATCAGAACGTGAATACGCTTACATGTGGCACTCGTGCTGCGACTGCTGCAATCAATGGTGCAGGTCAAACCGGAGCTACTTTGAGTGTTAGCGGTCTTGGGGCTTCTGCAACTGTAAAAGCTGGAGAAAAGTTCAGTATTGCTAGTGTTAATTCAGTAAATCCTGAAAATCAGCAAGATACGGGTCTTTCAGCTCAATTTACTGTTTTGTCAGATGCTACTGCTAATGCAAGTGGCGTTGCCTCTCTTTCAATTTCTCCTAGCATTACAGTGATTGGTTCTACTGTCTCTAATGGAACTGTTACGGCAGGTCCTGCCAACGGTGCTGTGGTGACATGGATTGGTACAGCAAGCACGACATATCCTATGAATTTGGCATATCATCGTGATTTCTGTACGTTGGCAACATGTGATCTTCCGTTGCCGCGCGATGCAGAGTTTGCTGCGAGAGAAGTATATGATGGGATTTCCATGCGGTTTGTGTCTGGTTATGACATCAATAACGATAATTTTATTTATCGTATTGATGTTCTGGCTGGATGGGCTGTGTTGCGTCCTGCTCAAGCTTGCGTGGTGTGGGGATAGTTGGTTAGAATCAAAAATATGAAGGATTAATGAAAAAGTAAAGGAGAATAAAAAATGACTGCACCTAATGTTAGTATTAATCGAAACACGCAGTATCTGGGCAATGGCAATACCGATGGGGTAAAGATGTTTCAGAACCCTCGGTCAAAGCCGACGCAAGGTATTGTTCAGGGTGCTGCGTTAGCTTCAATTACAAGCTATAATGCAAATGTAGGCACTTTGTCTGCTACAGCAGCCAACGTTTGTGGTGGTCAAGACGTTACTGCTGTTGGCTTGGCAGCGAATGACTTTGTGGTGGGCGTGACAAAACCTACTGCACAAGCTGGAATTGGCGTGGCTTATTCTGCTGTTGTTACAGCAGATACAGCCAATATCAATTTGTGCAATCCAACCGCAGGTTCTGTTACTGCAACTGGTGATGAAACATACAGTATTACTGCTTTGCGGGGAATGCCTACAATTACTGCAAATTGTGGAACAGTTTCTGAAATGCTGCCAAAAACTACTCGGGAGGATATTTTTACATTTACACCTTCTGGTGCTGCTGCGACAGCTTCTATTTCTGCCGGGACTGTTGAATCAATCACTATGTCTGCGGCTGGAACTGGATACTATGCTCCTCCAACAGTTGTGATTACACCTGCGTCTACTTCTAGTGGTTCTGGCGCTACTGCTGTAGCGGTTGTTGCTGCTGGCACAGTTGTAAGTGTTAAGGTTACAAATGGTGGTTCTGGCTATACAGTCGCACCAACCATTTCGTTTATTGGTGGTAATTATGTTACTCCGGGCATGATTGCGGCTGTGACAAAACCAACTCATCAAGCGAATTTGGCCATTTGTGGTGTGCGTGTGGCTGGCAACAACCAAATTGGCGTTACTTATACTGTGACTGGCGCGGCTAATATCACTCCAACTGCCAATGAATCTTATACGTTCTTGGCGTTCAATGATATTCCAGCAGTGAGTCCTGTAATTCAAATCACAGCAAATATCGCCAATTGCGTGGCTGCGGCAGCAAATACATCCAATAGTACGGCTGTTACGGCTGTTGGTATTGCGGCTACAGATATGGTTTTGAATATTAATGCAGCGCTACAAACTCCGTTAGTTTTTGGTGGTGCAGTAGCGGCAGCAAACACCGTTACATTCCATTATGGTGGCGGCGTTCCTGGTGGAACTCCAGCTAATGGTGTATACACCTTCCCGGTGTTGAAACCAGGGTTGGGTGCTCCTGTGAAGGTGCATTCTGTAAAGCTTACTCCAGCGTCTGTGGCTGCAATCACAACTGCGGAGCAAGTATTTACTTTGCCTTCAAACATTACGCTACAGGCGAACAGTACGGTTCTTGTCAATAAACCAAGCCATACGCCTTACATTGGCGTTTTGGGTGCGAGAGCAAATAGTACTAGCACTTTGGCAATCACGTTTATGAATGTGTCTTCAGCAGCAATTGTTCCTCCGGCTGAAGAATACATCATTGCCAATTTTCCATCTTATCCGCCGTCTTTGTCGGCTAATCAGTTGGCTGGCTACTGTTCTCAAATTGTGGCCCCAACCATGAATGATTCCGTCAATCAGGGCAATGAGGTTCAACAGTCTTTGGTTGAAGCTGGTATTGTTTACGGTTCGTAAGTTTATGGCCTGGGCATGCCTTAACAACTGCCCACTAATTTTAGAAAAGGAGAACACTTAGATGGCTAAGAAAGTAGCAAAGAAGGTAAAAAAGAAAATTATGGATAAAATGAATAAAAAGAAAGCTTCTAAGAAAGCAAAGAAGTAAGTGGTTTTTAAAAGACTCGGGTGTAGAAAAACCTACACCCGAGCAAATAAAACTCTTGGAGGTAAGTTGTGAAGAAGTGTGTCTATACGTTAAATATAAATAATTATGCGCCAAAAATTACGTCAATCACACTTCCGTTGATGAAACAATACGCGGAAAAAATTGGGGCCGATTTCTACGTTATTAAGGATAGGAAATTCCCGGAAATGCCTCCTGTTTATGAGAAATTTCAGATTTATAGTTTAGCAGATGAGCATAAAAGCGATTGGAATTTGTTTTTTGATTTGGATGCGCTTATACATCCAGATATGTATGATGTGACTGTTTTGCTTTCTAAGGATGTGACGTGCTCTGGTTTTACTTCTGATTTTTCTCCGGTTCGTTTTAAACCTGATAAGTATTTCTTGAGGGATGGTAGATTTATTGGCAAAGGAAATTGGTTGATGATTGCAAGTGATTGGTGCAAAGACATATGGACACCTTTGACCGATATTACTTTTGAGGAAGCTGTGCAAAACATAACTCCAACGAATCAAGAACTCAGCACTGTTGTGAAAAGGGAACACCTTATTGATGATTATTTGGTGTCTCGCAATATTGCTCAGTTTGGATTAAAGCATGTTTTAATTTCTGATTTGGAAAACGCTAGAGGTATAGGAAGTGGCTATTTATGGCATCACTATCTTGTCAATGAGGATAAAAAAGTTGTTTGGATGTACAAACAATTACTTCAGTGGATTGGTCAAGCTTTAGCTGGTGGAGAAGTTATTAATGCCAATGAAGCAAATCAGTTATTGGAACAATGGACTGGACAAGCTCCATTTGGTGAATTTTTAGAAGCTGGTGGAGATGCTGGTAAGAGAATAAAAGAGAGCATTACAAAATTGGGAGTTGAACTATGAGACCAATTTTAGACATGGATTCTATAGCGGTTCTTTTAACAAATCAATGTATTAACAGGTGCAGCAATTGCACACAATTGTGTGGACATCAAGCCAAACCTGATTTTTTGACATTTGAGCAGTTTAAAGAGGCTGTTGATTCAATGGAATCTTGTCCTAGAGTTATGTTTGGTTTTCATGGCGGCGAACCGCTTTTACATCCAGAGTTTGCTGAGTTTTGTGAGTATGCAAAATTAAAACTTCCGAAAGACAGATTAGGGTTGTGGACTTGTTTTCCAAAGGGCAAAGAGAATTATCGTGAATTGATTGCTGACACGTTTGGTCATGTTTTTCTTAACGATCACACCCGCGAGGACATTCTTCATGGACCAGTTCTTGTGGCTTCTGAGGAACTTCCTATTGCTGAGTGGTATCGTTGGCAGTTGATAGACAAGTGTTGGATTCAAAATGCATGGTCAGCAAGTATTAATTCAAATGGCGCTTTCTTTTGTGAGGTAGCTGCTTCTCTTTCTTTGTTGTTTAATTTAGGAAAGGGCTGGAAAGTGGACAATAAATGGTGGACAAGAACTCCAAAGGATTATGTTGAGCAGATGGAGACGTTTTGTCCTTTGTGTAGTTGTGCAATGCCTCTTAAAAAGAGGGAAAGCATTGACGGCAGAGACGACATAAGTCCAAAAATGTATGAACGATTGAAGGAGATAGGATCTCCAAAAATTAAACAAGGAAACTGTATAGTTCATGATCTTACGCTTTGTCAAGACGATAGGCAAATTGCAGCATATAAAGATTTAAAATATCGAGACGCAATTGCTAAAAGGTATGGAATGTTTCTTACAATTAATAATAAAGGGTTTCAAACTCCACATCTTATAAAAGAGTGGAAAAAGGAAGAAGTTTTAGTTTAGAGGAAAGGAGGCAGAACAATGGCTAAGGTAATGGCAAAAGGTTCAAAAACCACGTATGCTCCTCCGGCGAAAACCAAAGTGAGCACGGGCGGCAAAAAGAAATAATTATGACTTGGGTTGGGCGGGCGAGATTCCTCACCCTAAACATTGACATAAAGCGAATCCTCACGTTCTGCCCGACCCAACTTTAAAAGGAGGATGGAGATGGCAAAAAAGAAAAAGAAAATGGCGCATAAAGGCGACACTTTTGTGATGGAAAATAAGCCTGTAGTTAGAAAGTCAGTTGACATTAAAAAGGCTTCCAATGGTTTTGTGGTTTCTTCTTGGAGCAACGACAAAGAAGAGCTTTATATTGCTAAGGATAAGTCGGAAGCGGACAAATATGTTAGTAAACTGTTGACCATGTAGGAGGATGTTATGCCACTAAAGAAAGGTTCAAGTAAAAAGACAATTAGTGCGAATATTAAAGAATTGAAGGAGTCTGGCCGTCCTCAAAAACAAGCTGTGGCAATTGCGCTTGATAAAGCCGGAAAGAGTGATAAGAAATCAGCAAAGAAGCGCACAAAAAAAGAAGAATCTATGAATGAGTTTGTCGCACGTAGAAATAAAGAAAAACCCTATTGAGAGGAGGTTTTTTCTTATGCCAGGTAAGTGGATACAAAACGCTATAAAGAAGCCTGGATCATTTAAGTCTTATGCAAAGAAAAAGAATTTAGGCATGAGAGAAGCTATTGCAAAAGGAAAAAAATCAAAGAATCCCACTACGAAGCGAAGAGCGAATTTAGCAGAAACGTTAGGTAAGTTAAGGAGAAAAAAGAAACAGACAAAGAAAAAAGAAACAATGAAGGAATACATGAAGCGCAAAAATACACAAACTTATAGTGGGAGTGTGTGATGAGAGTAGAAAATAAATTTTCTGACATTGCAGATACTGTTGAATGTACATATAAAGAATTTCCAAGAATGTTGTTTCACCCAATTGAGGGTGAAAAAATTGTTAAAGACGAAGAGGAAATGTCCAAGTTTTTAAAAGTTGGTTGGAAGAGGGAGCAGATTGCTGTTTCTGAAGAGGAAAAAATTGTAGATAAAATAGCATGGCATAAAGCTGAAATTATTAAACTGGAAGATAAATTGTCAGATTTAAGAGGGTTTGATGAAGTTGCAAATGAAGATGAAGAAGAGGAAGATGAAGAAGTTGAAAACACTATTTCTGTATCAGTGACAGAAGAAAAAGTAGAAGTTGGAGCAGAAGAGCAGCCCCCTGTTTCACGAAGAGTTTCAAGACGTGTTACACAAAACGCGGAAGAGGAAGGTGGAAAAACGTAAAACAAGGAGAAGAACTAAATGGCAACTTCAACTGCGCGGGACATAATTAAAAAGGCTCTTTTAAAGGCAGGGGTCCTTGCCGAAGGGGAAGACCCCTCCAGCTCAGAAGCGAATGACACTTTTGATGCTTTGAATTTGATGTTGGAATCCTGGGCGGGTAGAAGTTTGCTTACAACTGCTCAGATACAAGAGACACTCACTTTAACAGCAGGTACGAGTTCATATACTATCGGTTCTGGTGGTGATATTGACACTACTAAACCTTTTTCTATTGAAAGTGCGTTCATTAGGGACAGCAACAACACAGACTATGGTGTGGCTATTGTGGGGAGGACTGTCTATGATTCCTATTCTGACAAAGCTTATACAACAAACACAGCCCGCCCAAGAGTTTTGTTCTATGATCCAGGAACTACACAGCAGAGTACCCAATTGGGGACTATTTATCTTTATCCTATACCTGATTCAAGCAGCACTTATACTCTTTATATTAATTCTGAGAAACCATTCACATCGTTCACTAATCTAAGTGATACTGTGACCTTTCCTATAGGATATAAGAGAGCTATGATTTATTGGCTTGCGATTGAAGTCGCTCCTGATTTTGGAAGACCTATATCAATAGATTTACAAAAAACAGCTAATGAATCATTGAGAATTATTGAAAATATCAATTCAAGAAATAAAAGACGTGTTGCTGTAATTGATGTTCCTGGTGGAGTTGGCGGCGGTTATGATGTGTCTACGGATGAGTGAGGTAAGACAATGAAATTAGATATTGTGGGAGCCGGATATTTGGGCAGATCAACCAATCTTAATGCCAGCAGGTCAGTCAACTTCTATCCAGAAGTTGATTCACCTGATGCTAAGAATATTGTTGCGCTTGTTGGCACTCCCGGCACGTCTTTATTTACAGACACAGAGCTTAATGTAATTCGTGGCCTTCATGCTTTTAATGATGTTTTGTATGTTGTTGCCGGAGGAAAACTATATTCTGTAACGAATGATGGCACTTTGTCTGCTCAGTTAGGAAGCAATCTTGTTACTTCAGCAGGACGTGTTTATATGGCCGATAATGGTCTTTCTCCTACAGGTGGAAACCAATTGGCGATAACCGATGGACAAAGAATTTATATTTACAATGTCAGTACGACTGCTTTTACTACAGTGGCTACAACCGCTTATACTGTTTGTTTTATAGGTGGGTATTTTGTAGTTGACATTGGTGGCGGACGTTGGCAGGTGTCTGGACTGTATGACGGAACTTCTTGGAGTGCTTTAGACATTTCTACCGCAGACGCTGCTCCAGATGCACTTTTGTCTGTTTTTAATAATCATGGAGAATTGTGGCTTTTAGGAGAGTATACAACAGAGATTTGGTATCAAAGCGGCACTGGAAATCCTCCTTTTGCTCGCCAGACAGGAGGAGTAATTGATTTTGGGTGTGCCGCCAGATATTCTATAGCCAAAGGAAATAATACTATTTTTTGGTTAGGGACAAAGAGAAACAATGATAGAGGAGAGTTTATTGGAGTTTGTACAGCTAATGGCTATAGTGCTCAAGTAGTTTCTCCGGCTTCTATTAATTATCAGATTTCTGAATATAGTACTATTTCTGATGCTTTTGCTTATTTTTATACAGAAGGTGGACATGAGTTTTATGTTCTTACTTTTCCTACAGCCAATGCAACTTGGGTGTTTGACACGACAACTGGATTTTGGCATGAGAGGTCGTCTTATGAGGATGATCCATATGCTGTTGTTCGGCATTTAAGCAATTGTTATGCTTATTTTAATAATAATCATTATGTTGGTGATTATCAATCAGGCAAGATTTATCAGATG
>Ga0307442_1000662_pt1 | contig 16931 bp, 13 predicted proteins | sample SalMarWE160430MG_FD_202143 | JGI IMG/M metagenome (GOLD analysis project Ga0307442, IMG submission 202143) | Salt marsh sediment microbial communities from the Plum Island Ecosystem LTER, Massachusetts, United States - WE1604-30 | ecosystem: Environmental > Aquatic > Marine > Intertidal zone >...
GGTGCAGTCAGTACGAGGCAGAGGCAGCTTACTGGAATATCCGCTCAACTGGTCAGGTGGATTGCTGTTGGCATGAGTCTGTTTCAGCTCTATACTGGTTATTTCCAATTTACGGCCATGAACCAGAGGGTTCCACATGTTTGCCTGGGCTTTATCTTGATATTTCTTGTCTACCCTATGAGCAGCAAGAGCAGGAAGGACAGATTAAGTATAGACAGTGTTATTGCTGCAACTATTATCCTGATCTGCGGTGTGTATGTAATGTTTACCTGGTTCAGGAAGATGGGGGCTATGGGATTGGAAGTACCCTTATATGAACTCATTATGGGAGGGGTTTTTATACTCCTCTTAATTGAGGGAACAAGAAGGGCTCTTGGCTTGGCATTTCCTATGATTGCTGTTCTGGTCCTTGTTTATGCTCGCTTTGGAGAGATAATACCTGGACTTTTTGCTCATAAGAACTATGGAGTTGACCGGATTATCTCTAGCATGTTTATCACAGCAGATGGTGTTTTTGGAATGCTTGCCGGGATTTCAGCAACCTTTATTTTTCTCTTTATCCTTTTTGGTGCCTTGCTCAGGGAGGCAGGCGGAGGGGAGTTTTTTATTAATTTTGCATATGGCATCTGTGGTAAATTCAGGGGTGGACCTGCAAAGATTGCTATAGTGGCAAGCTCTCTGTTTGGTATGCTCTCCGGAAGTGGCACTGCCAATGTTGCTGGGACAGGGCAGATCACTATTCCGCTAATGAAAAGAAGCGGGTACCCCCCTTATTTTGCTGGCGCGGTTGAAACTGTCGCCAGCGCTGGGGGTCTGCTGATGCCACCTATTATGGGAAGTGCAGTATTCATTATTATGGAAATTTTAGGTGTCAATTATCTGGTTATCATAAAGGCCTCCATATTGATGGCCGTCCTTTATTATCTCGGGCTCTTTTTAATGGTTGACATTGAGGCACAAAAGATAGGGCTCGTCGGTCTTAAACAGGAAGAAATACCATCACTTAAAAAGACACTCAAAGAGGGCTGGCATTTTTTTATTCCCCTTCTCGTGTTGATCTATTTTCTGGGTATTGAGAGAAGTTCTGTTACCAGGGCGGCCCTCTGGGCAAACATCAGTATCCCTCTGATATCTATGATACGAAAACACACTCGAATGTCTCTGTCAAAGATTCTCACAGGTCTTGAAAAGGGAGCATTAACAGCGGCTCCTGTGGTGGCTATTTTATCTCTCGGGGGGATTGTTGTTGGTATGATCACCCTTACTGGCCTGGGTTTAATGTTATCTTCTATTTTGATTGAACTTTCACATGGGAACCTTTTTATACTTCTTTTGATGACCATGGTTGCCTCTATTATCCTGGGCATGGGTGTGCCGCCTGTTGCTGCCTATATTATTTTAGCAATTTTAGTTGTGCCAGCCCTTATAAAGATGGGTGTCTATCCCCTTGCTGCACATCTTTTTGTTTTTTATTTTGGCACCATTGCTGGTATTACACCCCCGATGGCCCCAGATGCCTTTGTTGCCGCAGGAATTGCTGATTCCCCTATGATGAAAACAGCCCTTACTGCCTGCCGTCTGGCTATCGTGATCTTTATTCTCCCCTATATCTTCGTGTATAATAATGCTCTTCTTATGATCGGTAATTTTTGGCAGATTATCTGGGTTTCCTTTACGGCGTTGCTCGGTGTATTTGCCCTTGCCGCAGCCGTACAGAACTTTTTGAACAGAAAGATTCCTTTTTTGCTTAGAATTGTACTAATTGGAACCTCTTTAAGCCTTATTATTCCTGGATACAAAACGGATATATTAGGGATGGTGTTGCTTTTTTCAATAATCCTTTATCAAACACCTCACCTTGTCAAAAGATTTAGGGGCTATTTGGTAAGGGGTAGCTGATATCCGGTTGACTATGACAGATACTAACACAATGAGTTCCTATGAAAGGATAATGACGGCTCTGGAAGGAAAGAGGCCAGACAGGGTTCCTGTGTTTCCTTTAGTTCGGGACTGGGCGATACGGCAGGCTGGTTTTACCGTATCAGAGGTAATTGAGGATGTAGGGAAACTTGTTTACACACACTTTTTTTGTCTTAAGAAATTCGGCTTTGACACGGTCAGGGACCTGTCAGCCATTCATGTTGAATCAGAGGCAATGGGATGCACACTGGACATTAAAGAGGATGGGAGCCCGGCAATTATCGATCATGCTGTCAAGAACTATGATGAGGATCTCCCAAAATTGAGGATTCCCAATCCCTGGACTGATGGTCGGCTTCCCGTAATACTTGAGGGAATACAAAGGCTCAAGAAAATGTGTGCCAAACAGGTTCCAGTTATCGCCTATATTCAGGCACCTTTCAGGCATGCCAGTATGTTACGAGGATTTGAAGATTTAATGAGGGATCTCTACAAGAGGCCTGATAGGGTAAAGGAGTTGCTGGAGATTACCACCTTAAGCCAGATATATTATGGCATAGCCTGTGTACATGCCGGTGCTGACGTTGTCCAAATATCTGATCCATCCTCATCAGGTGATGCTGTCTCTTTAAAGGTATGGGAGGAATTTGGCCTTCCATATACAAAAAGGGTAGTCAATGCCCTTAAAAAGATGGGCGTTAAGATTACGATGCATATATGTGGCGATACCAATGATAGGCTGGAGTCATTGGCTTTAACAGGCGTGGATGGATTAAGCCTTGATCATAAGGTGGATTTTGTCTATGCAAAAAAGGTGCTCGGAGACAGGGTCTGTTTAATAGGAAATTTAAATCCTACCGATACACTTGTCTTTAAAAATGCTGATGAGGTCTATGAGGAGGCACGAGCCCTTATTTCTGCAATTGGTCCCTCTAATTTTATCCTCTCAAGCGGTTGTTCCATACCGGCTAGTGCACCTCCGGAAAATATTGAGGCCATGGTAAGGGCGGCAAAAGGGGAATAATGAGCAATATTTATAGAAAAGAATGTTACGTTTTTACCCTAAAGGTTGAATCTAAACCCAAAGGAAGATAGAGACTATGACACAAAAGCAAGAATTTCCAAAGGCCGGCTTTGAATATCAGCTCATATTAAAACACATATTGGAGCACACAGCAAAGATGCGACCTAAAGGTGAAATTGTCTATAGAGATCATTTTCGCGAGAACTATGCCCAGCTTTATGAAAGATGCCAGCGTCTTTCAAATGCTCTTAAAGGATTAGGAGTGAAGGAAGGCTCGAAGGTCATTTGCTTTGAATGGAATACACATCGCTTCCTTGAGACATATTTCGCCGTACCTTGTATGGGCGCTATGGTGCATATGGGGAATCCACTTTTGACTCCAGAACAGATAGCCTATCTCATAAACCGGGCAGAGGATGATGTAATTATCTTTAACAAAGATTTCACTTCAATAATTGAGTCAGTAAGCAATAAGCTTAAAACAGTTAAACATTATATAGTATTAGCTGATGATGAAATACTGCCGGATACAACCTTAAATCCAATCTCAGAGTACGAGGAACTGCTCCGCTCTGCATCGCCACATTATGAGTATCCTGATCTCAACGAGGATACTGTGGCATCATTAAGTAACACAACCGGCACGACTGGAGATCCAAAGATATGTTTCTTTACTCATCGACATCATATAATGCACACGATTATCTGGTCGAATATGCTCCTGGGTTTTTCAGGGGAAAGAGGATTAGATCCGCGTCGTGATATGACAATACAACTTGTGCCTATGTTTCATGCCCATGGCTGGGGCATTCCTTATATAGCGACATTTCTTGGATGCAAACAAGTTTATCCTGGACGATTCGATCCGAAGATATTTTTAGAAATACTAAAAAAAGAAAAACACCCGGGGCAGGGCGGTTACATGGCATGTGTTGCTACAATGCTTAACATGATTATTTCCCATCCAGAGGTTGAGCAATATAAAGAATATTTTAATAGGCTTATCTATGAAGGCGGAGGAATGCGACTTAACACCATCCTTGCCAGAAAAGCAAAAGAACTTGGTATGGATATCTGCTCTGGGTGGGGAATGACCGAAGCATATCCAAAAGTTGGCCTCCAATATCTAAAACCTCACATGTTTAATTGGACGGAGGATAAAAAAATAGAATTTCTCAGCGGAACCGGTATAGCCCCTCCGTTTGTGGAGCAGAGAGTAATAGATGAACAGGGCAATGATGTTGCGAGAGATGGAAAGGCAGTTGGCGAGGTTGTGCTCAGATCCCCATGGCTCACAATGGGCTACTACAAGGATTCCGAGAAATCAAAAGAACTGTGGCGAGATGGATGGATGCACAGTGGGGATATGGCAGTGATAGACAAGGAAGAGAGTGTATTGATTATCGACCGGTCTAAGGATGTGGTTAAAAGTGGTGGGGAATGGATTTCGACCCTCACACTGGAAAATTTGATCAACATGCATCCAAAGGTCCAGGAGGTTGTAGTTTTTGCGGCACAATCCGAGAAGTGGGGAGAACGCCCGGTAGTTTTATTAGTTCCAAAAGATGAATATAAAGGAACGATTTCCGAGGAGGAATTGAGGAAGCATATGACGCAGTATGTGAAAGAAGGCAAGATATTAAAGTGGTGGATACCAGAAAGATTTATCTTTGTAGATCAAATACCTCGAACAAGCGTTGGCAAATTCGATAAAAAGGCGATACGATCAACGTATGGGGATGTATTGGAGGGGAAAGAGGGATAATCTTTTTACGTTAAAAATTATTTACCATCTCTATCAGGTATGATGTAATTGTATTAACGATAATCTTTCCTTTTTCAGCTGTGGCAGACAAAGGATCTCCCATGATTCCAGATTCTGTCAAACCTTTGGCCTTGTCATAAAGAGTAATTTCCACCCCTTTAAATTCAGCAGGGCCAAGAGTTGATTTCACTGTAAAATGAGGTTTGTTTGATTTGACATATTCAACCTTTGCCCTTTTCATATCTACCGTATCAGGATGAAGATAAAGCATCACTGATGTCATTAATTCTCCTGCATGCTTGAAGACATTTTCTTTTAGCTTTGGGATATCTTTTGCCAGGGAGTTGGCGATTTTCCATATCTCCACCATGGCAATTTGCACCTCGTGGCTCATTATAAATTCCCTTGAAACAACGTCCACTGCAGAAGAATTGCCGCTATGGCCATTAACAAAAATGAATTTCTTGAAACCATGATGAGTTAGGCTAGATATATATTCCCTTAATACTTGCGTGAGTGTCTCTATCTTTAGGGATATTGTTCCTGGAAACTCAAGAAACCATTCTGAGTATCCCACGGGTAAGGTAGGCCCAATAAGGCAATCTGTTTCTTTGGCTACCGCTTGTGCTATAGCCTCTGCTACATATGTATCCACCCCGATAGGGAGATGGATTCCCTCCTGCTCTGTTGAGCCGAGGGGGATAAGGATGATTTTATCTCCCCTCTCCATCTCATGTACCTCAGCCCAGCTATTGGCAGCAAATTGATATCGTTTCACGGATAGCCCCCAACTACTTAAAGTTGCGTAACATTTTAGCTCTTTTAAAACTCCCCCTGGCCTTTATTAAAGGCCACATAGTTATCCTTGGTGAGACGCATGAGCATGGGGATGTCTTTTTTTACATCATGCCCTCTAACATGGGGCCTCAGCGTGCCGCTTCAAACAATGTGCACAAGCAACTCGTCATTGTCTTCTAGGGTCTTTGTGAGTGTGTCCTTCGACTTTGCTCAGGACCATGAGCTTGTCGAATGGCACCTGTTTGAAGCGGCCTACCGTCTCGTTCTTGTGAGGGAATGATAAAAAAAGACATCCCCATGCTCGTTCACCAGGTAATTTCAAAGAGCTAAAATGTTACAAAGTTGCCTATTTACCTTTTTATCCTTTAATAAGTCTTGGAATCATCATGTGGTGTTGCGGGCAAATTGATATAGGATTTTGGTAGGCGCAGCCCGCAAAGGCCACAATATACTTTCTTATATCAGTAAAAGAGATAATTTCGTCCACATAGCCCCTATTGGCACAATAGATTGGTCTTGATTTATCATAGTACTCCTGTGCCAGGGCATTCATTTTGTCAATGACTGGCTGAAGTGGACGTCCGGCATCTTTTTCCTTGACCAATCTCCTTGAAAATGAGGCAGCAGAGGCCGTTTCACCATGCATGACGTAAATTTCTGTTGTTGGTGTCCCCAGAGTAAAGGCATTATGGTTATTGGCTGTTGGTCCTCCCATGATGTAATGGGCAGCTGCTGTTCCTTTTCTCAGAACGATGCAGATTTGAGGAACATCGGTTTGCTCAATGGAGTATATAAGAGACTGTCCAAGGCCAAGCAGCTCCGCCTTCTCTGCAATATCCCCCACATCAATTCCAGATGTATCTTGAAACCAGACTATGGGAACCCTGTCACGACCACATAGGGTGACGAATTCATTCATCTTGATCAAACCTTGTCGATAAAGTTTTCCACCAATGCCAGGGTAGGGCGCATATTCAGGATAATTTTGACCCAAAAATCCCTGATGATTCCCTATAAAGCCTATCAGAAGACCATCAATTTTAGCAAGTCCAGTATAGACCTCTGGGCCATAGTCTGGCCTGAATTCCATGTGTTCGCTGTTATCAAAGATACGGGCCAGCATTTCTTCAAAGTTATAACTCCTCTTCTGAGCAAAGGCCACGATGCTGTTGATATCCTCTCCTGAAAATTTGGGTTCTTTCGGTTTATCAACGCGGAAAAAATCAGGGTCATAGGCAGGGCACATATCCATGTATTTTTTTAGAGCATCAAGGACATCGAACTCGGTATCATAGACCTCTTTAAAAAAGCCTGTCTCATTATGATGTATAGGAACGCTGCCCGGGGGTACCTGCTTGAAATGGCGTGTTGCCTCAATAAGCTGTTCAGCACCCTCTTCGTCGAAATAACCTTTTGGGCTCATGCCACCGACAATACCGCCGCCGCCTACAGCAATATTAGCATCTTTATGCGCCAGAAGGATGGTGGGGCTGATGCCTTGATATCCACCACCAGCTGGGTTTGTCCCATAAATACCTGCTAGAATTGGTACACCCACCTTTTCAAGTTCCGCATGGCGAAAAAATGTAGTACCATTTCCTCTTCGGTTGGCATACACCTCTTCCTGCTCTGTGAGTTTTACGCCACTGCAATTTACAATCCACACCAGGGGAACGTGAAGTCTTTTTGCCATGTCCGTGACCCTGAGTTGGTTATCTGCCTGTCCGGCGATCCAGGCCCCTGCCATTACCTTGTTGTCAAAACCGATAATAACGGCCCATTTGCCGTTGATCTTGGCAAGCCCATCAATTACACCGGTTGTCCCCTCCTCGTTAAACAGCGGGTTATACAGCGTATGGAGCGGACACCAGGTTCCAGGGTCGACAAGATGCTCTATTCTTTCCCAGACCGTGGTCTGACCTCTCTGTTTAATTTTCTCGGCCGGTATACCTGCATTTTTTACGGCCTCAATAGCACGGGCAACATCTTTTTCCACTTCATTTATTTGTGCTACGTTTTCCTTTGCACTCTCCTTTTGACTATCGGAAAGAGCTTTACCAAATGGTGTCATTTTTTCAAAATAAGGTCTCATTCCTGCCTCCTTTTTATTAAATGCTTACGATAACAAAGTTTTGTGCCAACTCCCTCGGCGTGCTGTGCGCGCAAGCTCAATGAGAAAGGCGATACGTGTATAATTTTGTCTTAGGATCGTTGTAACCGGACCCAAGAGTTGAAATAAATATGTATATCTCATCCATTCTGTAAGAGATTTAAAACTTTTTAACGGCACCTTTCTTCTATCAGTTTAACACGATAAATTCAATCAGGTACTTTACCCAAACGTAAGGAAACCACACCCATTTGAAGATAGGAGTTGTTACATTTTGTGCCTATCCCCTTTGGCTATTAGGTTTAAATACCTACAGCGAACATCTGCTCATTGCTATTGACAATCTGAGATTACTCAATAATAATCGTAATTACTCAGGTTGTGAGGTTCACGCCTGAACTTTGAACCTAAAGGGTAACTAATAATCCAGCAAATAAGCTCCCAGCTTTACCGGGGAGCTCCAATGAATTTTACCATGTAAGACTGTAGAAATAAAACCTCCCATATACATCATCAACATTCAAATATGAGAGGCTTAAAATGAAAACCTGCCAATGCATACATTATATGAGATGGGAATGCAAGTACCATGTTGATTTTATATCTAAAAGATGTAGGAAAAAATATTTTTGGGGTATTACAAGAACATCGTAGAAAAATATATTTCATTAACTATCCAAACAGAAGAAATAAAAAATAGAAGAGGGGCAGACAATTACCTTATTTTCAAGAGCATATGGTGCGAAAGATACCTGTTGAATGGTAGGTTTATGAATATTTTGATGATAGTGATGTTGTTCCGCTATTAAAACATGGATAATGTATTATAATTAACATACTGAGAAAGGAGCACTACGATGAGATTTCCTGATATTAAGACAACTCTTCCGGGCCCTAATGCTGCGGCATTGATTGGTGTAGATCGTAATCATGTATCTCCCTCCTACACTCGGATTTATCCCCTTGTTGCCGAGAAGGCCGAAGGGTTATGGATCCATGACCCAGATGGGAACACCTTCTTGGATTTTACCGCAGGTATTGCAGTATGCGCAACTGGACATTGCCACCCTCATGTTGTTAATGCCATCAAGGAACAGGCTAACAAGCTATTACATATGTCTGGAACCGATTTCTACTATACATCACAGATCACTCTGGCGGAAAAGCTTGCCCACCTGACACCGGGTAGTGGGAGCAATAAAGTCTATTTTGGAAACTCCGGTGCCGAGGCAGTTGAAGCAGCCTTTAAGCTTGCCCGGTGGTATACAAAACGGGAGCTAAACCTTGCTTTCTTTGGAGCGTTCCATGGCCGCACTATGGGCGCGCTTTCACTTACGGCGAGCAAAACGATCCAGAAAAAACATTATAATCCACTTATCCCTGGAATTACCCATATACCGTATGCCTATTGCTACCGGTGTCCGTATCATATGTCATATCCTGAATGTGGAATCGAGTGTGTGCGCTGGGTAGAAGACACCCTCTTCCGCACAACCGTTCCCCCGGAAGAGGTGGCAGCCATCTTCGTTGAGCCTATCCAGGGCGAGGGAGGATATATTGTGCCTCCCCCCGAGTTCCACCGGGAGTTACAAAAAATAGCTAAGAAGTATGAGATTCTCTATGTAGCCGATGAGGTACAATCAGGCATGGGCCGTACGGGAAAAATGTTCGCAATGGAACACTTTGGAGTGGTGCCGGACATTATGGCCCTGGCCAAGGGTATCGCATCAGGAATGCCGCTCGGTGCCATGGTAGCTCGGTCTGACATCATGGTTTGGGAGGCAGGATCCCATGCTTCTACCTTTGGAGGCAATCCTGTCTCATGTAGCGCTGCTCTGGCTACTATTGAGTTGCTCGAGGCTGAGCTGATGGCAAATGCCAAAATCCGTGGTGAATATTTAATGACAGAGCTACGGGAGTTGCAGAAGTCAATGGAATGCATGGGCGATGTGCGTGGTATGGGTCTCATGGTTGGTGTTGAGTTGGTGAAGGACCGAGATACCAAAGAACGGGCTTCTGATTGGCGTAATGAGATAATTCAAAAGGCCTTTCAAAAGGGACTACTACTCCTTGGGTGTGGTGAGAATACAATTCGTTTCTCTCCGGCACTTACTGTTACGGTAGAGGAGATAGATGCGTGTTTATCTATCTTTGAAGAAAGCCTACTGGAAGTGGCTGGATGAACTGTCATTGAATGATAAACCCAGCATACCCTACAACATAGCTATAATCACCACTCACGTCTCCTGATGTGGCATAGGATATCAGATTTGCCGTGGTTGCACCCAGTTCCTTGGCAGCTATAAGGGTTATTGTAGTTGGAATTACGCCGCACATAGATATGTTATTCTCTTCAACTATCTCTAAAAGCCCAGCAGGATCCAAAGAGCGAACCCTTTCTATCGCCAATTGATCCTTTTGTTGAGCGCTTTCATGCGATTCATAGTGAGTCATATCCGTACTGGCAATTATGACAACAGGCCGACCGAATTTCTTTATTGCCCTCGCTATAGCTGTACCTATTTCTTCACATGTTGTAAAGTCAGCTCTGCCAAGAACAATAGGAACGAATTCAACATCAGGTTTGATATAGTGAATAAAAGGTAATTGCACCTCAACAGAATGTTCTTGTATGTGGGCTTGAGCATCAGCGCTTAACCATTTTGATTCTTTAATCAGGAGATTGGCCAGTTTTTCATTTATGCTCATATCACCCCATGGCATGCGCCAAGCACCCTGTTCCATCACAGCAAACGGTGCTCCAAGGCCATGATGATTGGGGCCCATAACGATTACTTCCTTGGTAATATCAGCTACGGCATATACAGCTCCAGCAACATTGCCTGAGTACATATAACCGGCATGAGGAGATACCAGGGCCAATATCTTTTCTTTTTTTTGTTCGCCTGTGGCAGGTTTAACCCTGCTGGAAATATCTTTTTTAAGATCTTCTTCCCTTCCAGGGTAAAATTGATTGGCTACTGCTGGTTGACGTATCATGTTAATCACCTCGCTATAGGTTAGTATTTACTCATTATGCAATGCCATCATCTCAAACATAGTACTATTAATGGCATGGATTATGTCATATCTTCTTTTGTTTGACAAAGGCTGTTACGTGAAATGGCGTAGTCAATGTAACGGGTGTCGGCCGAACGAAAGTTCAACATTTGTCTGTGTGAGTCAGCGAGCAATTTATTTCGACCACGAGGTTTTTTCTTATGCATTAACTGCTGATATCTGTAAAGCATTACTGTCAAGAAATCAGGGCTAACCTTAAAGTATTCAAGGCTATTATTGCGCTTCTATTCTGAAGGGTAAGGATATCACCACCCATTTTCCAATCGTAGCTACCATTGACATTTTCACCTGAAACCACGACATGGGCATCTACATCATAGCCCTTTTCTGCCGCTTTCAGTGTTCCTAAAAGGGCTAAGCCAATTGAGCTATTTCCCTCACGTTTTATTTTTTTAGCCAGAGACTCAGCTGTCTTCTTGTTTATTTCAAGAGCAAGGCCTTCCTTATTCAAAAAGGAAAGGATTTGTTCTTTTTTTCCTATCACAATACTTTTATGAAGTGGGGATAATAATGAACTTTGCAACCTCCCTGTTAACTCCCCACCTGAAAAGGTCTCTAAAACAGATAAGGTATCACCTCTTTTATTGAGAAGATTTGTGACAACTCCATGGAGAGTATCTTCGTTGATACCATATATAGTAATTCCTAAGCGTGACCTAATCTCTTGCTCGATTGGCCTGATAAGAGCTTTGGCCTCTCTTTCACTTTTTGCCCAGGCTGTTATCGTGATACGTATATCACCTGGTGAAGCTAAGATACCGATAGTTGGATTACTATTCTCCTTAATAAGATCATTTATCTGGGTGTCGACCTTGCTTTCACCTATCCCAGTTACCTTGAGGACTTTGGAGGTAATTAGCTCCTGATCGAGCTGAAAACGTTTTTTCAGGTAAGGAACAACCTTTTTGTGAAGGAGATATTTTAGTTCTTTTGGTACTCCAGGAAGGGCAATAATTACCTTTGATCCTTTTTCTACAATAAACCCTGGAGCTGTTCCCATTTCATTGGGAATAGGGATGGCTCCATCGGGTATAAAGGCCTGCTTTCTGTTGTTTTCTGGCATGCTATACCCAATGCGTTTAAAAATAGATTCGATTTGATCCATTAATTCGCCTTCAAATATAAGCGGAACACCTGTCAGATCAGCTATCACTTCTCTTGTCAGGTCATCTTCTGTGGGCCCGATACCACCTGTAGTGATAACCAGATCGGTTCTATCCTTTGCCTGGAAAAGAACATCCTTTATTTGGGTAGAGATATCTCCTACTGTCGTGTGAAAAGCTATATCAAACCCGATAGAATTAAGCGTGCGAGCAAGGTAGGATGCATTGGTGTCTATTATCTGGCCATGTAAAAGTTCACTGCCGATAGTTACTATTTCACAATTCATGATGGCGTGCTCTTATTTTTTTGCAAATTGTTACCTTGATAGCTTTCTTTTACAGTAAAGCAAACCGATGATCCACTGCTATTCCAGACATTTTTTTTGAATAGTACCTATTGATTACATGTGTATCTGCTTCAAAGGCCATAGAGGGAAAAGGCCCTGAAATAGGGAACCATTCTAATTTTACCATGTCATCACCTGGTTGTAAGATACCACTCATTTTTTGTGCCAAAAGCACAATTACTAAGGTATGTAGGTCAGGTGAGAAAAAATTAGAAACAACACTGATAATAGAGATGATTTTTATAGAAAGGCCAGTTTCTTCCATTATTTCTCTATGGGCTGCAGACAGGAAGTCTTCATCGAATTCGATAAATCCGCCAGGGAGACTCCATTTTCCTCCCATAAACACCTTGTTATCCCTCTCACCTAATAGTATCATATCATTATCAACAATTAATATTACAATCCCTGGGGAGGGATTTTGATAGAGAGAAAACCCACACCTTGAGCATCTAACGTTGCTATAAATAACAGAGGATGTTGAAATACATCGTGCACCGCATCTGGGACAATACCTCAACTTAGCAATTGTCCGGTTTTTTTTCCTATCATAGCTCTTAAATATCTGTTTCGTTTTCATTTTATTTTTGATCTTACTACTTTCTGTTCAGCAATTCAAGAGTGGGAACAAGAAGAAATTATCTTGACAAAAAGGAGTACTCTATATAAAAGCAAATTGTAATTATTAACCGTAGTTATAATAATAGAATGTTCATTCAGACATAAATGAAAATCGATTTGACAAAGATCCCTCCAGGGGGTAAAGAAATAGATTTCTCACTTGAACCAGGATGGTGGAAACCAGATTGCGATGAGGATCGAGGCGTGGGGCTTGAAAGTCCACTTTCTGCCCGGCTTAAGATATACCCGACTGGTGAAAAGGTTGTAGTAGATGGTTTTTTATCTGCCAGATTACTTTTGAGATGTGACAGATGTCTTGAAACTTACAGTAAGGATGTAACAACAGATTTCAGGATATATTTGTCATTGTTTCCATATATAGGCGAAGCAGAGGTTGAACTGTTAGAAAATGACCTTAACCTCGATTTCATTGATGATAATTTTTTAGACTCGGATCAAATAATAAAAGAGCAGCTTATTCTCAATTTACCAATGAAGACTCTTTGTGATGATGACTGCAAAGGGCTTTGCCCGATATGTGGGTGTAACTTGAATATGGCAAGGTGCTCATGTCAATCAAGATATGAGACGTCTCTTTATAAACCACTCGTAACGAGTAAAAAGTAACGATCATTATGCCTGTACCTAAGAAGAAAACATCAAAATCAAGAAGGGATATGAGGAGATCTCATCATCACCTCAAAGTGGCCAACATTTCATTTTGCCCTCAATGTCACGAACCAGTCTTGCCACATCATGTATGCATGAATTGTGGTACCTATAAAGGTGAGACAGTAATTAAAAAAGAAGAGGGTTAATCTGAATATAGCGATAGATGCCATGGGAGGAGACCACGCCCCCGGAGTGAACGTTCAAGGTGCCCTTTGGGCACGGTCTGAATTGGGGGTGAATCTCACCTTAGTAGGAGATGAGCACCTCATCCGGAAAGAGTTAGATAAAAACGGAAACCGAAATAACAGCATCCAGATTCATCACTGTTCCCAGATGGTGGCTATGGATGAATTACCTCTCAAAGTGCTACGACACAGGAAAGATGTCTCTATTATGGTGGCCTTTGACCTTGCACGGAGAGGCGATGTTGATGCTGTGGTAAGTGCTGGAAATTCTGGAGCAACCGTAGGTGCTGCTGTTCTTACTCTTGGAAGGTTGAAAGGCGTGGAAAGGCCTGCTTTGGCTGGTATTTTTCCTGGGGCAAAGGGAAATGTCGTCTTGATTGATGTTGGTGCTAATGTTGACACCAAACCCAGGCAGCTCTTTGAATTTGGGATTATGGGTGATATTTTTACCCGCTCATTGCTTAATATCGACAATCCAAAGGTCGGCATTTTGAATATCGGGCAAGAAGGAAGCAAGGGAAATGAGCAGGTCAGAATTGCACACGAGTTATTTAAAAAGGGCCCCTTTAATTTTGTTGGGAATGTTGAAGGGAGGGATATTTTCTCTGGAGATGTACAGGTAATTGTTAGCGATGGATTTGTAGGTAATGTAGCGCTTAAATTAAGTGAAGGAATGGCCGAGACCATAGGTGTTATGTTTGAAAGAGAAATGTCCAAGAGCTTGATCTCTAAGCTTGGATTCTGGCTTAGTGGAAGAGCATTTGAAGATTTTAAAAGGAATCTCGATTATGCAGAACATGGTGGAGCACTTCTTTTAGGGGTAAAAGGTGTTGGAATTATATGTCACGGTGATTCAAGCCCTAAGGCTATAAAGAATGCGATTCGAATCGCTATTGATTTTGTTAATAATCATGTCAAAGAGCGACTGGAGGAAGGATTGGCTGCATTTCAAACCAAAGGAAATGAAAGGTAACACGTAACAAAATGTCTGCATCAAAAAGGACAATAGTTGTTACGGGAGGATCTAAGGGAATTGGCCGGGCAATCTGCCTTAGATTTGCTCGAGAGGGTGCAAGAATTATATTTGTGCATTATGATCCCGATGACCTTGCAGAAAAAGAGACATTGGAACTTCTTGATACAATGAATGTTGAGGCAAGGTCAGAGAAACTCGACGTTTCTTCCTTTCAAGATGTTGAGGAATTTTTTCAGAGGATGATCAAAGATTTTCAGAGGGTGGATGTGTTGGTTAACAATGCCGGGATAACAAGAGATGCATTTTTAATGAGGATGTCTGAGGAGCAATGGGATCAGACACTTCAGATCAACCTGAAAAGTGTTTTTAATTGCACCAAAGCAGTAACGCGGTCAATGATAAAAGAGAGGAGTGGAAGAATTATAAATATTTCCTCTGTTGTTGGTCAGATTGGAAACATTGGTCAAGCTAACTATGGGGCCTCGAAAGCAGGTATAATGGGTTTTACTAAGACTGTTGCAAGGGAGTTGGCCGGCAGAGGCATTACCGTCAATGCAGTAGCACCAGGTTTTATTAATACTGAAATGACACAAAAGCTTCCTGATAAGGCAAAGGAAGCCTTTCTGTCCCAGATTCCTATGGATAGGGTTGGGGAGCCTGATGAGGTAGCCGACGCAGTTTATTGGTTGGCTTCTGAAGGCGCAACATATGTTACAGGGCAAGTTATTCATGTAAGCGGTGGTCTTTATATGTAAAGTTATTTAACAAATAATTTATGGAGGTACACATGTCAGTTGAGGAAAAAATAAAAAAGATTATTTGCGAACAGTTGGAAGTTGATGAGAAAGATGTAATACCAGAGGCATCATTTGTGGATGATCTAGGAGCAGACTCACTCGATCAAGTAGAATTGATTATGGCCATGGAAGAGGAATTTGGTATCTCTATTGCTGACGAGGAGGCTGAAAAGATCGCCACTGTTCGGAATGCTATCGAATACATTGAAAAAAATACGGGATAAACTCTCAATTAAATAGTTTAGGAGAATACCAAGATGACCAGAAGAGTTGTCATTACAGGGATAGGAATGGTTACACCCCTTGGTATTGGTATGGAAGAAAATTGGGAGGCAGTCTCAAAAGGCAAATCTGGTATAGGGCCTGTTACGAAATTTGATGTATCTCCATTTACTTCCCAGATTGCTGGCGAGATAAAGGATTTTAGATCTGAGGACTTTCTTACATCAAAAGATGCGAGGCACCTTGATATTTTCATTCACTATGCTATGGCCTCAGCTCGAATGGCCATCGAGGATTCAAAGCTCAAGATAACACAACAAAACAGCCATAGGGTAGGTTGTGTGACCGGTTCTGGTATCGGTGGATTGGGCACCATTGAATTCTATCACAAGATTCTTTTAGAAAAAGGGCCACGAAGGGTAAGCCCATTTTTTATTCCTGGTATAATAGCCAATATGTCCCCGGGCAAGATATCTATTGAATTTGGGGCCAGGGGTCCGAATGCAGCGATAGTAACAGCATGTGCTGCGAGTTCCCATGCCATTGGCGAATCTTTTAAGATAATCCAACGGGGAGCGGCTGATGTGATGATAACGGGCGGGACAGAAGCATGTATAACCCCATTGGCCTTAGCGGGTTTTACCTCAATGAAGTCCCTTTCAACACGGAATGAAGAACCAGAGAAGGCATCAAGACCCTTTGATAATGAAAGAGATGGCTTTATAATCTCAGAGGGTGGAGGTATTATTATTTTAGAGGAATTAAATCATGCACTTGATAGGGCTGTAGATATCTATGCTGAAATAGCTGGCTATGGTATGTCTTCAGATGCCTATCATTTCACTGCTCCCGACCCCGAAGGAATAGGTGCGAGTCTCTGCATGCAGGCCGTGCTAAAGGATGCAGGACTAAATCCTACTGACATTGATTGTATAAATGCACATGGAACGAGTACAAAATTGAATGATATTTCTGAGACAAAGGGAATAAAATCAGTTTTCGGGGATTACGCATTCAAGGTTCCTGTAACTTCCACTAAATCGATGACAGGGCATCTTTTAGGTGGCGCCGGTGTGGCAGAGGCAATATACTCCATATTGACAATGAAAAATAGCTGTATCCCTCCGACTATCAATTATGAATTTAAAGATCCTGAATGCGATCTTGACTACGTCTCAAACAAGGCCAGAAATATGAGGGTGAGAACTGTGCTATCTAATTCTTTTGGTTTTGGCGGCACAAATAGCTCACTAATCTTCAAAGAATATAAACCCTGAAGAGATCATTACTAGTTTCTCGGTTCCGGATGC
>Ga0307442_1000669_pt1 | contig 16821 bp, 21 predicted proteins | sample SalMarWE160430MG_FD_202143 | JGI IMG/M metagenome (GOLD analysis project Ga0307442, IMG submission 202143) | Salt marsh sediment microbial communities from the Plum Island Ecosystem LTER, Massachusetts, United States - WE1604-30 | ecosystem: Environmental > Aquatic > Marine > Intertidal zone >...
GTCGCGGCCGAGCCCGATCAAGCCCGCATCACCAGCGGCGTCACCACCGAGGCGGCGACGGCCGAGCAGGCGCTCTCTCGCAACTCGGAGGCAATGAAGAAGGTGATCGCCAGCCTCAAGGAGAGCTGGGTCGATGCCAAGGACATCCAGACCACGTCGTTCCAAGTCTCGCCGCGCTACACGCGGCCGCGGGAAGGCGAGGCGCGCGTCATCGTCGGCTATCGCGTCACCAACCAGGTGCAGGTCATCGCGCGCGACCTCGACCGGCTGGGCGAGATCCTCGATAAGCTCGTCAACTCGGGCGCCAACGAGACGGGGGGTCTGTCGTTCGAGGTGAGCAAAGCCGAGACCCTGCGCGACGAGGCGCGCAAGGAGGCGGTTGCCAACGCTAAGCGGCGTGCCGAGCTCTATGCCGGAGCCGCCGGGGTCGAACTGGGGGAGGTGCTCGGCATCCGCGAGGGCGGCGGTGGAGGTCCGGCTCCGATATTCAGGGCGCGCGCCATGCAGGCGGAGGCCGTTCCCGTGGAGCGCGGCACCCAGATGCTGCGCGCAAGCGTCACCATCACCTGGGCCTTGAAGTAGCGGTACGCTCGACCGCGGCGGCGCTCACGGGAGGCGGACGAAGTCCACCTTGTCTTTGAGACTGGCGGCGCCCGGCTGGTTCGACCAGTCGATGAAGTTGCGCATCTCGCCTTCCGAGCGCAGGTGGCGCAGCTTCTTGAGATCGATTGCCGCGCTCACCCACTGGGGCGCGTTGAGCGTGCCCTCTGCGAGGATGCCGTCGTCCGACACCGTCTGCTCCGAGGGGACGTAGATGCCGGCCGCCCCGCTGTTGCGGTCGACGGCTGGCGACCACAGGGCATCGCCCACCGTCGGGCTCACCACGGTTGCGATCTGGTTCTCCAAAGCGCGCGCACGCGCACCCGTGCGCACACGGGTGTAGCCAGAGATGCGCTCGGTGCAGGAAGGAATGAGGATCACCTCGGCGCCTGCTTCGGCCATGGCGCGCACGAGGAGCGGGAACTCGCTGTCGTAGCAGATGGCGACGCCGAGGAGGCCGAGCGTGGTGTCGAACACGCGCAAGGGGCTCCCCGGCGAGATGCCCCAGTCCCATTCGAACGGCGTCATGATGCGCTTTTCCTGCACGCCGATGCTGCCGGCGGGCGAGACGAGCTGAGCGGCATTGACGTAGCAGCCCTCGCCTTTGCGCACCGGTCCGCTGCCGACAAGGATATGCACCTTGTGCTCGGTGGCGAGCTCGGCGTGGAAGGCCACGCGCTCGCGCTCCAGATCGGCGACGGCTTTGAGCGTGGCTTCGAGATCTCCTGATACCTCCGCGCCGAGCGGAGCCGCCTGCTCGATGGCTGCGTACTCGGGAAAGACGAGGAGGTCAGCGCCGGTCGCGGCGCCGTCGGCGACCCAGCGGGCGATCTTCTCCCGCCACGCGCCCTGGGAGACGGGCTCGTCGATTGGGTATTGCGCGGCGGCAATCTTGAGCGTTTCGCGCGACGCCATCTGTGATGAACTCCGGGCTTGTCTGCGAAGGGAGGTGCTGGCTAAAGCGCCTTCATCCAGAACTGCATCTGGTGGTCGGTCTCGGCCGGCTGGTCGATGTCCTTCCACGCATAGGTGGCGACGAGACCCTCGACCGGGGCGTACCCGCGCTTCTTCCAGAAGCCATCGAGCGGGCGATAGTCCGACGGCTTCAAAGGATGATTGTCCGGGCGCACCACGCGGCAGAAGGTCGAGTGTGTGAAGCCGCCGAGGCGATGCGCATGCGCCTCGCGCTGATCGAAGAAGACGTTGCCCAGCCCGTGGCCCCGGTGCGATTTCAAGAGCACGGACTCGCCGCAGTAGAAGATCTTGGAAATGTCGTAGCCGGCCTTCTCGAAGGGCGCGGCGAACTCATCGGCGTGCTCGATCATGGGCGCCGCCGTCGACGCTCCGACGATCTCGTCGCCGTCGCGCGCGATGACGCACACCGCGCCCTTGGCGGCAGCGATCTTGGCGAGGTAGGTCTCCTCGTACTCGATGGTGCCGTCGTAGAGATAGGGCCAGTCGCGGAAGACGATGATGCGCAGGCGGGCGAGATCGGGCAAGACGGTCCCGATCTCCTCGCCGAAGAGCGATTTGACCTCTACTGCCATGCGAGTTTCCTTGAGTGCGGCTACTCGGAGCCGGGCGTTGAGGTGATGCGCTCGACCTTGTTGGAAGGCCCCAGTACCACGACGCGCGGCTTGTGCGCTTTGGCTTCCTCCAGGGTCATCTGCGCGTAGGTGCAGATGATGATCTTGTCGCCGAGGCAGGCCATGCGCGCGGCGGCGCCGTTGAGGCCGATGATGCCCGACCCCGCCTTGCCTTCGATGACGTAGGTGGTGAAGCGCGCGCCGTTGTCGATGTTGTAGACCTCGATGTGCTCGTTGACGATGAGGCCTGCAGCACGGATCAGCTCAGCATCGATCGCGAGCGAGCCCTGATAGTGCAGGTCGCACTCGGTGACGGTGGCGCGGTGCAGCTTGCATCGCAGAATCTTAACGAGCATTCCGTTCAATCCGAATTCGTGGCGCCGCCTATCCTGAGACCTGCGCGATCCAGTCGGTCAGGTTGTAATATGTGGTGACGCGCGCGATTTTCCCGTCCCGGATCGCAAAAAACGTCCCCGCGGGCAAGACATAAGTCTGCCCCTTGGCCTCTGGAAGACCGCTGTCGGTGGCCAAATACGCGCCGTGGACGTTGAACTCTGCGGCCGCGCGGGTGCCGTCCTTGCTTACCATCACGGCGATATTCTCCAGCCGCTCGCGATAGTGATGGGTCATGCGGGCGTTGAAGGCGCGGAACTTGTCCTTGCCGGTGCGCCGCTCCCCTTGATTGACGTCGTGAATGACGTCATCGGTGAGACAGGCCAGCATGCCCTCGCTATCGCCAGCGTTAAAGGCATCGTAATAGTGGCGGATGAGGGCGGCCGTCTCGATCCTGGTCTTGCTTTCGGCGTCGCTCATGGGGGCTCCAAATGCGCGGTTTGGGCCCGCTCCTTAGCAGGTCGAGGCTTAAGGTTCCATGGGCCCCGCCCGCTCATGAGCGCGACAAAGGGCGCCGCGCCGCGATCGTTCAGCCGCGAGAGGCGGAAAAGCCGATCCAGGCGAGGATCGCCGTGACCACGCAAGCGACCCAGCTGGCCCAGATGGGGACCGAGGCCGCGTCGATCGACACCGGCCAGCCGGCCAGCGCGCGGATGAGATGCAGCACCGCAACGATGGCGAAGATCACAGCGGCGAGCAGGGAAAAGCTCTTGGCGTCCATGGGTGCTCTCCTTTGGGTCGATCGATAAGCGCCCCTTGCGAAATTGGGGCGCCGGCGCGACCTTCGCTTTGATGCAGCTCAAAGGGGCGACTGGTAGGAGGGTCCGGCGCCGGCCCGAAACGAAATGAGCCGCGCGCTGGGTCAGCGCACGGCCATTCGGGCCCTGCGAAAGGGGCGGGCCAGTTAGCGCCGGCTCGCCTCGCGGCGTGCGACCTCGGACCTCGAGACCTCGCCGGCGGCGATGAGGGCATTGATGCAGCCTCTGGACAGCCGGAATCCGACCTTGCGCATGCAGCGGCGCGTTTGCGCGCTGTCAGGGGCGTAGGCGCTGCAGTTGGCGAGATAGTCGCCAGCGCAGGCAAAGCGCACCCTGGCGCTGACGGCGCCTGCCTGCGAGGTGGAGACAATGACGGTGCCCAGCATGATCGCCGTGGCCAGCACGGCGCGCGATGTCTGGGACTTCAAGTTGATTGATGCTGCGATCATCGGTTTGTTCCTTCGACGGGGCCATTTACGCTTCGACTGCCCAGGATCTATCGCAGGCACGCGGACTTGGCTGTTCCGTGCGGAACGCGACCGTGCGCGGACTTAAACGACACGTGATGTTGAGGATTGGTCCCAACTCACCGGGGCTCAATTCGTCATGACCCCAGCTTGGCTCGATTATGGTAACTGAGCGGTAAATAGCCCCGCAGAAACACAAATTCCGCAACTGGCATGCACGCGCACGCAAACTGGCGGTGCTGAGAGCCGCCGCCAGTGAAACGAGCCTGGATTGGCGTGAGTTTGAGCTAGCGTCGACCGCGGCAAGGACGCGCGTCGACGTCGGCGCTCCAACCCTTTGCGGTTTTCGTGTAGCGCATCGACTTGCTTCTCGCCAAGGAGAAGTGCGCCCACACGGTGCCGTACTCGAGGTTGGTGAAATCAGCCCAGGAGCGGATCGCGGCGCGGCGCGCGGAGGCCTTCGTGCGTCCCTCGCCCGAGCCCATATGAAAGTGGTCCGCCATGCACAGACGGCCGTGTTCCTTGCGCAGGGTGTGTATGCTGGCGAGGCCCGTGTCGTCGGCAAGGGCGGCGGTAGAGCCGGCAAGCGAGAAGACGCCCACCAGAGCGAGAGAAGTCCAACGTTGCATGATGATGTCCCCAGTCCCCGATTGCGCGTGGACTTTAGCGGGGCGGATGGCGGTCTGCAACGGTTCGCCGCTCACCAGACGAGCTTGCCCATCACCGCCAGGGCCGGGGGGGCCGGCGGCGCAAAGAGCACGGCGAGCTTCTCGGGCGAAATCTCGCCTGTGCCCATCGTCTCGTCGCGGTGGATGCCGGAGGCAACGAAGATGGCGTCGATGCCTGCCGCCTCGGCACCCTTGAGATCGGTGCGCAAGGAGTCTCCGATGGCGAGGATGCGCCTACGCTGCACGCTGGCGCCGCGTATGGCCTCGGCGGCGGCCTGCGCGGTGTCGTAGGCATTGGCATGGGGCTTTCCGGCCCAGAATACCTCCCCGTCCATGCGCTCGTAGAGATCGGCGATGGCGCCGGCGCAGATGAACTGCCTCCCGCCGACGTCGACGACGAGATCGGGGTTGGCGCACACGAACGGCAACCCCAAGGCGCGGGCGCGCTCGAGCAGGGAACGATAGTCATCGGCCGTCTCGTTGCGGTCGTCGTTGAGCCCCGTGCACAGGATGGCCTCTGCCTCATCGAGCGCGACGGGGCGGGCGGGCAGCCGCGCGAACGTGGCCGCGTCGCGCTCAGTTGGCCCGATGGCAAAGAGGCGCGTGTAGCCCTTCTCTGCGATATGACGAAGCGCGATCTCGCCAGAGGCGACGATGTCGTCGAACGCCTCGCGCGGCACCGCGCGCGCATCCAGCATCAGGGCGACGCGCTCCTTCGGCACCGGCGCGTTGGAGACGAGGATCACCGTGCCGCCGCCCGCGCGGAAGCGGAGGAGGGCATCGCAGGCTCCGGCGAACGCGCGGTGCCCGTCGTGCAGCACGCCCCACACGTCGCAGAAGAGCACGTCGTAGCGGGCAAGCAGCGCGCCGGCGGTCTGCAGGATGGGAGGAGTGACGGGGCGGGCGTTCATCGGAGCTGCGGGGACCTTGGGCACTGCGCGCGTGGAACTGCAGGGCGCCTCATACGGTCTCTCCCCGGGAAAGCCAAGGCCAGGCCCTGCGGCCAGTGGTTTGCGAGCTGCCGCAGATGACGCATACTCGCGCCTCTCCGCGCTCGCGCGCGCTTTCGATTCGCCTCACCTGGGGACGCCATGCCGGAGCAAAGCCTCGGAGCGGCGCAGATCGCGGCTCTTCTGATCCTTGTGCAGCGCGGCCTTGAGGAGCTCTACTCGGCACGCAACACCGCTAAGCTGATCGCGCAAGGCGGACGCGAGGCGGGACGCGACTACTATCCCGTCGTCGCCATAACGCATCTGGCCTGGATCGCCGCGATCTTCTTGCTGATCTCTCCCTCAGCGGCGGTGATCTGGCCGCTCGCGGGCCTTTATCTGCTCTTGCAGGTGGTGCGCTACTGGGTCATCGCCACGCTGGGCCGCTACTGGACCCACCGCATCATCACGCTCGAGAGTGCGCCCGTGGTGCGCGCTGGCCCCTACCGCTATCTGCGCCATCCCAACTACGTGGTGACGATTGCGGAGACGTTCCTGTTGCCGCTGGTGTTCGGCGATGCGGCGATCGCGGTGATTTTCGGCTGCGTGTGGAGCGCGGTCGTCTACTACAAGATTCTGCTGGAGGACGCCGCGCTCGCCGAGCGGCGCGGGGACTGATGCAAGCCGCGATCAGGGATGTTTACCGGACGGTTGCCGGCGCCATCGCTCTGTTTGCGGTCGGCATCCAGTATTGGCAGGTGGTGCTCGAAGGGAGCTCGGGTGCCCCTGTTGCCCGGACGGTGCACTTCTTCAGCTACTTCACCATCCTTACCAATATTCTTGTCGGCCTGGCGCTGCTGGCCCCGGTCATGGCGCCGGCCTCGTCGGCAGCACGCTTTCTCGACCGTCCCTCCGTGCGCACGGCGATCGCCGGCTACATCATCATCACGGGCGCCGTGTACTACGCGCTTTTGCGCAACATCGGGCATGCGGAGGGGTGGGAGCTCTTCTTCGAACACGTGCTGCACTACGTGACGCCACCGCTGTTCGTGCTCGACTGGCTGCTGTTCGTGCCGAAAGGCGAGGTGGCCTGGAGGACTGGGCTCGCCTGCTTAGGCTTTCCCGCAGCGTATGCGGCATGGACGCTCGCCCAAGGCGCGGTGAGCGGCTGGTACCCCTATCCCTTCGTCGACGTGCCCGAGCTTGGCTATGCGCAGACGCTGCTCAACATCGCCGGGCTCGTCTTGGCGTTCCTCGCTCTGGAGCTGGCGCTGGTGGGGATCGGCCGGGGCATCGCGCGTATGAGCGGGCGCTAAAGCGAAATTCTCTTAAAGCTTGTGTCCTCCAGTTCATTGTGCGTGAGGCCTCCCCATGCCGTAATCGCCCCATGAGGGATTTCGATGCCATTGCGGTGGGCGGCGGATTGGCCGGCGCTGCCTTTGCGCTCGAGCTGGCGCGGGGCGGCGCGCGCGTCGCCGTCATCGAGCGCACGTGCACACCCACGCTCAAGGTGTGCGGCGATTTCCTGAGCACGGAAGCGCAGCAGCTGCTCGCCTACCTCGGGCTCGACGTCGGGGCGATGGGAGCTTCGCCTATTTCGACGCTGCGTCTCGTCACCGGTGAGCGCGTAGCCCACGCCGATCTTCCCTTTGCGGCTGCCGGTCTGTCGCGGCTCGCCCTCGATGAGGCGCTGCTTTGCGAAGCTGAGGCCGCCGGCGCCGAGCTGATCCGCGGAGAGGCGGTTACGGCTCTGGAGCCCGACGGCGACGCCGTGCGCATCAGGATTGGTCGCCGCATTCTCACGGGCAGGTGTGCCGCGCTGGCGACGGGCAAGCACAACATGAGGGGCTGGCCGCGCCGCCGCGGCGTCATGACGGCCTACAAGATCAGCCTTACGCCCTCAGGCTCCGCGGGCCGCGCACTGGACGGCATCGTGCAACTCGTCAGCTACCGCGGCGGCTACGTCGGCGCCTGCAACGTGGAGGAGGGCAACGCGACCATCTGCTGGCTCATGGACCCGGCGGCGATGCGCGCGGTCGGCGCCGATTGGGCAGCGCAGCTCCATCATCTCACGCGGCAGTCCCCGGCCATTGGCGGCCTGCTCTCAGGCGCCCGCTTCCTGTCGGCGCGCGCTGCCGCCGTCTCCGCCATCCCCTACGGCTTCACACGGCGCACGACGATCGCCCCCAACGTCTACGCGGTTGGCGATCAGCTGTGCGTCATCCCCTCGTTCACGGGCGACGGCACCTCGCTCGCGCTCTCCTCGGGGCTTGCCGCGGCGCACGCAGTCAGAAGCGGAGCGACGGCCGAGCATTTCCACAGGGACTTCCTGGCGCGCACGCGGTCGCAGCTCGTGTGGGCGAGGGCTGTCGATGCAACCTTCAAATCGGCGCTGGCACGGCGCTTGAGTGTCGCCGCGACCGCCGCGCTGCCGTCGCTTGCCCGGCTCGTCGCCAACCTCACGCGCGTAAAGGGCGTTGCAGAGCTGACGGGCTAGAGGTCGAGCACGATGAAGTAGGCTGAGAAGCCCGGCCCGAAGGCGGCGAGCAGGTAGCGCCCGCGCGCGCCGTCCGCCAGCGCCGCCTTGAGGATGAACAGCGCCGTCGCCGACGACATGTTGCCGTAGTCCTTCAAGACCTGCCAGGAGTAGCGCAGCTGCTCGCGCGGGAGCTTGAGCGACTCCTCGGCTGTCTCCAGCACCTTGCTGCCGCCGGGATGCAGAAGGAAGCCGTCGAAGTCGGAAAGCGACAGCCCCTCGCGCGCAAGAAACGGAAACAGCGCCTCGCCCAGGCGCTCGCGCATCAAGGTCGGCAGCTCCGGGCTCAAAACGACGCCAAAGCCGTCGTTCTTGATGTCCCAGCCCATGATGTGCTCGGTCTTCGACCAGAAGTACTCGCCCAGTGCCCCGACGCGGGCGCGCACGGTCTCCTGACCGCTTCGCTCGCCGGCGTGGCTGCGCAAGACGACGCCGGCGGCGCCGTCGCCGAAGAGCGCGGCGGAAACGAACATGGCGAGACTCGGATCGTTGACGCGCAGGCACAGCGAGCACAGGTCGATGGTCAGGAACAAGACGTTGGCACCGGGGCGCGCCTGCGCCATGCGGGTGGCGCGGGCGAGGCCGCCGACGCCGCCGCCGCAGCCCAGCCCGAAGATCGGCAGCCGCTCCACGTCGGGGCGGAAGCCCAGGCGGTTCATGAGGCGCGCCTCGAGGCTGGGGATCGACAGGCCGGTGATGGTGTTGGTGACGATGACGTCGATGTCGCGCAAGGCGAGCCCGGCTTCGGCCACGGATTGGGTCGCGACCTTTTCCAGCAGCTCGAGCGCATGGCGCTGGTAGGAGGCCGTGCGCTCCTCCCAGCTGCGCGGCTCCAGGTACCACTCCTGCGGCTCGACCGCGTAGCGGCGGTCGATGCCGGTGTTGGTGTAGAGCGCGTCGAGGCGGGCGAACTGCGGATAGACCTTCTGGGCGCGCTCGGCCGCTTGCTGCTGTCCCACAATGTGGCGGGGGACCGCCGTCGCCACCGAGGCGATCTCCACGGCTGTCGCTGGCGTTGTCGCGGGGCCGGCCGCGCGCGCGGCCGCCAGGATCTCGGCTTGTGTGGCCATGGTCCTCGTGTCAGCGGACGCCGGAGGACGTCCTTGTAATGATGGTAAAGCAGGCGGCGGGGGCGCGCCATAACATTAGGGGCACAGGGTCCCGTCGCCGTTGCAGCTTACGGCACAATTACGCATAAGGGCTGGCTGTTGAAACGTTGCTCTGGCGAGAGGCCAAGTGTCAGGCGCAAGCGAACAGCCGTCGGAGGCGCCTACTTCGCCTGGATCTTGACGCCCGGCAGGTCCACGCGAACGATGTTCTGCTGACTCTCGTAGTAGAGATAGCCGAGGACGGCGACACCCACGGCCAGCACGATGATGACGATGGTCTTGAGATCCATGACGGGCTCCTGGCGAAGCGAGGACGAATGCGAGCGCCCGTCGAGTGCCACATCGCGGCGTCGCGGGCAAGCGCCAGCGAACGCACCCGCGCACAGAGGTTGCGCTGCCTCCCATGTTGGACGTATGTGGTTGGCAAAGAGAGCCGACTGATTTTCGCCACCAACCGCGCTTATCCCGACCTTCAGTTGCGCCGGTCGTCGTCAAAGCTTGCCACCACGACGGCAGGTGCGATCTGAAGTCCTTGGAGCCCGGCTCGGCGGCCGGGCTCTTTTGTTTGGGGAAGAGGGTGCCCGCCGGCAGCTCAGGGCGAGCCGGCTTCTTTCACGAAGACCGGGCCGCTGTAGAGGCTCCAGCCCTTCCGCGCCGAAGCCGTATTCGCTGGCGTGGACGTCGGCCGACCCGCGGCCTGTGTTTTGCTCCTGGCCGCCTTTTTCGGCCGCGCTTGCCCGTAGTTTACTTTGACTCCGGCGGCCGCCAGCCGTCGCTTCAGCTGCTCCACGGTGCTCCATGCGGCCAGTTTGAGCCGTCGCTCGCGCGCAAGGTCGGCGCGCGCATCCTCGGCCTCGCGTTCGGCCACCTCGCGTGCGGCCGTCTCATCCTGCAACTGCTTGCGCAGTTTCGCGATCGCTGCTTGCGACTCTTTCCTGGCGTTGAGACTGACGAAGGTGAGCCGCGCGCGCGTCTTCTTGGTCTCTTGCTCGGCGGCGGCCTTGGCCGCCTCGGCCCCCGCCAACTCAGAGCGCGCGTCTGCGGCCGCGCGCTGGGCCTCCTCGGCCCCACTGGCGAGGCGGATGCGCTCGTCCTTGCTGGCTTGTTGTTCTCTTGCAAGGTCGTTTTGCGCCGCGCTCGCGGCCTTCTGCGCCACATCGGCGGCGTGCTGCGCCTGCACCAGTCGTTCGCTGAGCTGCTTGGCTGTCTCCTCCGCCGCAATGCGCTGGCTTCGCTCGCGGGCGGCCTTTGCTTGCGCCGCTTTGGAGGCGCGCTCTGCCGCTCTGCGGGCTCTGCGCTCGAACGCCAGATGCAGCCGCGCGTCCTTGATCGCGCGCTGGAACGCCTCCTTGCCGACCTCGATGTTGACCACGCGCTCCGGGCCGATGGCGGCGGTCGGCGCCGCGGTGGCCTCGCGCGCGGTCTGCCAGGCCTCGCCGTACATCCATACCGCCACCAGGCCCGACACGACCGCTCCGATCGACAGGCCTGCGGCGAGGCGGGCAGGGAATTTGGGCGCCGCATGCAACGCTCCTGCGGCCGCGTCGCTGGAAAGCACCTCGCTCTCGGAGCCAGCATCGGGCCGATCGGGCGCAATCGACAGGCTCCGCCAGGGATCGTAGGTCCCGAAGCACCACAAATGCCCTTCGGGATCGCGGCAGGTGAAGGCGCGGGCCCCGTTGGGGCGGGTCTGCATATCGATGACGATCTCGCAGCCGGCGTTGCGCGCTCTGGCGTAGTGCGCGTCGATATCGTCGACGACGTAGTGGCAGCACTGCGTCTCCGCGCCGCCGATGTCGCCGGGCTGCGTCATGAAGCGATCGAGATCGAAGCCGCTGGCGGCGGCGATCATGATGATCGTGTCTCCGAACGACAGCTCGGCGTAGCAAGCCTTGCCGTTCGCGTCGGTCTCTTTGGAGCGCAGCTCGAAACCGAAGGCGCGGCACAGAAAGTCGATGGCCGCGTCGACGTTGTTATAGCGCATGCCCGGAGAGGCACGTCCTGCGGCGACGCGAGCTACACCCTTCATTGCCTCCCCCCCTTTACGCAAACGCGGGCCGCGCTGCAGAACGGCATTTAAGCGATCGAATTGCGCCGAAAATGGAGCATATTTCGGATTGGAGCATTGTTCGGAGTCGGGTGGCGACATCGATGGCCGGAACCGGGAAGGCGATGCGTTGGCCGTGCGATGGTGCGCATCGCGACCGTCAGAGCGTCCGGCATAAGAGCTAAGCCCTTGAGATCGCGGGGTGCGGACTGGATCGCGCGCGCCGAGAAGGCGCGCAAGAAGCTGGAGATCGCGGTTGGATGATGGGCGTGAGCTCATGGATGCTTGCTCGTATCGCGACGAAGGCGCGAATCCCCCGTTGCGAGAAGGCTAGCACGGAGCATTAGCAGACCGCACGGACCACCGGTGGATAGCGGCGCCGTGGCGCTCAAGACGAGCCGCGCCCGCAGTCGCTGCAACGGACCCACAGGCGCACGCCAATGCTCTTGGACGTGCGCGAGAGGACGTCTCCACGCTCGTCTCGCCTTCACCATGCCACTTCCTGATGGGATAGGGGGCTACGAGGGGGAGCAGCCAAGGTGCCGGACTGCGCCAGATGCCAAGATGTCGGCTGGGTGTGCGAGGAGCACCCTGAGCGCCCGTGGTCAGAGAAGACCGAAGCGGGGTGCCAATGCGGCGCGCGCGTGCCGTGCCCGGACTGCAATCCCGCGGCCGACGCCGCGCATCCGCCGCAGCGCGTGGTCGAGAAGATCGGGGCTCTCACGCAAAAGACCGTTGCCCGAGGCTGCACCCCCGGTGAAGCCAGGGTTGCGCTTGCCAAGGTCATAGAGCTGAAAGAGCGCTATGGTATTTCGCCCGCCGACCTCGAATACGGGCATCTGTTCGCCGCGCTCGACCGGCTCGACCCCAGCCCCTATTGGCCGGCACCGGACGGTGTTCCGCAAGCTGCGTGGGAAGCCTGGTGCAGCCGCAAGCGGCGCCAGCGGGCCAAGCAGCTGCGCAAGGAAAAGAAACAGGAGCAGCTGCAGCTGCAGCAAGCAGGGCAGATCCTGTCGCAGGACATGATGCGCGAGGGCGGCAAGGACTTTCAGGTCACGCTGGCCGTGACCTCGGGGTGCTGGACCATCACCATGATGGCGAAGCAGGTCGTTGCGAGCAGCGAGGGCGAGACGTTCTCCGAGGCATGGAACAACCTCAAGGCCGTGATCGGCCATGTCCGCGTCAACGGATGACGGGTGCACTTTTCTGGTGCCGGCTGAGGGACCTGAAGAGATCAGAGGAAGATGCCTAGATGAACGTCTCCGACCTGAGGAAAGCGCTGGCAGACGCACCAGATACTATGGATGTCGTGTTGGGACTTGGGAGGGATTTTGGCAAGCCTGTTGCCGCTTACCAGGACAAGAACAAAGGCTGTTTTGTCATCGTGATCGACTTTGTAGAGCCAAAGACACGATAGATAAGCAAGAGCCAAAGGGACGTCGTTGGATGGCGGCCCACCGAGCACGCATTGGTGCGAGGCTTCCCTGAGAAGATCACACAGAAGCGGATGTCAGGGTAGGCCCTACATCGCCCCTTGTTGGAGGGCAGAAAGGCCTTGCAATGACCGAGTACGACGCAAACGAGGTTCTGCAGCAGTACGCCGCTCTGCTGGCAGACACGGAAAAGGGACTGTTCCGCGACGTTTCAGAGCTGCCGTTTCCAAAGGACGTCATAAAAGGCGTTCTTCAAGAGTGTCTCGCAATGGATGTGGACGAGGAGACGCTTGAGATGCTCAAGACGGCCTACATCGCCCTTAGCAATTTTCAAGAGCTGAGCGAGGCTGAGCGAAAGGCCATTGAGGTGATGCATACGCTTGAAGAGCCTGCTTCGGCTGAGGAGGACCTGCCAGAGCAAGCCCAAAGGCTTGCGAGCGCAATGGAAGCCTATGGTGCCGTGATAGCGAGATCGCAGAGCGAACTGGACACGCTCGTGAGCGAGTTGAAAGGTGGTGCCGGCTGAGGGATTTGAACCCCCGACCCCCTGATTACAAATCAGGTGCTCTACCAACTGAGCTAAGCCGGCCTCCGGCGCATTGGCGCGGGGCTGTTTCAGCGCGGCGCCGCGCGCTCCTTATATAGCGCCTCGCGCGTCAGAGCCAGGGTGCCCCGCGCTGCTCCTTGGAACGTGAAAAAGGGCCCGCATCCGGGAGGAAAGACGCGAGCCCCAGCGTGCGTTCTTTGCTGCCGCGGCCGGCGCGGCGCGCTGTCCGTTATGCCCAGTCGGACTCGTTGGGGGCGACGCCCTCGGCCCAACCCTCAGGCACATCGTCGAGCAGCTGCCAGACGGTGTCGGGGATCATGTAGTGCTGCATCACAGCCCGCTGATCGAGGCTGTCGTTGTCGAGCAGGCCCTCGCGCACCATCTCCTGCAGGCCCTGCACGTCGCCGCGCGCCTTGAAGCGCTGCTGGTCGCGGTGCTTGTAGAAGAGCAGCACGCCCTTCTGGAAGCTGTCGGCGGAGTGGAAGTTGCGCGCGGCGTAGATGCGCCGGTTGTGCTCGGCGGCGCGCTGCTCCATCGCGTGCTGGACGTGCGGGATCGCCATGGAGACGAGGCCTGCCGCGATGATGCCCCAGCTCAAGGCGGCGACGAGGGGAAGCACCCAGTACCAGTCGGCGGGAATGCTGGTTGTCTGGCGGAAGTGATCGAGGAACAGGATCGCCAGCGTGGCGACCGCAAATCCCCACAGCAGACTGCTCTTGGTGGTGACTTCACGCAGGTCTTTGGTGACGAGGGCCATGTCCATCCTCAAGCGTCCTTCCTGAGAATTAAAAAAGAGCCCGCGCGGCGCGCGGGATATGTCACGGGCGGCGGCACACGGCGCGCGAGCAGCGCGCGCCTGTCCCGGCACATGAAAGGGCACGGGGGCGATGGTGCCGCGATCAGGCTAATATCTGCTTAAGCATGCGGGGCTTACGCGCGCGGGCTGTGAAGAGCCCGCAAGACGCGGAGAAGACGACGCTTCTCAATCACATTCGGCCCGGCGCTTAGAGCTTCGTTATCCATTTCCGGTATCGTGAACAAAAGTTGCGTTGGGTAGATCAAGTTCGAGGTATCAAGAGCATGCGAGTGAAGAGTGCGCTTGCCCTGATCAGCGTCATCGCGGCGTTTGGTGTGGCAAGCCCGAGCTCTGCGGAGGCGGGCTGGTGCCGCCGCGGCGCTCCGGTCGGATGGTGCGGGCCGCAGACGGTTCGCCACTTCGTCTATTATCCGCAGTATCGCAACGTCTACTACATGGCGACGTTCGGGCCCGACCCTTACCCCTACGTCTACATGCCGCGCGGCTACTGGCCCCGCTACGAGCGTCCCTACTGGCGCTATGGGCGGCGCTATTGGCGCCGCCGGCGTTGGGCGCGCTACTACGCGGTGCCGGCGCCCAGGCCCGTGCCGGTCTATGGCTGCTGCCGTGGGTATCTCAAGTAGCGACGGCGTGCGCGAAGCTGCCGCAATCACATCCGCGTTCAGGCCACATTCATGTGGCGAGGATTTGCATCAGCAAAGGGGAACGGGGCGTTCTCTCAGGTGATGCGTAAGCCGCTGTGGGAGCGGCTTGTGATTTCGGAGACATCGCATGATCAGGAAGATCCTGCATCCGCTGCTGGCGCTGACGCTGGCCGCCGGCATGGCAACCGCGAGCGTGCAACAGGCAGAGGCTGGCCACGGCCGTGGCGTCGGACTTGGCATCGCCGCCGGCATCATCGGCCTCGGTCTTATCGGCGCCGCGGCTGCGCGTGATCGCTACGATTACGACGACGACGGCTGCTATCGCGGTCGGCTGCGCTGCCACTGGGAGGGCAGGCGCTGCTGGGAGAACCGCTACGGCGACGAGGTGTGCCGCGGCGGCGAGCGCGTCTGCCACCGTCCGCTGATCTGCGATTGATCGAGGCGCGCTGCTAAGACGAGCGGCGGCGCCAGGCTGCCAGGTGCAGCGCGATCGCGGCGGCGTTCGACACGTTGAGGCTCGCGATCGGTCCTTGCGTCGCAATGCGCACCAGCCGGTGGCAGCTTGTGCGCGTCAGCTCGCGCAGTCCCTTGCCTTCCGCGCCGAGCACGAGCGCGACGCGCGCTGTGAACGTCTCCTCCTCGATGAGATGTTCGGCGCCGTCGTCGAGACCGAGCGTCACGAAGCCCAGCTCTTTGAGCTCCGCCAGCGCGCGGGCCAGGTTCTGCACGAGAGCGACGGGGACATGCTCGAGCGCGCCCGACGCCGACTTGGCCAGCGTGCCGTCGAGCGGCGGGCTGTGTCGCCGGGTCATGACGAGGCCACGCGCGCCGAACACCGCGCACGAGCGCAGGATGGCGCCGACGTTGTGCGGATCGGTGACGTGATCGAGAAGCACGAGCGGGCCGGCCTCTTCTCCCTTGGCGGCGAGGTCGGCGAGCGTCGGCTCCTCGAGCGGCTCGGCCTCGGCGAGCACGCCCTGATGCACGGTGTCGGGACCGAGGCGCCGGTCGAGGTCTCGCGGCAGCACGCGCTCGGCCGCCAGCTGACGCACGGTGAGCGCGTCCTTCAGCCGGTTCTCCGCGTTCTCCGTCATCATGAGGCGCAGGATCTTGCGCTCGCGATTGAGGAGGGCGGCCTCGACGGCATGCACGCCATGAAGAAGGACGGGGCCGTCGCCGGGCTCAGGCCGCGGCGGAGAGGGATGGCGGCCCGGACGGCTCTTGCGCGATTTGTTGGGGCGCGGCGCGTCAGACCGGCGCGGAGCAGTGGGCTTCATGCGATGGAGTGCCGATGAGGTGTCAGTGCGTTGCGGCGAAGCGCATCCTGCCGCTTTTCCAATTGACATCCAAGGGTCCGCTCACCATAACCCGGTTGCCCCTGCCGCTTTGACGCGCGGGGCGATTTCATTTGCGGGCTGCGTTGCCCTAAAGTGAAAGAGCGGTGCTCGAGGAGGGGTGCCCGAGTGGCTAAAGGGGACGGGCTGTAAACCCGTTGGCTATGCCTACGTTGGTTCGAATCCAACCCCCTCCACCAATCTCGCTCTGGCGCTGTTCAAGGAGCCTTGCGGGTGTAGCTCAATGGTAGAGCAACAGCCTTCCAAGCTGATGACGAGGGTTCGATTCCCTTCACCCGCTCCATTCCACAAGAAAATCAATAACTTACGCAAAGTGTTATAGAATATCCGAGAACTGTTGCTCCAGCGCTCTTGCGGTCAGAAGTGCCCAACTCATCGGGATACGCTCGGCCCTATCAGACCAACGCAACGACTTTTTGGCGACTTTTCTTGTCCCCACCGCGGGCTTGCGCACCAGCAGATACAACGTACACTGACGATATATAAGCTAGTGCGTTCAGGTCTGCCCCTCTCACTAGCGGGGCAGGGTTGAGCGAACCGAACTATGCGAGAGATGAAATTTAGGGCTTGGGATAATTACTCAAAAGAGTGGTGCCCCAACCTCATAAGCCTAACCAAAGCTGGTCGTGTTGTTGTGATGAATGCGGATGGATACGCAGACCCCGCCTTCAAGCTCATGCAGTTCACCGGCCTGCGCGACAACTCCGGCCATGAGATTTATGAGGGCGATATCGTCAACCACTTCAAGACACCCAACGGCGACGAGATCACAGACGCGCACGGCAACCACATCTATGAGATTATATGGGCTGGTAGCGGCTTAACTCTTCAGGGACGCGATGGGCATCCGGTAACATTCCTACTCGACAAAGAATGGGGCGACTGCTTGCAAGTGATAGGTAACATCTACGAACACCCCGACCTAATAGGAT
>Ga0307442_1000672_pt1 | contig 16815 bp, 16 predicted proteins | sample SalMarWE160430MG_FD_202143 | JGI IMG/M metagenome (GOLD analysis project Ga0307442, IMG submission 202143) | Salt marsh sediment microbial communities from the Plum Island Ecosystem LTER, Massachusetts, United States - WE1604-30 | ecosystem: Environmental > Aquatic > Marine > Intertidal zone >...
GCCCACGGACGAGCAGGTCGTCGACAGCACCGAGGAGCCGCGCGAGGTCGCGCGGATCGTGCTGCCATCGTCGCAGACCGAGGGGAACGGATCAGTCGTTCGCCCCGTCGGCGATGAAGGGAGCGATGCCGCGGCGGCTGATACGAGCAGTGCGGCGCCGACCGCTGATGAAATCGGCCCGCGCCGCGTACCGACCTTCACCGTGCGCCCCGACGGGACGATCATCGCCAACGGCGACGGCGAAGACGCGTCCGTAAGCGGGCAGCAGATGGCTTCAGCAACGCCTCAGGCGCAGGCGCCTGCCCCGGCCGCTTCGGACACGGCCGCACCCGCGGCTCCCGCAACGACGAATGCGCAAGCTCCCGTGGCGGCCGACGACGCAGCGACGTCGAGGCCTGCGGCTCAGCAGCCGACCGAGCTTGCGTCCGCCGCCTCGGAGCCCGCCTCCACTTCAGCTACCGGGTCTGCCGACAATACCGAGGCGCCGGTGAACCTCCTCAACGAGGCCGAGGCTCAGCCGGCGGCGGCACTGCCGGCGGCAACGCAGGCAATACCTGACGGCTATCTCGTGCAGGTCAGCTCGCAGCGGAGCATGGATCAGGCTGAGGCGTCCTTTGCGGACATCCAGCAGCAGTATCCGTCGGTGCTCGGAGGCCTGAAAGCGGTGATCCAGGAAGCCGACCTCGGCGACAAGGGCATCTACTTCCGCGTCCGCGTCGGCCCGTGGGCATCGCGCGACGAGGCGATCAAGGTCTGTGAATCGCTGAAGGCGGCCGGCGGCAGTTGCTTCGTCACGCAGTAAGATCGTCTCAAGGCACTCAGTGGCTTCGCGCGCGTTTATCTGCGGCCTGGCGGGAACAGAGCTTTCGGACAACGAGAAGGCGTTCCTTCGCGAGGCGCGCCCGTGGGGCGTGATCTTCTTTGGTCGCAACGTCGAAAGCCCACAGCAGATCCGCAGGCTGATCTCGTCGGTACGCGCGGCGCTTGGACGCGAGGATGCGCCGATCCTCATCGACCAGGAGGGCGGGCGCGTGCAGCGCATCGGTCCGCCGCATCTTCGCGCTTATCCTTCGGGCTCCGCCTACGGCCGGCTTTACGACCGCAATCCGCTCTCCGGCGCGGAGGCGGCGTTCCTCGGCGCGAAGCTGATCGGGCTCGACCTCCGCGGGCTCGGCATCAGCGTGAATTGCATGCCGGTGCTCGACATTCCGATCGAAGGCGTCACCTCGGCGATCGGCGACCGCGCGCTCGGCGAGACGGTCGACGCGGTGGCGACGCTCGGCGGTGCGCAGCTCGACGGCCTGCTGGCCGCCGGTATCCTTCCGGTCATCAAGCACATGCCCGGGCACGGACGCGCGACCGTCGACAGCCACAGGGACTTGCCGCAGGTCGACGCCACCATGGACGAGCTCGAGGCGCAGGACCTCAGGCCGTTCCGGCTGCTCGCGAAGCGCGCGCCGCTCGGCATGACCGCGCACGTCGTCTTTTTAGACGTTGATGACGCCGCGCCGGCGACGCTTTCCAGCGAAGTCATTGGTAACGTCATCCGCAAGCGAATCGGGTTTGATGGCGCCTTGATGACGGACGATATTTCCATGGGTGCGATTTCCGGCACGCCGCGAAGCCGCGCGGAGCGTGCGATCGCGGCAGGCTGCGACCTGGTTCTTCACTGCAACGGCGCAATGGACGAGATGGTGGAGATCGCCGCCGGCGTGCCTGAGCTTGCCGAAGACGCGCTGCGTCGCGCTGATGCGGCGCTTGCCTTCCGCCACTCGCCCGACTTCTCGGATTGGTCGGCGCTCGAGAGGCGCTTTGAGTCACTGCTCGAACAGGCCGCCGCATGAGCGAGCCCGCGTCCGACACCGCCGAAGAGCGCGCCGTGGAGTTCGAGGAGTCCCGGCCGGCGCCTGAGGAATGCCTCGTCGTCGACGTCGACGGGTTCGAGGGGCCGCTCGATCTGTTGCTGCAGCTCGCGCGCGACCAGAAGGTCGACCTCGCCAAGATCTCCATCCTGGCGCTGGCCGAGCAGTATCTCGCCTTTATCGAGGCGGCGCGGCGGCTGCGGCTCGAGATCGCCGCCGACTATCTCGTGATGGCGGCGTGGCTCGCTTATCTGAAGTCGCGCCTGCTCCTGCCGGCCGAGGAAGAGGACGAGGAACCGAGCGGCGAGGAGCTTGCCGCGGCGCTGGCGCGGCGCCTCAAGCATCTCGAAGCGATCCGCGAGGCGGGACGCCGGCTGATGGGCTTCGCGCGGCTCGGCATCGATGTCTTTGCGCGCGGCGAGCCGGAGCCGCTGTCGGTCAATACGCGCATCGTCTGGGACGCGAAGCTCTACGACCTGCTCTCGGCCTACGCGACGCTCAGGCTGCGCGGTATCGCCAGCCACGTCACGCTCGAAAGACGCACCGTCTTCACGCTCCAGGAGGCACGCGACCGGCTGATGCGCATGATCGGCGCGACGCCGCAATGGGAGACGCTCGACTCCTACCTCGTCGAATATCTCGCCGAACCCGAGCTCCGTGTCACCGCGCGCGCGAGTGCGTTCTCCGCAAGCCTCGAGTTGGTGCGGGAAGGGGAGCTCGAATTGAAGCAGAGCGCGCCGTTCGCGCCGCTCTACGTGCGCCGGCGCGCCCGCGAAGAGGCGATGCCGCTTCCGGAGGCGGCAAATGGCTGAAGCCGCCGCCGCGTGGGACGAGTCGAACGTGCGTAGCCTGGCGCCGGAAGATCACCGCCAGCATCTCAGGATGCTGGAGGCCATTCTCTTCGCCGCCGCAGAGCCGTTGTCACGTGACGAGATCGCGCTACGCATGCCAAAAGGCGTCGATCTCGACACGCTGCTTCACGAGCTGCAGTCCGCCTATGCGGGGCGGGGCGTCAACCTGCGGCGCAGGGACGACCGCTGGGCCTTCCGCACCGCCGACGATCTCGCCTTCGTGCTTCGGCGCGACGTGGTGCAGGAGAAGAAGCTCTCGCGCGCGGCAGTCGAGACGCTTGCCATCATCGCCTATCACCAGCCCGTCACGCGTGCGGAGATCGAGGAGGTGCGCGGCGTCGCAGTGTCGCGCGGGACGCTCGACGTTCTTCTCGAAGCCGGCTGGATCAGACTGCGCGGGCGTCGTCGTACGCCTGGCCGTCCGGTGACCTTTGGTACGACGCCGGCATTCCTCGACCATTTCGGGTTGGAGTCGATCGGCGATCTACCCGGGCTCACCGACCTCAAGGCGGCCGGGCTGATCGAATCCCTCGCCGTGCCCGGAGACGAGCTGCCGACGCCGAACGACAGCCATGAGCTCGCCGAGGACGAGGATCCGCTGGAGCCTGACTTCGACGAATACGGCGTGACCGAGCCGGGGGACGACACGGAAGCCGATGATTCCGAGCAGGCTGACGAAATCCCGGAGACCGAGCCGGAAGAAGACCGCGACGACTAGAGCCTCTTCGCTCCGGACCGGGGTGGCGGCTCTATCTCTTTGTTGAAGCATGATCTTTCCCGAAAACCGGTTCCCCCTTTTCGGGATCATGCTCTAGCGGCTTGCCGCCTGCGCGCCGGCGCTCCATAAGCCCGACACATGGCTCTAGCGCTTCCGGCCGAGCGGCGTCGCCGCGCCGCGGCGACGATTGCCTCAAGACTGACGCTTGAGAAGGTGACGCGGCGCTTCGGCCGCGTGACCGCGCTCGACAACGTCGACCTCGACGTCAGCCCGGGCGAGGTCGTGGCACTGCTCGGCCAATCGGGATGCGGCAAGAGCACGCTGCTCAGGATCGCCGCCGGCGTTGACGCGCCGACCTCCGGCCGCGTTCTCCTCGACGGCCGCGAGGTCGCAGGGCCAAGCGCTTTCGTGCCGCCGGAGAAACGCGCGGTCGGGCTCATGTTCCAGGACTATGCGCTCTTCCCGCATCTGACCGTCCTGAAGAACGTGATGTTCGGGCTGACGGCGCTCGACCGCAAAGCGCGCGTCGCGGAGGCGAGGGCGGCGCTCGCGCGCGTCGGGCTGCTCCACCTCGCCGAGTCCTATCCTCACGAGATTTCCGGCGGGGAGCAGCAGCGCGTGGCGCTGGCGCGCGCCATCGTGCCACGGCCGGGCGTGCTCCTCATGGACGAGCCGTTCTCGGGACTCGACAGCCGGCTCCGCGACAGCGTCCGCGCCGATACGCTCTCGGTGCTGCGCGAAGCAGGCGCGACCGCGGTCATCGTCACACACGACCCGGAGGAAGCGATGCGCATGGCCGATCGCATCGTGCTGATGCGGGCGGGCCGGATCATACAGGAGGGCGGCGCGGAAGACCTCTACGACCGACCGGGGAGCCTTTTCGCGGCGCGCTTCTTCAGCGCTTTGAACGAGCTTCCCGGCTCCGTCGCCTCAGGCCGAGCGGTGACGCCGGTCGCCGATTTCGCCTGCGGCGGCCATGCCGAGGGTGCGGCAATCGTTGTGGCGATCCGGCCGCGCGGCGTGCTGCTCAGACCGGCCGACGAGGCCGGGCCGGGCCGGCCGGGGCGCATTCGCACCCGCTATTTTCTCGGCGAGGTGGAGCTCTTCGAGGTGGCGGTGGAGGGAATGGAGACTTATCTCCTCGCTAAGGCGCGGGCCGGAGACGGGCTCGGTCCCGGGGCGGATGTGCGCGTCAGCTTCGACGAGCGGGACGTGTTAGTCTTTCCGGAAGGCGGCTAAGGCCCTGCGATTGAAGGCGCAGCGGCGATTTGCCATAGTCCGCCCCGAGCGGGCGGGACCGACGGAAAGCGGGGGTTTTGGAGACCGATATGGGAAGTTTCTCGATTTGGCATTGGATCATAGTGCTCCTGCTCGTCATGGTGTTGTTCGGGCGCGGGAAGATCTCCGATCTGATGGGTGACGTGGCCAAGGGGATCAAATCCTTCAAGAAGGGGATGGCCGAGGACGACGACGACAAGGCGCATACGATCGACCACGATCCGGCTCAGCCGATGGCGTCGGAGCCGGCCGAGAAGAAGACCAAGGCGAGCTGATCAGCGCCACCTAGGCCAAGGCGATGTTCGACATCGGCTGGAGCGAAATGATGGTCATCGCGGCGGTAGCGGTCGTCGTGGCCGGACCGAAGGATTTGCCGCGCATGCTGCGCACCTTCGGCAAGACGATGGGGCAGGTCCGCCGCACGGCCAACGATTTCAAGCGCCAGTTCGACGAGGCGCTGCGCGAGGCCGAGCGCGAGGCGGGGCTCGAGGACACCAAGAAACAGCTCAGCGCGGTTACCAAGCCTCTGACCGACGTAAAGAAGGATCTCGACAAGACGATGCGCGATGCCGGCAAGCCGGTGGCGGCGTCTTCGCCAGAGCCGGGAAAGAGCGGCGATCATCCGCATCCGGCCGAACCGGCGAAGACCGGCGCGGCGACGCCCACGCATGAAAGCTCCGTGGCAGAGCGGTCCGAAACGGAGAACGCTTCTCACGACGAGCTGGTCGCGGCGTCCTCGCCCGAGCCCGACAAGAGCGGCGACCATCCGCACCCGGCCGAGCCGGTGAAGACAGGCACGCCGCCGCCCGCGCACGGAAGCGACGCGGCATGAGCCAGGACGACACCGCAGGCGAGGACGATATCGAAGCGTCGAAGGCTCCGCTCATCGAGCATCTGGTCGAGCTCAGACAGCGGCTGATGCGCGCGATGATCGCGATTTTCATCGCCTTCATCGTCTGCTTCTTCTTCGCGAGCCGCATCTTCAACATTCTGGTGATCCCCTACGAGCGCGCCGCGGGGCCGCTCAGGGACATCCGCTTCATCTACACCGCGCCGCAGGAATACTTCTTCACGCAGATGAAGCTCGCGCTTTTCGGTGCGCTCTTCCTGGCGTTTCCGATCATCGCCAACCAGATCTACAAGTTCGTGGCGCCCGGCCTCTACAAGAACGAGCGCAGGGCCTTCTTGCCGTTCCTCGTCGCCACGCCGATCCTCTTCGCGCTCGGTGCGATGCTCGTCTATTTCGGCGTCATGCCGCTCGCGATGAAGTTCTTCCTGTCGATGGAGCAACACGGCGGGCCGGGCCAGGCCACGATCGAGCTCCTGCCCAAGGTGAACGAATACCTCGGGCTGATCATGACGCTGATCTTCGCCTTCGGCCTCGTCTTTCAGCTTCCGGTCGTCATGACGCTGCTCGCCCGCGCCGGCCTCGTCACGACGGAGACGCTCAAGGGCAAGCGCAAATGGGCGATCGTGATCGCCTTCGTCGTCGCGGCGATCCTGACGCCGCCCGACCCGATCAGCCAGATCAGCCTGGCGCTGCCGACGATCGCGCTCTACGAGATATCGATCCTCGCGGTGCGCTACATTGAGCGCTCGCGCGCGCAGGCTCAGGCGGAGGCGGAGCGCGAAGCCGACGCCGCGGCCTGATCGCTATTCCGCCGCCTGCGGGTCGACGTGGGGAGGGGGCGTCGTCTTCTCCTGCGGCGGCGTCGCATCGAGGAAGCCGCCGGATTGGCGGCTCCATAGCGAGGCGTAAAGGCCCCCTTTGCGGATAAGCTCGGCGTGGCTGCCCATCTCGACGATCTGTCCGTAATCGAGCACCACCAGGCGATCCATGGCGGCGATGGTGGAGAGGCGATGCGCAATGGCGATCACCGTCTTGCCCGACATCAGGCGCAGGAAACTCTCCTGGATCGCGGCCTCGACTTCGGAGTCGAGCGCGGAGGTCGCCTCGTCCAGGACAAGAATCGGCGCATCCTTGAGCAGGACTCGAGCGATGGCGACGCGCTGGCGCTGACCGCCTGAAAGCTTCGCGCCGCGCTCGCCGACATGCGCGTCGAAGCCTTGTCGGCCCCAGTGATCGGAGAGCCCGGGCACGAACGCATCCGCCTGCGCCTGGCGAACGGCGTCGCGCATCGCGTCCTCGTCGGCATCCGGGCGGCCATAGAGCACGTTCTCGCGGATCGAACGGTGGAGAAGCGAGGTGTCCTGCGTGATGAGGCCGATCTGGCTGCGAAGCGAATCCTGCGAGACCTGTGCGATGTCCTGGCCGTCTATGACGATGCGGCCGGCCTCCAAGTCGTAGAAGCGCAGGAGCAGGTTGGCGATCGTCGATTTCCCCGCGCCGGAGCGGCCGACGAGGCCCACCTTCTCGCCGGGCGCGATGGTGAGCGACAGGTTCTCGATGATCCCGCTCTTCTTGCCGTAGTGGAAGGTGACGTTCTCGAAGCGGATCTCGCCCTGCGTCACCTTCAGCTCCATGGCATCGGGCTTGTCCACCAGATCCTGCGGCCGCGCGATCGTCTCCATGCCCTCCTGGACGGCGCCGACGTTGTCGAAGACACCGATCGACGTCCACATGATCCAGCCCGACATCGTGGCGATGCGGATGGCGAGGCCGCTGGCGATGGTGAGATCGCCGAGCGACAGCATCCCTTGCGCCCAAAGCCAGATGGCGAGCGCCGTCGTGCCGGCGATCAAAAGCCCGTTCATCACCACGACGGTGCTCGACATCGCGGTGATCAGACGCGTCGAGCGGGACGCAGAGAAGGGCAGCGAGCACGGGCCATACCTCCCGCGTGTAATGCCAGTAGAAACCGGCGAGCGTGGGCGGCGGCATACCGGGGTCATGCGCCCGGAACGGGTCGATCAGGTTTTCGAAAAATCGGAACATGGCGGAGCCGGGGAGGGCGATAACCTACTCCGCGACTCCCGACAAGGAACCCCTGGACACACAGGCCGGATATCCGGGTCCAAAGGCTTGTCGTCATGCCCGGGCTTGACCCGGGCATCCATTCCGTTACCGCTCAGCCCGCCGCGATTGTTCCGGAGTGGATTGCCGGATCAAGTCAGGCAATGACGACACGAAGGTTGGGCGCCTTTCGGGCGCTCGCTTGTTGCTAGGCCTCGACATGCTCGACATCAGATGGATCCGCGAGAACCCGGAGGCGCTCGACCAGGCGCTGAAGAACCGTGGCGCGGAGGCGGAGGCCAAGCTGCTCATCGCGCTCGACGACGCGCGTCGCACCGCCGTCCATAAGCTGCAGGAGATGCAGACCCGGCGCAACGCGGCCTCGAAGGAGATCGGGCAGGCGAAGGCGCAGAAGGACGAGGCGCGGGCAAAGGCGCTGATGGACGAGGTCGCAGCGCTCAAGGATCAGATGGCGGCGGCGCAGGAGGAGGAGCGGGCGGCGGACAAGGCGCTGAGCGACGCGCTCGCCGCGATCCCCAACGTGCCGCTTGACGACGTGCCGGTGGGCGACGAGACGGCGAACAAGGAAATCCGCACCTATGGCGATCCGCGCCGCGTGAACTGGGCGAAGGAGCACTTCGATCTCGGCGAGGCGCTCGGCCAGATGGACTTCGAGACGGCGGCGAAGCTTTCGGGCTCACGCTTCGTGGTCCTGAAGAGGCAGCTCGCGCGGATGGAGCGCGCGCTCGGCCAGTTCATGCTCGACCTTCAGACGGAGGTGCACGGCTACACGGAAGTGCAGCCGCCGTTATTGGTGAGGGACGAAGTGCTGTTCGGGACCGGGCAGTTGCCGAAGTTTGCGGAGGATCAGTTTTCGACGCGACGGCCCCCTACTGACGACGAGCTGGAGTGGCTAAATCAGAAGCAAAGGGAAACCTCTCCACTTGCGAAAGTATTTCTTGAGCAAGGGTCTGCGTTCATGCGCAACCTATGGCTCATTCCTACCGCCGAAGTGCCCCTCACCAATCTCGTGCGCGAGTCCATTCTTTCAGAAGAAGAGCTGCCGCTCCGCTTCACGGCGCTGACGCCGTGCTTCCGCTCCGAGGCCGGGTCGGCGGGCAAGGACACGCGCGGCATGCTGCGCCAGCATCAGTTCAACAAGGTCGAGCTCGTCTCCATCACCACGCCGGAGAAGAGCCAGGAAGAGCACGAGCGCATGACGGCGTGTGCGGAGGACGTGCTGAAGCGCCTCGGCCTCGCCTTCCGCACGGTGGTGCTTTCGACCGGCGACATGGGCTTCGGCGCGCAGAAGACGTACGACATCGAGGTCTGGCTGCCCGGCCAGAAGGAATTCCGTGAGATCTCGTCCTGCTCGATCTGCGGCGACTTCCAGGCGCGGCGCATGCAGGCGCGCTACCGGGCGAAGGGCGACAAGAACCCGCGCTTCGTTCACACGCTGAACGGCTCCGGCGTCGCGGTCGGGCGCGCGCTGATCGCGGTCATGGAGACCTATCAGAACGAGGACGGCTCGATCAGCGTGCCGAGCGAGCTGCGGCCCTATATGGGCAGGATGGAGAAGATCGAAGCGGCTTGAGGCCGTAAGGCTGCTCTTCCGTCGTGCGTCCTTCGAGGCTCGCGCCTGCGGCGCTCGCACCTCAGGATGAGGGGAGTTGAGCGTGGCACGCACCAACCTCCCTCATGCTGAGGTGCCTGCCGGAGGCAGGCCTCGAAGCACGCAACACGCCAATCCCGTGGAGGCGCTGCGCACGCCACTCTGACGAGCGGGCGAATCTCTCTCTTAACCATCCTGCGGCATTCTGGCCGGGTCATGAGCGCCGAGCCGGCACTGGCCTACGAGCCGGAACACGAGGAAGACGAGGAGACGCAGGTCCACGCGGCCTCGCTCGTCCTTAAGCTGCGCGGCCTCGGCGTCGCGGAGGTCTCCGTGCTTCGCGCCATGGAGACGGTGCCGCGCGAGCTTTTCGTCCGGCCCGAGCACCGCCACCGCGCCTACGCGGAGCATCAGCTCCCGATCGATTGCGGGCAGGTGATCCCTGCGCCCACGGTCGTCGGGGTGATGACGGCGGAGCTCGACGTCTGCGACCGCCATGCGGTCCTCGAAGTCGGGACCGGGTCCGGCTACCACACGGCGGTTCTGTCGCAGCTTTGCCGCCGCGTGACGACGATCGAGCGCTTCCGCACGCTCGCCCGCGCCGCCGAAGAGCGCTTCCGTGCACTCAATACCCGCAACATCAGCGTGCTCGTGGGCGACGGACTGGTCGGCTGGCGGGCGCAGGCGCCTTTCGACCGCATCGTGGTCGGCGCGGCCTGCCCGGAGCCGCCGGTCAAGCTCATCATGCAGCTCAGCGACACGGGCGTCCTGATCGCGCCGATCGGGCCGGAAAAGGGCCCGCAGCGGCTGCTGCTTTTTCAGCGGATTCGGCACCGGGTCGACACCCGCGACCTCGGCCCGTGCCGTTTTTCTGCCATCGTCCCCCGGCCGGCGCTCTGCTTTTAACTCGTTATCAACCCTGCCTCCTCTTTAATTGGAACTCGGAATTTCGAGGAGTTTCCGAGTAGGGGGAGCGCACTGTGCGTACGGTTATCTTTCCGGCCGACAGATCCGCGATGCTGAGACTGAGCCTGATCGCGCTGGTGGCCGGGCTTGGCGCCTGCAGCAGCATCGACGCGTTGCGCTCGCCGGTCTTCACGGGATCGACCAACAATCAGAAAGAAATCATCGCCGGTACGTCCTCGCCGCTGGGCAGCACCTATCCCGGCCAGCAGAACGCGGGCGTGCAGGGGGCCGACCTTCCGCCTCCCGCAGGCGCCCCGGCGGCCCCGCGATATGCCGCCGCGCCATCCCAGGCACCGGCACCTGCACCGACCACGGCGTCCGCGCAGAGCCGACCGCAGCCCTATACGCCGCCGAGCAGCCGCACCGCCTCCACATCGCGGCGAACCACGCAGGTCGCCTCCGCCGAGCCGCAAAATGTGCGGCGCGGCGCGCCGCCGACCACGCTCGGCGAGCAGGCAGCCCGGATCGACCAACGCGCGCCGAGCGGCACCGCCACGACGCATCTTGTCCAGTCCGGCGACACCGCCTGGAGCATCTCGCAGCGCTACGGCATCACCGTCGACGAGCTTGCCGCCGCCAACGGCGGCTCGACGACCGTCAAGCTCGGTCAGCGAGTCGTCATTCCGGGCGCCTCGGGCGCGGCTGCGCAGGGGACGCAGGTCGCCAGCCTGAATCCGACCCAGGTTCCCGAGCCGCCGGCCGCGCCTCTGCCGGAAGCTCCGACGGCCGCCGCGCCGACGCCGGTTGCTGCGCCGACCCAGCGGACCGCGATCGCCCCGCAGACCGGCAATGCCGGATCGCTGGCGCCGGTCGCTCCTGAGCCGACCACGGCGGCGACCGCCGGGTTCCGCTGGCCGGTGCGCGGGCGCATCATCTCCGGCTTCGGCAAGAAGCCGAACGGCGAGCGCAACGATGGCATCAACCTCGCAGTGCCGGAAGGCACGTCGGTCAAGGCCGCCGAGGACGGCACGGTCATCTACGCCGGCAACGAGCTGAAGAGCTACGGCAACCTGGTCCTGATCCGCCACGCCAACGGCTGGGTCTCCGCCTACGCCCACAACAGCAAGCTTGAGGTGAAGCGCGGCGACCAGGTCAAGCGCGGGCAGGTGATCGCGCTTTCAGGCATGTCGGGCGGCGTGACCACGCCGCAGGTGCATTTCGAGCTGAGGAAGGATGCGGCACCGGTCGACCCGCTGCAGCATCTCAGTGAAACCTAACAGGATTTCCGCTCAACCCCGTCGTCATTGCCGGGCGCATCCGGCAATCCATTCCCCAGGTTGAGCCTTAGTACCGCGAGTAAGGGAATGGATGCCCGGGGTCAAACCCGGGCATGACGATGGGTTGACCAGCCCTCTATTCCAGCTTGACGCCTTTTCGTCCAGCCAAGTCCTGCACGAATTGCCAGGCGACGCGGCCGGAGCGGCTGCCGCGGGTGGTCGCCCATTCGAGCGCCTCGGCGCGCCATTCCTCGGCTTTCGCGGGAATTTTGAAATGCTCGACGTAGCCCGCCACCATGGCGAGGTACTCATCCTGGCTGCAATTGTGGAATCCGAGCCACAGTCCGAAGCGGTCGGAGAGCGAAACCTTTTCCTGCACGGCATCTGAGGGATTGATCGCGGTAGAGCGCTCGTTCTCCAGCATCTCGCGCGGCAGCAGGTGGCGCCGGTTGGAGGTGGCATAGAAGACGACGTTGTCCGGCCGGCCCTCGACGCCGCCCTCGAGCGCGGCTTTCAGCGACTTGTAGGAGGCGTCGCCGGCATCGAAGGACAGATCGTCACAGAACAGGATGAAGCGCTCGCCGCGGTCGCGCAGCAGCCCCATCAGCGCCGGCAGGCTCTCGATGTCCTCGCGGTGTATCTCGATCAGCTTCAGGGGGGCGGTGCCCTGCGGCAATTCGGCCGCCACCGCCGCGTGCGCGGCCTTGACCAGCGAGCTCTTGCCCATGCCGCGCGCGCCCCACAGAAGCGCGTTGTTGGCCGGCAGGCCGGAGGCGAAGCGGGTCGTATTGTCGATCAGGATGTCGCGTGAGCGGTCGATCCCCTTCAAAAGCGGAAGCGCGACGCGGTTAACGTCGGCGACCGGCTTCAGGTGCGGCGGCTCCGGGTGCCAAACAAACGCCTCCGCGGCGGCAAAATCGGCGCGTTCGACCGGCGACGGCGCAATCCGCTCGAGCGCAGTGGCGATCCGCTCAAGAACAGTCAGGGTGGGGTTGAAGCTTTCCTGCAAGGATTGCTCCCAAGGTTCCGTGGCAGGCGCGATATCACGCCGCGGCAAATCCGGCAAAGGCCAGCCCGCGGCCAGGGGTTGCGGAGTTGCAATGGGCCGGCCCCTGACTATAGTCCGCGCGAATTCAAAAAGGGCCGCGGCCCGCCTTAAAAAGGGAAGATCGGCCTTCATGTGGGTCACTCGGGCCTATGCCCAGTCTCTCGGCGGAGGCGGTGGCATCGACATCATGACGACGCTGCTGCCGTTCGCGCTCATCTTCGTCATTATGTACTTTCTCATCCTGCGCCCGCAGCGCCAGCAGGCGAAGCGGCGCGAGGACATGCTCAAGGCGATCCGCCGCGGCGACACCGTGGTCACCAACGGCGGCATCGTCGGCAAGGTGACCAAGGTCGTCGACGACAACGAGGTGGAGCTTCAGATCGCCGAAGGCGTGAAAGTGCGCGCGATGCGCAGCCTCATCGCCGAGGTGAGGGTGAAGGCGGAGCCGGTGGCCTCCAACACGAACTAGCGCGGAGACCCTCGCGGCTCTGAAAGACCAACCCCGATGCTCTATTTTCAGCGCTGGAAGATCGCGCTCATCCTGTTCGTCGCACTGGCCGGCATCGTCGCCACCATCCCGAACTTCTTCTCCGCCGAGACCGTAGCGTCCTGGCCGAATTTCCTGCCGAAGCGGCAGATCGTGCTCGGCCTCGATCTTCGCGGCGGCGCGCATCTCCTGCTCGAGGTGAACCGCGACAGCCTGGTCAAGGACCGGGTGCAGACGCTTGAGGGCGACGTCCGGCAGACGCTTCGCGACGAGCGCATCGGCTATCGCGGGCTCGATGCACGCGGCCAGGTCGTGTCCTTCACGCTGCGCGACCCCGCCGACGCCGAAAAGGCGCTTACCGCCCTGCAGCCGCTCGCCGCGCCGGTGCAATCCGGCCTCTTCGGGCAGGGAGCGCTCCACGAAGTGGAGATTGCGCAGGACGGTAACCGCATCAATGTCACGCTCACCGACGATGGCATCGAGCAGCGCATGCGTTCTGCCGTCACGCAGAGCGTGCAGGTGCTCGACCGCCGCCTGAACGCGCTCGGCACGACGGAACCGTCGATCCAGGCGCAGGGGAGCGACCGCATCCTGGTGCAGGTGCCGGGCCTGCAAGACACCGTGCAGCTCAAGCAGATCCTCGGGCAGACCGCGCGGATGACGTTCCATATGGAATGCACCGAGCAATCGACCGACGGCGTGACGGCGCCGCCCGGCTGCGAGAAGATCGAGTCGGCGACGGCCGGCGAGCCGCCGATCATGGTGGAATCGCGTGCGCTCCTTTCCGGCGACGACCTCGCCGACGCGCAGCCTTCCTTCCATCAGCAGACCGGCCAGCCGATCGTCACCTTCCGCTTCAATACGCGCGGCGCGCGTATCTTCGCCGACGTGACGCAGCAAAATGTCGGCCGCCGCTTCGCGGTGGTGCTCGATGACAAATACATCACCGCACCGGTCATCCGCGACGCGATCCTCGGCGGCTCGGGGCTGATCGAGGGCAACTTCACGGTTGAGAGCGCGCAGAACCTTGCCGTACTGCTGCGAGCCGGCGCGCTGCCCGCCGACCTCACGATCGTCGAGGAGCGCACCGTCGGCCCGAGCCTCGGCCAGGATTCGATCCGGGCCGGCGAGATCGCGGCGGTGGTAGCGCTCGTCGCCGTCGTCGTCTTCATGGTCGTCTGCTACGGCATCCTCGGCTTCTTCGCCGACATCGCCATGGTCGTGAACACGTTCCTGATGTTCGGCATCATCACCGCGACCGGCGCCACGCTGACGCTGCCCGGCATCGCCGGAATCGTCTTGACCATGGGCATGGCGGTCGACGCGAACGTGTTGATCTACGAGCGCATGCGCGAGGAGAACCGGCTCGGCCGTTCGACCATCGCGTCGTTCGAAACAGGATTTTCCCGCGCGTTCGCGACCATCATCGACTCGCATCTGACGGCACTCATCGCGGCGATCGCGCTCTTCGCGCTCGGCTCCGGCCCGATCCGCGGTTTCGCCGTCGCGTTCGCCATCGGCATCATCTCCACGCTCTTCACCGCATACCTGATGACGCGGCTGATCGTCGCCACCTGGGTGCGCTACGCGCGCCCGAAAACCGTTCCGCTGTAGGCTCCGCCATGCCCCTTCGCATCGTTCCCGACGGGACGAATATCCCCTTCATGAAGCTGGCGAGAATCCGCACGCCGATCTCGCTCATCCTGATCGTGGTCTCGTTCGTTCTGCTCTTCACCGTCGGCCTCAATCAGGGCATCGACTTCATCGGCGGCACGATGATCGAGGTTCGCCACAAAGGCGGCCCGGCCGATCTCGGTCAGATCCGCTCGGAGATCACCGGCCTTAATCTCGGCGACGTCGAGGTGCAGGGAATCGGCGAGCCGACCGACGTCCTGATCCGCGTGGCGATGCAGCCGGGCGGCGACGCCGCGCAGCAGGCGGTCGTGGAGAAGGTGCAGGCGACGCTCGGCTCCAACGACTACGACTACCGGCGGGTCGAGGTGGTGGGCCCACGCGTCTCCGGCGAGCTGGCGCAAACCGGCCTGATCGCGACAGTCTTCACCATCGTCGGGATCATGATCTACATCTGGTTCCGCTTCGAGTGGCAGTTCGCCGTCGGCGCGGTCGCCACGCTCGTCCACGACGCCATCCTGACCATCGGCTTCTTCGCGGCGACGCAGATCGACTTCAACCTCTCTTCGATCGCCGCGATCCTGACGATCCTCGGCTACTCGCTGAACGACACGGTCGTCATTTTCGACCGCATCCGCGAGCTCTTGCGGCGCTACAAGCAGATGTCGCTCTCCGATCTGATCGACCTCGCCACCAACCAGACGCTGGCGCGCACGATCATGACGTCGCTGACGACGCTGCTGGCGCTCTTCGCGCTGTTCTTCTTCGGCGGCGAGGTGATCCGCTCGTTCACCGCCGCGATGCTCTGGGGCGTTTTCATCGCGACCGCGTCGTCGATCTTCATCGGCGGGCCGATCCTGATCTACTTCAACCTGCGCCCGAAGGTGGATGCCGCCCCGGCGGAACCGAAGCCGACCGACGCCGCCAAGGCCTGAGATGAGCGACAGCGACGGCGGCTTCCTGATGGAGCCGGCCCGCTTTCCGGGCCGCGCGCCGATCGAGGCCTATGGTAACGGCGGCTTCCGCTTCGCTGACATGTCGCATCGCGGCTCGATCCTGGCACTTCCGAGCGGCATCGAGGCGTGGGCCGTCGGCGATGCGGCTGGGATCACAGCCGAGGCGGTCGGACGCGTCGTCGCGGAAGCCGACGCGATCGACATCCTGCTCATGGGTATGGGCGAGGTGATGGTGCCGCTCCCTCGCGACACCCGCGAGGCGCTCGAAGCCGCCGGGCTCTTCCCCGAGCCGATGTCGACGGGTGCTGCGGTCAGGACCTACAACGTGCTCCTCTCGGAGGAGCGCGCGGTCGCCGCAGCGCTCGTCGCAGTGGAGAGCAATCGGTAGCCAAGCGCCGCGTGCGCTTGCGACGATGCCCGCGATGGCTTCCGAAACGTCAGCCGACGACACCGCCTATGTTACGGCGCTCACGCGCGAACACGATCTGCCGCGCTACTACGCGACGGTCTTCGCGCCGCCCGACCTGCGCGCCGATCTTCTCGCACTTTACGGCTTTGCGGCCGAGATCGCTCGCGTGCCCAACCAGGTGCGCGAGCCGGCGCTCGGCGAGATCAGGCTGAAATGGTGGAGCGAGGCGCTGGTCGAGGCGGTGAGGCAGGGTGGGGCAGGCGAGACGCCGGCACTTCGGGCCGCCGCGGGCGCGGTCATCCGCCGCTCACTACCGCTCGCGGCCTTCGAGGCATTGATCGAAGCGCGCGGCGCCGACCTCTACGCCGACGCCCCGGCGACGCTGACCGATCTCGAAGGGCGGATGGGCGAGACGGAGTCGGCGCTCTTCCAGATGGCGTCGATCGTGCTCGGAGGAGGCTCGGCGGAGGCTTCCGGTCATGCCGGCGTCGCCTACGGAATCGCGCAGCGCCTCGCACGGATCGCGTCCGACCGGGCGCGGGGCCGGACGATCCTTCCCGCGGACCTTCTCGCGGAGCACGGGCTCGACGCGTCGGCGGCGATCGGCTCTTCGACTCCCGGCGAGCTGCATAGACCTGTCGCGTCGCTCACCAGCTTTGCCAAAGGCCATCTCCGCTCGGCGCGTGCGCATCTGGCTCACGTGCCGGCCTCGGCGCACTCGGCTTTCTTGCCGCTCGCTATCGTGGAGCCGCTGCTTCGACGAATCGAGCGCCTTGGTCCCGCCGTCGCGGAGAGGGATAGTGGTCTTTCGAATCTGGAGAGCCTGACGCGCATCGGCTGGGCGCGCCTGCGCGGCCAGGGCGGG
>Ga0307442_1000673_pt1 | contig 16748 bp, 17 predicted proteins | sample SalMarWE160430MG_FD_202143 | JGI IMG/M metagenome (GOLD analysis project Ga0307442, IMG submission 202143) | Salt marsh sediment microbial communities from the Plum Island Ecosystem LTER, Massachusetts, United States - WE1604-30 | ecosystem: Environmental > Aquatic > Marine > Intertidal zone >...
TTCGTGATTGAGTCCCCCACCAGATATAAATTCAAAAATAAAAATTCGACTAATTTCTATATTACTCACTTTCATCTATCCTTGAAATTGATAAAGCAAGTGGATATTATAAATTTTATAATAGTTTTAAAGTGATGCATGAATTATTTTAAATAACTTAAATTTGACAACAAACAATTAGATAAAAAGATGACTTATTTTCCGGAAGAGGTAATGCAAAGAATTCGTTACCTCCACTTTAAAATTAATCACCTAGATGACGCACTAGGTAAAGAAGAAAGTTTTACTTTGGATGATTTAAATCTAGTATTAGAATATACTAAGATCTTGAATATAAATTACATGAATGAAAATCATTCTCAGATCTTAAAAGATTTAGATATCACGCATGTTTTTCATGATCCCAGTGAAAATAATCGAGATATAGAAATTAAGGATCTCATGGTTGAATGTGCAAGATCATTATGGGTTATGGCAAGAGCTTACAACGCCCTTTCTGAAAAGTTCGAAGAAGAAGAGGATTGGGAGAATGCTGTTGTTGCAATGGTAGAATGCAGCAAGATGTATAAAACTGCTGCTTATTTTAGTGCTGCAAGTACTTATCAAGATGATATTGGTACAACTCTCTCATCGGAGAATTTAGAAATGAACTCTGAAGAAGCGAGAGTTTTAGCTCAAAGTATTGCAGCTCTTAGGGAAGAAAATAATAATAACAAATATTTTGCATCAAAATTATATGCTGGGCTTTCACAGCTTTCAAAAAGAATTTTTTATCTTAGAAAACATGATGAGAAAAAAAAGCAACAGTTAAGGGCTCAATTTCATTATGATATGGGAAAATCGTGTCAACTTAAAGCTCAAGCATCTTTGGATTCTTCAATAACTCCATTAAACATGGATAAAATTACTCGCCTAAAACAGAAAGCAAATTTCTATTATGACAAGTCAAAAACTATTTGGAATGAAATGCTTGAAGGTTTAACTGATCTATCAGGAGAAGAAAAAAACAATCTTAAGGTTAATTTATCAGTGGTTGAAACATTAATGAAAGAGAATAATGTAGAAATCCTAGATTACGAGGATATAAAGAGAATCCAAGATCCCGAACCTATTATTGTAATACCAGAAAATTTGGCTCCATTTGTTCCTAAAAGCACTATTTTTCTTACAAAATTTGTTCCAAAAGATTTAAATGTTAAGAGATTCAAATCTTTCACGCAAAAAAAGCTAGAACAAAAAATTCCCTATAGTAAAAAAGAAAAATTAATTGATCAAAAAGCGGGGATAGTTCGAACAATTAATGAATTAAAATTGTTACGAGAAAACAATGAAATTACAGTGGAAAAATATGCTGAACTAATGGAAAGATATTCTGTGAAACTTAAAATGATAGAAACTGCGATAGAAAAATTAGCAAAATAATATTCTTATTTTTAATTTCCTTATATATTTTTATAATACAACTTTTGGTTTTTTTTAACTTCAAATTTAACGTCTGATTCTTTTTTAAAAAATAAGTCAACAATTTCCTTGTAGACTAGACCTATCAATATCATTTCGATAATGACATTTAGGAAAATAATTAAAATTAGCAAGTTTTGAAACCCTTTTGTAAATAAAAAGAGCATGAAAAACAAATGGGGTGTAAAAATAATATTTATAAATCCAAGTAATTTCATAAATCTCAAGATATTTTTTAATTCTAATTTGAAAACACTTTTTGTTTTGAGACCAAAAAAAAAATAAATTACTGAAAAGATCAAGCTGATGACGCATAGTATTACAATCAGATTTCTATCATTAGGTTCCAATGATAGATATGGTTTGAATACGATGGCCCCCGTCATTAATGTGGTAGAAAAAAGTAAAATTGTAATTGAGGATGATATTAATCCATCATGAAAAATCTTAAAATCCATATGATCATATTAGATTTTTAGGGATTAAAATTATTTGATGAAGTCTAAATTTTTTAAAGATTAAAAGTAAAGATAATATATTGCTAAATATAGAAATGTGAAAAACCCATGAGTTTATTAAGTAATCAAGAAATAGAATCTTTAAAGGAGGTTCTTCCAAAAAAGAAAATCTTACGAATTTTCTTCTTGGCAATAGGACTTGTATTCATTTTTATTGGATTCTTATTTTTCATCTTAGGTTTCGACTTTGATGTCATTATCTTAGGAATGAATTTCTCCCTAGTAATTGATATCATTATAATATTAATTGGAATGATAATTACTTCAAAATATTTCATTGCATCATATCAATTACGAGAAAACTCAATTGTCTTTAAGAGGATGAGAGATATGAGAGAACCTGTCGATAAACATATTAATTTCAATTCATTTGCATTTACAAGATTAGCAGCAGCCATATTATTAACGATCGCAGGTTTATTATCTTTATTGGTATTTGGAACGGATATCGGTCATGAAGTCCCTTATGGGAGTGCTGTTTTTTTAGGAGGTCCTTCATGGTTTTACGTAACAGGGTTACCAGCATTAGGATTTGGATTAAGTCTTTTATTATATTGCTTTTTAAGCTTTTTTCGGGGCATATTTTCGCATTCAAAAAATTTTTATTTTTTCTATGAGATTAGACCGGGATTCCCGTGGTTAACAGAAGTTCCAACGAAAGAAATCGAGGCAATTCGATATCAAAATAATCATTTGGGTCCAAAAATTACGTGGATTCCAGCTTTTTTCCCATTTATAGTCATGCAACTCATGACAGCAATACCGCTATTTGGTGCTGAACGTGCTGCTCCTGAACACGTGTTATCTTGGGTTTTTGTTATAATATCTATCTTGGAAATAATCGCTTTATTAATTCTCGTGTGTTTCCAACAAAATTTTTTTGAGATTGCTACAGAGTCTAAAGTGTATGAGATGTGGTTTTCACCTATCAAATTTAAGAAACTGTCTCGTTTTAAAGATCATTTTAGCGAGTTTTTAGGATGTGATGTTGATGTTCGAGAAGGTGAAAAAACAAATATCGGAACTTTTGAAGGTTTAGATAATACACATCTTCAAACGTTTAACTTGGAATTTGGTTTAATCTTGGTAATATTGTCTCTGATCATGCTAATAAACATGGTTTTCTTTGGTCAATTAGTTTGGTGGTTAGCATTAATATATGGTTCTATTTTACTCGTTAAAGCTTTTAGCCACGATTTTAGCGATAAAAATGGAGATCTTTTCATTTATAGCGAGAAATCAAAAGAATTTTCCTTTAGAAGAATATTCCAATATAAATTTCAATATATAACAGCCAGAAATGTTGAAACCATTTTTGTTAAAAAATGGTTTAGAAAATTAGATGCATTTGATATAGTATTCATTACAGGGTTGCTTATTTTTATGGTCTCTCAACAAGGTTTTGGATGGTGGCTCGCAGATTCATACACATTAATTTTAGATAATATCTTCAGCACTATAATTTTAATAATTATCTTTATCGGAATTTTCTACTTTCTTTGTTTCCCAATTGACGTAATTGAACTTAAAACGGCAACCATAAAATATAGAATACCAGTCACCACAAAATTAAAATTTGTTAATATATATAATAAATATGTAAAAGAATTTGCTAAATTCTTAAAAAACAATCAAGATAAAGATATGAAAAAAACTTTTTTCATACGATTAGGAGTGTTGAGCCTAATCATTGTTGGAGTAGTTTTATACGTTTTGATCTTTTTTCTATTTTTCTTTTAATTTAATTCTTTATTGGAAAAGATTTAATCTTTTTATCTACTAATTTTTTCATGTCAGATCAATTAAAACTAGTTATGTATCTTAAGACTATGATCTCGGATTTGATTTACATAAATAGCGTTATGGCGACTGAATTAATTAAGATCAATGAAAATTTAGCAGTTCTTAGACACGGGGAAGACTTTTTACAAAATAGTAATTGTATTGATGAACATTCCGCTATTTCAAAACATATAATTAAGATTATTGATAAATATAATAAAAGTGATAGTAATCTCTTAAGGAAAGAAGATTTAGAGAAACATGTCTTAAAACACGATTAGAAAAAAGGATTAAAATGAAAATTACAGAAGATTATGTTGATATTCCAATTGCAGGAACCAATTTAATTTTGAAAGGATCAATCTATTATTCAGATGAAACTCCAAACAAGGCACCATTCATCATTAATGTAGCAGGATTAAATCAGCATAGAGGAAAATTCTTAGAAAAATTTTATTCAGAGCAATTCGCTTCAAAAGGATTTTATGTTTTAGGCTATGATCACAGAGCACACGGTGAAACAAGCAAGCAAACGGGTTCTCTATGGCTAAAACATTTAAATGAGATCTTCAATGATATTAGTCGTGTTATTACGTGGATTTTAGAAACTCAGACAAATCACCTTTTAAATGATCAAATCGCCATGTTTGGAAGAAGTTTAGGAGGTGCTATGATTCTAACAAAAGGATATTCCGATGATAGGGTTTATAAATTAATAGCATTATGTACTAGGTATGATTATCATACTACCCGAGTTAAATTTCCCGAGGATGTTATTTATAATATCAGCCCCATAAATGTTTTAAAGAAGGAAATTGATAATAATTCGAGAATTCTAATTGCGCATTGTAGAGATGATGAATTTATACCTTTCGAAAATTTATACCAAATAAAAGATCATTTCGGACTAAGTGATAACAACGTTATTGAATATGATACTGGCGGACATACTTTTAGCGGTCATAGAGAAGAAATTATTCAACATGTTATAAAATTTCTTAAAATTTGAATTAAAAAATAAATTAGAAGAAAATAATAATGTATTGAGGTTTAAAAAATGGAGAAAATTTTAGTAATTGGCCCAGCATCACAATTGTTAGGTATAAGAATCAGAAGAGAATTAGGAATAAAATCAGTTAATACCGAGACAAAAATTTTCCCCGATGGAGAAAATTATCTGAGGATCAATATTGATGATGAAAACCTTATCAAAAATAAGGAAGTCATCATCCTCCAATCAATGGGACCAAGTTCCAGAGTGAATCAAAATGCTCGTTTTCTTGAATTATTAATGATGATTGATTCGGTAAAAGTGATGGGTGCATATAAGATAAGTGTTATTGTGCCATATCTCGCATATGCTCGTCAGGACAAGATATTTAGAGTTGGAGAGTGTACATTTGCAAAAAATATTTTGAAAGTTATAAACTCATTAGGTATCGATGAATTTTTAACTGTAGATATTCATAATCCTGATGTATTAGAAGAACTCTCTTGCAAAGCTATTAATATTGATTCTATGTCAATACTTGCTGAATATATCCAATCATGTGGAGCAAAAGATATTGTTGTTGTGTCTCCAGACAAGGGAGCTATTGAGAGGTCTAAAGCTTTTGCGCACCATTTTGGAGAAAAGGTTCCTGTTGATTATTTTGATAAGATCAGAGATTTGAAAACTGGAGAAATCACCATGAAGGGGCAATTAAGTTTAAAGAATAGAGATGTAGTTATTGCTGATGATATAATCGCTACAGGTGGTACAATGGCGCAAGCAATAAAATTAGCTAAAGAAAGTGGAGCTAATAAAATATTTGCCGTTGCTACTCATGCATTGATGTTACAACAAGCTACTTATAGAATACTAGATGCAGGAGCAGATGAAATAATTGGAACTGATTCAATTGATAATGAAATGGCAAAAGTATCTCTTGTTAAAGTTATTACGGATTATCTGAAAAATAATTAACTTAAATTTTCTGATTGAATTAATTTTTTAATTAATTCTTTTGTCTTTATCTGCAAATCTGGAATATCAGAATTATTTATAATTGTATAATCAGCATTTTTGATTACTTCTTCCAAACCAAAACCTATTTCTCTTAGATCTCTTTCTTCAATATCAGATTTCTTATTTGAATCATCCAATCGTGCCCTATTTCTTATCCATTGATATCTTAATTGATCATCTGCTACGATAGCTATAACGATAAAGTCCCAATATTTTTTAAACACGTTGACTTCAGCCATAGATCTAATACCATCAACGAAAATCGGGGATTTTTTACATTTCTTTATTATTTCAACACATTTTTCAGCAACTATTTCATCTCCGCCATTCTTACGGAGTTCTTTAGCAATTCTCCCTAGATTTTCATCTGTGGGTAATATTCCATTTTTTCTTGCTTCATTTCTGATAACATCTCCCATCATTATGATTGTGCCTAATTTTGAAATTGCTTCGATTGCCGTTGATTTCCCAGTGCCTGGAAGCCCACAAAAGCCTAAAACCTTCATATTTACTAAAACTAATTAATCATAAATACAAAAAATACTATAAAAGAATAAAAGGAATTCACATTATAATTAATTTGTCAAATTAGTTAATCGGTTGAATCTGGTATGAAGAAGGAAAGCATTAAGCAAGAATTAGACGAACAAACAACAGGGCCAGAAGATAAACCAAATAATCACTTAGAAAATGGTTTTAACCAGAAATCCTCAGAATTTGATGAATTATTGATTAACAATATGTTAATTGAGAAAATAGATCCACGAGTTTTTAAAACACCAGTCAAACTTACGATTAAAGCCTACACACGTATTATTAGTTATGCTTTGAGATACGCTAGTGAGGCGATTTCAGAAAAGAATTGGAGGGAGGTCTATGGTATTCTTATTGGTTCAATTGATAATAACAAGATAGTTATAATTAAAGATGCCATCCCCATGGTAGTTGGGGAAAGGGCAGGTGTCAAATATGAAAATAAACAGTACGTTGATATGGCTCAGATTGATGAATCTATCTATGAACGCTCAATTCGAGATAAAAAAAATGATTTTATTATTGGTTGGTGGCACACTCATCCAGGATTTGAGTTTAGATTTTCAGATATCGACACGCAAACCCAACTTGGTTACCAACTACCAAATCCACTTGCTATCGCGCTAATCTTTAATCATTGTAAATTAAAATCGAATAAGTTTTTTCTCGGATTAGCAGCATTAAGATTATTAAACCCAGAGAAAGGAATGTTTTCTAGCTATGATTACATAAAGTTGGAACTCGAAATAGAACAAGAACAAATGTTAAATGAAGCTCAAAAAATTGTTAAGGATAATATTAAAAATCTCCCTAAAATCCTTAAAGAAATTAAATATGTTGATGATATTTTGCGAAAGAAAGCTCTTGCACAGTTACAAAGGAATTTTGGACTTATATTAGTGCCAAAAAGAGACATTTTAATTACAGATAAAGAAAAAGATGCGGAAGAAGACGAAAGTTATTTATATGAATGGGATCCTGAATTTTTTAAGAAAGGCTTTCGCATTCCTAAATTTAGAGAAAAAATCGAAGAAGAAATCAAGAAATATGAAAATATCTTACAAGAGATGCTTGAATTAAACGAACTTAAAAAATTCGAACAAAAAAAAGATAAATTCAAGAAAAAAGTGCTTGTGATGTTGTCAAGACCAAATAATTGGTTTAATAAACTAAGTTCGGAGTTTACTAAAAGAATTGAAATCATATATCCTTATTATGATTATTTGGATACTAGTGAGAGAAAAATATTAGAACATTTTGAAAGCAGAAGTGTAGACTATAATAAAATTTTGGATTCTCTAAATACTCGAGCGCAATTTAACCTAAGTTTGAAGTGAAAATGTAAATTAGAATAACTTTTATATTATTTGTATTATATTAATTACCTAGACTTCTTTTGCATCCCCAATTAAATTAATATTTTAACGGTTAACTACTCAATGCCTATTGAAACTACATATATAATTAAAAATCGCTCTGACAGAGACAAGGCTATTAAAGATGCCATTTTTGCGTTTTCAGGTGGCACTCGATCCTTACTCATAAAAGGAGAAGGAGATGAAATTTCCACTGCGGTAGAAGTAGCTGAAATAATCAAAAATAGAATGTATCCCTCTCTAGAGATTGCTAACATTTCACTGGGAAGCAGACCATATTTTAACAACAGATCTCATGGCTATAATAGGAATAGTAGGAATAACAGGAATAATAGGAATGATAAAAACTCAAAAGATTTAATATCCAAAATCGAAATAACTCTATCAAGGTCTAATCAATAAAATGTCGTTTGAAAAGCTCGGACCATTATTAGGAGAAGCTAGAACAAGCAGTGTATGCATGATTTGTAATAATTTTATTTATAAAAGAATTTATCGTGATGAGAATTCTTCGGGCAACCAAAAAGTAGTTTTTGTGTGTAAAAATTGTCTAAGGAACAACCATCAAGAAGAAAATTCGGAATAAATAAGATTATTACAACTAATTTATCAATTTCTTCTCTTGACGCTTGTTGAGATATTTATCCCAATTAAAAGTCAAGATAAAAAACATTACACTTATTGTTACTAATAAAAATATTGCTTCAGTAATTACACTAGATGGATCATTAATATCTATTCCATTAGCAGTATATCCTAATATGAGGAATATTGGAAGAATTGCATAGAAAAAGGTGGTAACATTCTTGCCAAGCCATCCCCAAATTAAACACTTCGTAATGTTAATTTTCTTATCTGACATGCCAAGTGCAATCCATAAAGGATCATCAGGAATGGGTAACGCTGCTGCAATAAAAATGAATAAATACAAGCTTTTGGGGTGTTCTAATACTAATCTTCCAAATCCCTTGACATTTTTAAGGGTTTGAGTAGAGGTACTTTTTACAACCTTTTTTGTTCCCAATCCCACTAAAAAACTAAACATTTCTCCCAAAATACTCCCTAAACCTCCAACTAAAGTAATCCCTAAGATTTCAATCCAAAAAAAACCATTTCCCAAGATTTCACCTATAAGCAAATATTTATAGTAAATAGATTGTGATATGGAAAAAAGTACAAAGGGATAAGGTATAGGAAAACCTATACTTGCGTTCCCAATTAAACAAATGAAAAAGGAGACTATTAACGCAAGAAAATAATTCGTTCCCTCAGTAAAAATTGCCATATTTATTCTTGCATTAATAATTTCTGCTTGAAATTCAGGTATTGTTAAAAATAATAATAAATATGTGATAATTGCTAAATAAAAAAACGTAAAAACAATCACTAATTTTTTAGGAACCGCCATTCTAAGGACATCCTTTTCATTTTTAACGTATTTTTGAAAATTTAGTATTTAAACCATTTTTAGCTTTCAGAAATAAATCTAGATTTTCTGTTACTTTTCCAATCTTACTAACTTTATAAGGCATCTCAAAATCTTCTAACAATATCAGCAATTCATCGCTTTTTGGATTATAAAGAATATCGCCTTTATTTCCTTTTTTCTCTGATTTAGGATTTAAGCCCTTATAGATTTCTACTCCTGGAAGAGACCAGTAATTCTTAGCATTAAAATTAAATCTTCCTCTCAAGGTAAACGGCATTTTTCTCAGAATGGCATCTGCACAAAATGCAGCAGAATGACGATTTATTACACCATTAATGCTACCAATGCCAAATAATTCAATTTTAATAGAAACATCTCCAATATCAGACATATTCTATAATTATATGTATTTAGGCTATATATATTATTTCAAAAATTAAAAATTCATTTGGAGTAAATATAGTACCATATAATAACAACATTTAAATACGTAATTTGTTATAATAATAATTGGACAATAGTAATGAAATTTGCATTGGTTTAAAGTTCATTAATTCGGTTTATCATATAAACAAGTTATTGCTATCATTTTTATTGATTCATGCACTGTGGTATTGGTTTTAATCATCCCACCAATTTTCAAAACACACAGAGAAATTTAAATTTTTTACACTTATCATTTTTCGGTTCATATTTACCGTAGAATGACCATGACATTTGATCTATAAAGCAGGATATAATTATTGAGGATTTAACTTTTAGATTTTCACGCTTGCTTTAATTAATGGAGAAATAAATGCCTTGATGCATAGAAATTTGAACTCTTGTTGATATGAGTGTTTTTTTTTCATACTCGAGACAAATAGTCTTTAAGCATTTAAGCGAAATTGTAAAAAAGGAGCTTGAAAGTAAACGCTTCTGGAAAATAAAGTAGTTCCGTACAATCTATGGTTCTTTCAAATTCGGGGCTACTATTGTCCACCTTTTTTTTTATTCAAATAATCCAAATCGAAAGACGTATCGATATCATAAAATGATCCTGTTGAATTGATTTCGCATGCGATAATTTCTTGGAGATTTCTTTTACAAACTTCATTTAAAATATGACTAATTTTATTAAAGCGAGACGATTTTAATATTTGAGAGATTAGTAGTAAAAATTCGTAATTTAGAAAAAAGATTGGTATTACTTGATCGATATATGTTTTTTCATTAATACTAGAAAACTCAATCTCTTCAATTCGAATTAATGTCTCAATTTCACGTTTTTTAATAGTTTTAATACAAGAAATTGTCTGCCCTTCCTTGTTAATGTCGCTAGCCTTAACTCGATTGTAAAATACTATTGGTTTTCCTTGAAATTTCTTAATTTTCTTCATCAATGTTATTATAATTCTTTTTATTAGATCTTGATCAAAGAATGTATCACCTGGAAATATTAGAAAATTATTGTCTTTTTTACTTATTTCGGGGTAATCAAGAATAGTTAAGAATGTAAAAATTGGTCCTTTTTTATAATCAGGATGAGCATTAAGTGTAGTAATTCGGTTATTAAGAGGAGGATTTTGACTTTTCAGGTTAGAAATATAAGATTCAATCACTTTCCCCATAAACCCTACGATAATGATAATATTTCTTAATCCTTGGCTTAATAGATCATCGATAATGATGTTTAATAGAGTTTTATTATCAATTGATTGTATTTGAATCAAAGATTTAGGAATAGTCGAGTTAATTTCTCGAAATCTAGTGCCTTCCCCAGCACATAAAATAATGACTCGAAGTTTTTCTTTTAATTCTTTCATTTTGAGCTAATTTTTAAATTATAAGATTACTTAGTTGTTACAATCGTATTTCCATCTTGATCTATAACTATGGTATGTTCTTGCTGAGCGACTGGTGCTCTTGTTTGTTCAATTAATATAGGATAATGATCAAGTATCTTTTTCCCAACAAACGAATCTATAGTTCTCTTAATTTTATCAATTGGAATGATGTTATATTTTTCGATTAAACGAGGTGAAAAGGGTAACTTTTTGGTTAAAGTCTCAATTTTTTGCATAAAAGCTTGTTCCTCATAGGAGATATTCTTTTTTATTTTTCTGACTAATCTATAAATATATGAGGTATCTCCATTTACCACCTTCCCCGTTCCCGAGGTTGAAAATGGTTCACAAGCATATGCTTGACCCGGTTCTATTACTTGATCATGCCTTTTATCTTTATAATTTGGAATAAATGGTCCTGCGTGGAGGTTAAATTGTTTTAATTCATGACCACCTAAATTGGTTATAGGTCGTAGTCCAAAACTGATGATTTTGTCTGCAATCGCTTCACCTAATTCATATAATTTGACTCCGGGTTTGAAAAGTTCAATAGCTGCTTCTAAGCCTTCATCAGCAGCGTCAATATATTTCTGTAAGGATGGATCTTCGTCTAAATTAATTGTAAAGGCAGAATCAGCAATATATCCGTTATGATGAGAACCAAGATCTATTTTCAACAATCCTTTTTCTGGAATTAGAGTTGAATCTGCAATTGGTGGACTATAATGAGCAGCTATTTCATTTAATGATATATTTATTGGAAAAGATAACTCACAACCTTTTTTTAGAATCTCTTCTTCACAGATATTTGCGACTTCTAAGTAAGAGATTCCCGGTTTTATTATTTTTCGGGCAAGATTTTTTGCAGCAACAACAGCTTTTCCAGCTAAAATATATGATTGGATCCAATTTTCTGACATGTAAATAAATAATTGATTTTTACTTATAAAATAAATCTATGGAGTTAATCTATCAGGTGTTCGGGGGTACATGACAGTTTCTCTAATATCATCTAATCCACATAAGAAGGTTATCCATCGTGCAATTCCTAAACCAAATCCCGCATGGGGTGGCATTCCAAAGTCAAAAGCACTGAGATGAGATTCAAATGATAGTGGGTTCAATCCCTTAGCTTCTAAAGCGTCTTCTAATTGTTGTTTAGAATGCACTCTAGTTCCTCCTGAGGTTAATTCTAACCAACCCATTTGTAGATCAAATGATTCGCTATATTTTGGATCTTTTGATGGCATAATGTAGAACGGTTTTATTTCCATAGGCCAATGAGTAATATAATAATATTCTTTAAATTCTTCTCCTAATTTACGATAAGCTTCAGTAGAAATGTCTTCACCCCATTCAAGGGGGATACCAAACTTGTTATTGATTATATCAATCATTTCTTCATACTTATATCGAGGAAATGGTAATTTCGGAATTGTTGTTTTATCTTCCATTTCTAGGAATTTTAATGCACTCATTTTATTAGTTCTAATGTTTTCTATTACATCATGAACTAATTCTTCTAATAATTTTAATACATCATACATATTCGCGAACGCCATCTCTACATCTAAAGTAAATATCTCACAAAGATGACGTTTCGTTCGACTTTTTTCTGCTCTAAAACAAGGACTAATTTCATAAACTCTCTCATAAACACCACTTAATTGTTCTTTATATAATTGTGCTGATTGAGTCAAGAATGCTTCCCTATCAAAATACATAATTGGAAACAACTCAGTTCCTCCTTCTGTTGCTGAACCTATTATTTTTGGAGTTGTTATCTCTGTAAAATCATTATTAAGTAAAAATTGTCGAATAGTGTTTAAAACTTCTCCACGAATTTCAAATATCGCTTGGTTTCGTGGGGATCTTAAATCCAAAGATCTATTATTTAATCGGATATCCAATTCTGAAAGAGTTTCACCAGTCATATCTATGGGTAATTTTTCGGGTGTTTTATTAAGAATCCTAAGTGCTGAAGGGATGATTTCAACGCCCCCAGGAGCTTTATCAAATGCTTTTACTAGTCCCTTAACCATGATACAATATTGATATCCTAATTTTGTATTTTCAAATAATTCATCAGACACATTTCCTTTCTTTAAGGTTATTTGTCTTTCACCATATTTATCTTGGAGGTTAATAAATTTTAATCCACCAAGATCACGGAAATTTCTAACCCACCCCCCAAGTATAATCTCTTTTCCTGCTAAGTTAGCCGAGACATCTTTTGTATAATGTGTTTTACGCCAAGTATCCATTTGTTCTACCATTATTATATCACTCTTATATTGAATATAAATATTAGAATAAATTTGAAAACGAAAATAACAATAAATTCTTTGTTATATTATACAATGCTAGGTATGCCAACTTTAAGATGGAAGGATAAAGAAAAATATGAACACTTAATCTCAAATACGCACCATAAAGATTTAATATTTCACATAAATGAGGTATTTCATAATATTTCATTGGGGAATACTTATATAGATAAAGTCGATATCTGGGAAAATATGTTAATTCTGGGAGATAATAAATTAGTGATGGAAGCCTTAATTAACAGTTCTCTTGAAAAGATCGATCTAATCTATATTGATCCCCCTTTTGCAACTGGAGGGAATTTTAATTATAAAATCCAAATTGGTGAAGAGGGCGCAAATGAAGTCATAAAATCATACTCAGACAAATGGCAAGGAGGAATAGATGCTTATCTTAATTTTTTATACGCAAGACTTCTTTTAATGAAAAAACTTCTTTCAGAAAAAGGTAGCATATACTTACATTTAGATTGGCACGTATGCCATTATGTAAAGATTATTTTAGATGAAATTTTCGGTGAAGCAAATTTTCGTAATGAAATAATTTGGGTTTATCCTGCAGCTTCAGCTCAAACAAGGAACTTTTTTATCCGATCTTACGACGTTATTTTATTTTATACGAAATCTGATAAATATGTATTCAATGATGATCCCAATATATACATGGATTATTCTGAGAGAGTCAAAAATGCTCTAAAAGAAGATAAAGATGGAGTATTCTATTATAGAGGTGGAAGTCATAATGGCAAAAAGTTATCACGAAAAGTATACATCGAACAAGATGGAATCTTTCCGAGGGATTTTTGGCATGACATTCCATACGTGAGAGCTAATACTGTTGAATATCAAGGTTTTTCAACTCAAAAACCTGAAAGATTATTGAAAAGAATAATATTATCTTCTACAAATCGCAATGATTTAGTAGCAGATTTCTTTTGCGGTAGTGGTACTACTTTGGCTGTTGCTGAAAAATTGGGAAGAAGATGGATAGGATGTGATTCTACAAATCATGCCATACATATGGGACGTAAAAGACTACTCGATATTAATAGCAGTAATGATCTTTTAAATTGGAAAAAAAATTATAAGCATTCTCTAAAACCATTTACAATTTTATCATTAGAAGGAGTTCAGAATAAAGGATTTCTACATGATAAATTTATGGATGAAGGAGAAAATTTTGAATTAGAAAATGTTTTAAAGATTAATAAACCAAAATTATCAATAGAAATTCACCAAAATGGGCATAAAATAGCTCTTGAACTGAAAGATTATTCAATTCCGTTTATAGATAAGATTTCCAGTAAAATCAGGGAAAAAATAATATTATTTTCTGATTGGATCGATTATTGGGCAATTGATTTTTGTTATTCTAAGAATGTATTCAATGTCAATTGGACATCATTTCGAACTCCAAAAATACGAAAATTAGAAATGAGATCTAATGAACATTCATACTCAAAAACAGGAAAATATCTTATCGCGATTATGATAATTGATATTTTAGGCATCGAAACAATCCACACGTTCGAAATCAATATAGATTAATCATTTCATCAATTCTCGTAAAACCATCGTAGCATAAGATCCTCTTGGAAGTGAAAATTCAATTTTTACTTTTTGTTTTTCTTGAAAAATATCGTCTTTACTCACCTCAAGGATTTTTGCATCTAAGAGTTTAATCACCATTGCTCTATGAGCACCTTTAAATTCATATTGCCGAAATAATTCATTTTTAAAAATTGAGGAATCAATTTTTTCTTCATTTAATATATCTTCAAAAAATTTGTTCATGAGGGGATATTCATTCATCTCAGTATTATACCCTACCAGAGGTATTACAATATAGGCTCGATTCAAACTTATCGCTTTTTTTAAGAATTGATCATATCTTCCTCCATAAATGTACTTTATTGATGTCAAATCTCCATTATCGTCTTCTAAAATTACGATGACATCTCCATTAACTGGTTCAAAAGGCGAGAATCCTTTTTTTATTCTTAACGTTAGCATTTTATTAAAAAAATAGGATTGAAATGAACTAATCAGCAATTTTACCAAATAACTGGGAATTTTTTGCACGCTACCTTTAAAATCCTTTTCGTGATCTATTAGATGATGTATCATCATTCTTTCATAATTCAGGCTTTTTGGAAAATTTGTATATGCCCATTCCATATTTCCATCTCTTCTTAATTTATTTCTTACTATTTGTGATTCAACTGATTCCGAAGAGTAAGTATTTAGAACAAGCTCATTAAAAACATTTTCATAATCATTTCGCAAAATATGCTTCGCGATAATGTGAGAATTTGGTCTAAATGTTCCAAACCGTTGAAGACCGTAATAATTTAAAAATCCTTTACTTGATAATGTCTCGAAGACTTTCAAAATACGCATTTTTACATCAATATCGCTATCTATATTTCTTATTATTACAGTAAAATGATTTCCTTTATTACTACCGAGTTGTATCGATTTTCGTGAGAGAGAAATATTATTTATAAAAATATTCCTGAGTTTTAAATTATTTAATTTTTCTACATGATTCCCCTTAACTGTAACCTTTTGCACGCTAATGGAACATCTATCTTTTAATCCAGAATAACTAAGATGAGAAATAGGAACTTTTAAAGCAGATGCTATTAAATTGAATGCTCTAAATGGTTCCTTATTTATCTTTACAAGATCAAACTCAGTGAAATCATCATTTTCACCTCTTGAAGAATATGATTTTGTCGAAATATCCTTAATTCTGAGAATTTCTCCCTCTTTAGTAATTTCTCTAACAATGAAATCCTTGTAAGTATACTTGTAAATGCCTCCTATTCCATTTATACTTGAAGTGGCATAAGAACCAACACCTGCAAACTTTTCGATTTCTTTCTCATTATTATTTTCAAAAATAATGATACTATCTTGTTTATAAGTCAAGGGTTTTTTCTCAACAAAATATTATAATAATTTTAGATCTCCGGTTATTTCATCTATGTCTCGTGAAAGAGCAGGTCCGATGCCTAATGCAGTAGCTGTTCCAGGAGATAATTGAGTAAGTCCGGCATCTCTAACTAAAAAGTAAGGGATGTTTTTCTTTTCTAATTTAGTTATTATGTCGCTTACCTCCTCCATGTTCATTACCTTTAATACTACTTTTTTTTGCCCTGAATTCTTCCAATTCTTCCAAATTAGTTTGTCTTTAATTCGTACTAAATCAGAACTTGAAACTGAAGCATGGCAAGACTGAGCACACTTTTTTCCCGTACCCATTTTTAAATCTGTTCTAATAAGGATTACTTGTTTATATTCTTCCACGATTTTTAAAACCTATAATGTATTAAGGAATCAGTCTATTTATTGATTTTAACTCATTCAAATTCTATTCGAGTGACATTACCCGTAAGCTCAAGAACTAATTCCTCAAGTTCTTCCGGAGTGAAAAGTAGATTTTCCTTATCAGATTGAGTAAGTATTGCCCTAAACTCAATTTCAC
>Ga0307442_1000684_pt1 | contig 16588 bp, 14 predicted proteins | sample SalMarWE160430MG_FD_202143 | JGI IMG/M metagenome (GOLD analysis project Ga0307442, IMG submission 202143) | Salt marsh sediment microbial communities from the Plum Island Ecosystem LTER, Massachusetts, United States - WE1604-30 | ecosystem: Environmental > Aquatic > Marine > Intertidal zone >...
CAGCCTCAGGAAGATGTCGAACAAATCACTGGAACGGAAACGATAGGACCCGGCCATGACATTTTCCAACACCGTGAGGTTGGAAACGAGCTTTCCCCCTTGGAAGGTGCGACGAACCCCCAGCCCCGCGATTACGTGGGGTTTGCGTCCTGTAAGTTTGTCCGACTCCAGGTGGATCGTCCCGCCTTCCGGAACGAGATGGCCGGTGATGCAGTTGAAGAGAGTGGTCTTCCCGGAGCCATTGGGACCGATGATCCCGTGAACCCGATTCTTTTCGATGTCGAAGCTGACCTCTTTTAGGGCTTGCAGAGCCCCGAAGGACTTACTGACCTCGCGAATCGACAGCATGAACAGTTCCAATACGACGCGATACTTTTATTGACGATAGACAGCAAATATAGACAAACCCTTTCACAGCGTCAATCACGAGTGCAACGCATCCAAGGTACGTATCAAGCGCGTCACTGTCCGGTTCGCCGGGACCTCCAGACCCAAGGCTTCCGCCTCCCGTACGATCGCGCCGTTGATGAAGTCGATCTCCGATTGTTGCTTTCTGTCAAAATCCTGAAGCATCGAGGATCGGTTGCCTCCCGTCTTTTCGGCCACCTGATACACCATAACGAGGGGATCGGAGTAGGTCAGATGCACTCCCTTTTTTTCGGCGACCATCACGGCCTCCGCCACCAGATCCGCCATGAGAGACTTGCAATCAGAAAATTCAAGGAGTCTGCCGTTGGGAAGCCCGGTAAGCGCGGTCAGGGCATTGATCCCCACGTTGATGATGAGCTTGCTCCATATCAGATCATCGATATTTTCCTCCAGATCTGTGTCCAGTCCCGCCTGATTCAGGGCACCGACAAAACCCATGAGCTTCTCATTATTGCCGTCGGACATGCAGAGATGCGTCGGGCCCCGCCCGGCGTGACGGATCTTTCCAGCGCCTAAGAATGTGGCTCCCTGAGAGGTCACGCCCGCGGCGGTTCGCCCTTCACCGAAGAATTTTTTCAGGATCCCCTCATTGCCCAGCCCGTTCTGCATGGTTACGGCGATGGTATTGCCTCCGGTGATCCCCGAAAACTGCCGGGCTACCGCCTCGGTGGCTGCGGATTTTACGAAGATGACCAGTATCTCAACATCATGGAGGTCTCCGGCCTTAGTCGTAGCTTCGGGATGACTCACCTCCTCCCCGCTGCTGGCCAGATCCTCGATGATCAGACCGTTCCTCCGAATCGTTTCCACGTGCTCCCGGTTGATGTCGTAAAGGAGCACCTCCTGCCCTCCCCGGGCGAGCCTGCCTCCGAACAACGATCCCATGGCTCCGGCTCCGACGATTCCGATCTTCATTTCGCGATCCCTCTGTCTGCCAGATCTCTGTAGGCGGGGAGGCCGTGCAGACTCACCGCCGCTTTTACCGCCTTGATCACGGCCCGCGCCATAACCCAGGCGGCGATGGCGCCGACCTGGGATACATCCGCCTGAACCGATCCCGTCGCCATGCAGAACACGGTGTCACCGTCCCCCAGGGTGTGGATCGGACAAATGACCCGGGCATAACCGTCCTGCGCCATGATGGCAACCCGTGTGGCCATGGCTTTGTCCAGGATCGCGTTGGTAGCCACGACCCCGATCGTAGTATTCGAGGGATATACCGATTTGTATGGTTCCTGCGCACCGGTAAGCAGCTTCATGGCATCGGCAAAACCGCTGCCGTCCGGCTTCAAGGTTCCCGCCAGGATCCGGCCGCTATCCGGATCCACCACATCCCCATTACAATTCACCGCTACGATGGCTCCCACGATCAAATCTCCCACTGTCCGGCTGGCCGTACCCAGGCCACCCTTGGTGTGCCCCAGAACCGTTCCGGCCATCCTGCCGATGTTGGCACCGGTCCCGGCACCGACGTTTCCTTCCTGGGTATTTTCTGTCGATGCATTTTTGCAGGCATCATAGCCCATAGCCGCATCCGGCCTCACCTTCGGGTCCCCCAGGGCAAGATCCATCAACACGGCCCCGGTCACGATGGGAACCCTGGCGATACCCAGGTCAAAGCCGATATCCTTCTCCTCGAGATAGCGCATGATCCCGCCGGCACAGTCCAGCCCGTAGGCGCTGCCGCCGGTCAGAAACACCGCATGGGCCCGGGACACGAAATTCTCCGGACGTAGACTATCGGTTTCCCGGGTTCCCGGACATCCGCCCCGGGTATCCACCCCGGTGACGGCCCCCTGCTCGCACAGGACGACACTGCAGCCGGTGGCGGCTTTCAGATCTTGGGCGTGGCCTACCTTGATTCCAACAACATCGGTGATCGTATCTTTCAATTCTCAGCTCCTTGTCTTTCTTCCCGGTTGGTCCCAGACCTTGAAACCCGCAGAGGTATATCGTGACGCGCAGCGGATTAGGACCCTACTTTAGAAACTCGCCGGGCTGGTTGTCAATAAGTTCCTTGATGGGACGTTCGTTTTTAGATAACTTCATTCAAACAACACTACATAGAAGGACCACTTCGATGAGCGAAGCAGTCAAAGAACCCAAGAAAGTGATGATATCCGATCTCTGGGCTATGAAGGAAAAAGGGTCCAAGATCTCGATGATCACCGCCTACTCCTACCCCCAAGGTATGATCGTGGATGAGGCGGGGATCGATGTGATTCTGGTCGGGGACTCTCTTGGCATGGTCGAGCTGGGTTACAGGGATACCGTACCGGTCACCATGGAGGAGATGTTGTCCCACACCAAAGCGGTAACCCGGGCTGTGAAGCGAGCACATGTTGTATCCGATATGCCCTTCATGTCCTATAATATCTCCATCGAGCAGGCGGTGACCAATGCGGGTATTCTCTACAAAGACGGCGTTGCCGATTCTATCAAGCTGGAAGGCGGTCAGGATATGGCTGAGGCCGTTGCGGCGATTCACCGCGCCGGCATACCTGTGTTCGGCCATATTGGCCTGACCCCGCAAACCGCGGCTCTTCTGGGCGGATTCAAGGTACAGGGGAAATCCATCGACCAGGCCAAGAAGGTCTATGCGGACGTGTACACGACCCAGGCCAACGCTGTAAAAGAGTATATCGGAGATGTCCGTTCGGCGGATTTTCCCGGTGGCGAGCACTCCTTCGGCATGGCTGCAGATACTGTCGAGCAGCTACGAAAACAGCTGGGGACATGAAAAGGATAGCTGCTGCACTGCTCCTGCTGATCCCGGCGCTCCCCACTTTTGCCCAGGAAGAGGGCGAGAGCTTCGACAACCTGTTCGAGGGGGAGATACTGGAAGAGGGGGGGAAGCAGGCTCAAGAGGAAGGAGAGGGCGAGGATCTGTTCGAGGAACCCGCCCGGAAAGAGGCGCCGGAGGAGGCCGCCCCGGAGGAAGTCTTCCTGGTTTCCGAACAATTGGAGTGGGGGGGCAGCTTCGACCTTACCCTGACCGCTCAGGTGGCCTGGGGCGGTTATCCGGCTCCTTGGAAATCGCAGTTCTGGCAGCAAGGCGTCTCCTCTCTCTCCTCAAGGCTGGCGGCGGATCTGTTCTTCGATGCCCGGCCCGATCGGGATTTTCGGGTTTTCGGAAAAGTCAAAGCAGCCTACCAGTATCCAGAGGACTGGGACGTGGAGATCTTCGAGCTGTTCTCAGATTTCCAGCTCAACGATCTGCTGTTCTTCCGCGTCGGCAAGCAAACCGTCCAATGGGGGGTGGGCTACTTCTTCAGCCCCGCCGACGTGCTCAACCTCGTGTCCATCGACCCGGAAGAGCCCGAGGCGGAGCGGGAAGGACCGATCGCGATCAAAACACATTTCCCCTTTGCCGCCCACAACGCCTACCTCTACCTGGTAGCCAACAATATAGACAAACCGTACGAGATCGCGGTGGCACCCAAGCTGGAGTTGCTCTTGGGTAACTACGAGCTGGGCATCGGCGGTTTTTACCAGACCGATCTGACGCCCAAGGGCATGCTGACCCTCACCGGTCCTTTGTGGGATTTGGACCTGTTTGCCGAAGCCATGATCCAATGGGGTTCGGACCGGAAGTTCTATCCGGCAGCCGGTGATCCGCCTCCCAACAAAGACGGATTATTGGTATCAGGCACCGCAGGTTTCAGCTATCTCAACTCCGACTGGAATCTCTCTCTGTTTGCCCAGTACTTCTTCAACGGCCAGGGTTATTTGAACTATGAATATCTAACCCTACAGGGTGTCGCCGCAACCGAGGCGGATACCCTCTACCCCGGCCGCCACTATTTGGCCGCCAGCATCGGCTGGTCCGAGCTTCTCGACTCCGACTTCAGCGTCTCAGTGCTCTACTTGGGCAGCTTCAGCGACCAATCGGGTTCCGGGCTTATCACACCGACCTTCACGTGGGAACCGATCGATCACGTGTCATTCAGTACCGGATTCAGCTTCAGCTACGGCTATGGGAACGGCGGAAACGAGTACGCACCGACCGGCGGTTCCCTGGCTTACACCTTCAGCGCGTCCCTTGGGGGCGGGCGTTTCTGAGGCAGTCCAACACCAGAGGTACAAACATGAGCAAAACTCAACCCTCTATCCTCAACCCGATAAACGGCCGGATCGTGGCCGAACAGAAACATCATACGACCGGTGATTTGAACGCCGCGGTTGCCAGAGCGCGGGAGGCGCAGGCAGACTGGCGGGTAAGGGGTCTGGCACATCGTTCCCGTATCATCCGAAGCGTATCTGCCCTCATCGCCGAGAGGGCGAAACAGCTGACCGATACGATCTGCGCCGCTACGGGCAAGCCCCGTGTCGATGCCCTGGGCACTGAGCTGTTGACCGCGGCCCTGGTCTGCCGCTACTATCCACGGCTGGCCCGACGTATTTTACGGCCGAAGCGAATCCGGAGAAGCTCGATCCTGTTCTTCAACAAACGTTCCCGGCTGGTGCGGGAACCGTACGGTGTGATCGGGATCATCAGTCCCTGGAACTACCCGCTGGGCATCCCGATGCACGAGCTGGTCCAGGCACTGCTGGCCGGAAACACGGTCGTGCTCAAGGTCGCCACCCAGAGCCAGCCGGTCGGGGAGGCGATCGTTGATCTTTTTCGCGACGCCGGCCTGCCCGAAGGCGTGCTCAACCTCATCCATCTGCCCGGTTCGAAGGCGGGAAGAGCCTTCATCCGCTCCGGAATCGACAAGCTGCTGTTCACCGGTTCGACCGAAGTAGGCCGCAGCCTCATGGCCGGGGCTGCGGATCGACTGCTGCCTCTGAGCCTCGAGTTGGGGGGAAACGATCCGATGATCGTGCTCCGGGATGCCAACCTGAGCCGAACGGTGGACGGAGCCATCTGGGCGGGCTTGAGCAACTCGGGCCAGTCCTGCGGTGCGGTCGAGCGCATCTACGTGGTGGAACCGGTGTACGATCGGTTTGTTCAGCTGCTCAAGCGGCGGATCGGGCGCCTGCGTTTCCGCGTGGAGCTAGGCGCCCTCACAACCGCGTCACAACTCAAGACGATTCGCTCCATGGTCGAGGATGCCCGCAAGGCGGGTGCTGAGGTCTGGATCTGCAACTGGAAGGATGCAGACGGGGAGGAATCAGCCGCCGGAGGAATCCAAAACAAACCGCCCTACATCCATCCCCCCGTGGTGATCGAGAACGCGGATGAAAGCATGCTGGTTCATACACGGGAGATCTTCGGGCCTGTGCTGGCTGTGAAAAAGGTGAAAAATGCCGAGGAAGCCCTGCGCTGGGCCAACGATTCTCAGCTGGGACTCTGCGCCTCCGTCTGGACCGCGGATCGACGTAAGGCCTTGAAGCTCTCAGAGCGGCTTCAAGTCGGCGTGGTGATGATCAATGATCACCTGATGAGCCACGGCATGCCGGAAACTCCGTGGGGCGGCTACAAACAGTCCAGCATCGGACGCTGTCACGGAGAACTGGGATTCTTCGAGGTAACCCAGGCTAAGGTCATTGTGGATGACCTGCTGCATCGATCCCCCCGCAACTTCTGGTGGCTTCCCTACGACAAGCACCTGGAGGAGGGAATCCTTGGAGGGATCGACGCCCTGTTCGCCCGTTCCTTGGGCAGGCGCGTCCGGGGATTCGTCAGATTGATGCGCAGCTACCTGGGGAGTTTCAGGCCGCCAGAGCAGGATACCCGAACTCGAGATTGATTCGCCCGGGGACTACGAGCTCGGTTTGTTCACCCAGGTCTAGGAGTCGTCCCGAATATCCGGCCGGCCGCGCTGCCGCTTGAGAGCCGCGCGTCGTTTCTTTTCCTGCAGCCGGCGTTCCCGGGCTGCACTGCTCGGCCGGGTGGACCTGCGGCGCCTGGGCCTTCGGGCCGCCTGACGGATGAGCGCACAGAGCCGCTCCATCGCGTCCTGACGATTGCGATCCTGGGATCGAAATCTCTTGGCTTCGATAACCAGGACACCCTCCTCCGACAGCCGTCTGCCTGACAGGATGATCAAACGAGAGCGCACCTCATCTGGTAGACTGGGAGAGCCGAGAACGTCGAAGCGCAGCTGCACCGCGGAGGAGCTCTTGTTGACCTTCTGGCCGCCGGGACCGGTGGCACGGATAAACTCGAATCGGATCTCTCTTTCGTCAATGGCAATTTCCGGAGTTACGGCAATCATGGCCATAATTTCAATCCGCTCCGGCGCCAGCGTCGGCGGGCGAATCGAATCGGTAGCCCACCCGGTGCACCGTTACGATGTAGCGCGGATGAGCCGGATCATCCTCGATCTTCTTGCGAAGCTTGGCGATGTGCTGATCCAGGGTCCGGGTCGTCCCCTCGTAATAGATCCCCCAGATTTCATCCAAGATCTGCGAGCGGGACAGCACCTGCCCGCGAGCTTTAAGAAACAGGGACAGAAGCTCGAGCTCCCTGGTCGTAAGAACAAAGGTTTGTCCCCCCTTGTTGCCCTGAAGCCGCTGCGGGTCGATTTCCACATCCCCGAAGCGGAAAGGTTCGCTCTGTTTCGGCTCCGGGCCGGTTGCGGCGCAGCGACGCCGCAGCAGTGCCCTGATGCGGGCCAGGAGCTCGCTGACTCCGAACGGTTTTACAACATAATCGTCGGCGCCCATCTCCAAACCGGCGACCTTGTCCGGCTCCTGTTGTTCCCGGGCTACGATCTCATCCTTGAAGGTCGTGGCGATATCCTCGAACACGGGGACCTCGAGGCGATTGCTCAAGAAGTCGCTGTTCAAGCTCAGGAATGAAAGCTGCTCCTCATCCAGATGCCCGCCCGCCCGCGGCCAGAGGATCTCGAACTCCGGCGACAGCACGAAAGTTGAGACTACCAGCGGGGATGCCTCCCGCCATTGAGACAGCGAGCCTTGGGGATCGGTAAGAGGATCGAGGGGGGCGGAGTCGGCCAGGTCCTTCTCGATCCGACCCAGTTCCGTCTCCGCCAGGGATACCAGATAGACGACCTCGGCCAGCAGGGTCCCCTCCAACTGTTTCTCTATGTAGGCCTCTTCGCGGTTGATCGAACGAACGGCGATCACCGCCAGCAGAATGCCGGGAACGAACACAACCAGGCCGAAGATCCAGCCGAGGCGTTTACTGCGAACCGGGTATCTCATCTCGCCCCCCATCTTCCCATCGTTCTCTGGATTGTGCAAGCTCAAGCCGCCCAGTGGCCGCCTGCGCGGCCGGCGTTGCATTTGCTTGCCAATCAGAGGTCTATCAACGAGTCCAGGGGAACCGCCCCCAGGTGGCACACTGTGTCGCTGCAGAACAGGGCGCTTATCCCGAAATCACTCAGTTCCCCGGAATACTCGAAGCCCAGATCCACCCCGGGGCGCCGCCGGTAGCGCATCCACTACAAGGCGTTCAAGAACCGCTGCGCTTCCGCTCTGGAAAAGCTCGCCTTCTGCTGGTATCCGGTCAGAGCCACGATCACTCCGGTCGTTCCGCTTTCCAATTCGAGGCAGATCCTTGAGCTTCTGTTCGACATCCGAAACGATCTGGGCCACCTCCTCATTCCGGAATGCGTCCTGGTAGGCTTCGGTATCGGAGCGTACGCCCATCTTGCGGTTCGATTCGGCGACCATTTTCCACACCTCCATCTGGTTGTTTCCGGAGGAGCCCTGGGCGGCGGCACGCATCGCGTAAGTTCCCAGGTTTTTCTCGCTCCTGAAGGCCCCGCTTACGTGGTGCCAGCGCCCGGATTCAACGCAGTACACGGGCAGCAGCAGCTGTTTGCGGCGGGGAGCAATCAGTACATCCCGGGCCACGATACGGTCCTGTTTACAACCGCTCAAGATCTCTCCACCCATGATGAAGATCCTACTGTCGCTGCGGTTGCTGACAACGACCCAGGGCACATCGCCGCTGTCCTTCTCCCCGATCTCCAGGACACCCCGCTCCAGCGCCTGATCCAGAGTCAGATACGAACCCGGGCCGCTGCTCCCCTGTGCGCTGCGGGCGAACACCGGCACGACCGTGAGGTGTCGGTAGGTCACGGGCTTACCGGATTCCAACTGTTCGAGGAAACTCTGGAGCTCCTCTGCAGACTGGGAAAATCCCCAGACTGCGGGAACCAACATCCCGATCACAACCATTCCTGCGAGCACTGCTCTGTTCATTTTCTCTCCTCCTGGTCTGGTGTTTTGAGTGCGAGAATCAAGCTGTTCGCACTCACAGCAGAAAAGGGTAGCAGCCACTCCCTCAGAAGTTGTCACGGTGGGGTAAAAGAGTTGTGAAGCTGCAGCTTCAGCAGGGACTAATATCAACCAGGACCGGAGTTCAGCCGATCCGGGGCTTGCAGAGTATCTCGCAGATCCGAAAATCCTTAATCTTACGGGCGTGGGTAGGCCGGATCACAATGGCGGTGTCGCAGCCCTCATCCGTACCTCCGACAGCCACGATTTCCCTGCCGGCGGGGATCAGGCCGGCTTCAAGAGCCATAATCGACACTTCCACGGCGACCTTCATTCCCTGGGAGAATAGGCGCAGCGTATAGGAAACCACACTGCCCGGAGTATTCTCATCGCAGAGGCCCTCTGCCACGCCGTTGCCCAATCCGTGAATCGTGGTCAAAGCACGGACGCCCACCTGCTCGATTCGCTGCCGCTCCTCCGTGCTCATCGTCCAGCCCTCTCTATCGAAGGCAGTGGAAATGCTCACAGCGATGATTTCGATGCCAGCTCCCTTGAAGATTTCCGCCGCTTTCAGTGCGGTATACCCATGGGTCGAGGCCAGAACGACCTGTCCGATCCCCAGTTCCTCAGCCCGGATGCGGGCCAGACGCAGGGTCTTCTCAGTGTTTTGTTTTCCCTTCTTTTCAAAATAGACTATGTTTCGTTCCATATGCTCTGACCTCGGTCAACCGCTATTGTATACGACTTTCGAAGACTGTCAAAAGGAAAAACTCCCATGCTCCTTTCTTGTGTAGCGCATTTCTGCTTTCCGATCCTCTGCACACTAGCATCCCAATCAAGAGGAACGTTTTCAGGTGATCAACGGTATCTTCCATACGAACATCAACGGAAGGGAAGCATTCTATCATCCCGGCGACAATTTCAAAGTACCCAAAAGGACGGTACACTGGATGCAGATCGTAAGCGAAGATTTGACACACCCTTGATTTCGTGGAATTCTGTATGAAAGCCTGGGTCGATCCCTTGCATAAGAGCTCATCATCCAAAATCCCTGCAGGAAGCGAAGATGGCAGGAAAGATCGGAATTGGAATCAGTGGAGCTGGCTTTATGGTAATGCTCGATACCCGGACAAGATCTCAGCTGGCCCCATGGATCGGCTGAGGAGGTAAGGGAGGAGGATGAATAATCCAGCGGATCGATGGCTTCAGATGCTCGCAGTGGCGGGGGACGAGCCGTCCGGTGACAGTCCGCTCAGCCGGTATTTCCGAAACAGCTACGATCTTCCCGCCGAATGGAGTCGGGTCCGCAGGCGCTACCTGGGGATGATCAATACCCACACTGCCCGCTTCAACAGCCCTGAGCTGAGCATGGCCCGGGCTCCGGGTCGGGTAAACCTGATCGGGGAGCACACGGACTACAACGGCCTGCCCGTGTTCCCCATGGCCGTAAACCGGGACATGGCCTCGGTGTTTTCACCCCGGAGTGACCGGAAGGTTGTGATTGTAAATACGGAGCCGGGCTTTGCCGAACGGACTTTCGACATCGAAGAATCCATACCTCCCCATCCGACCGGGGACTGGGGCAACTACTGCAAGGCCGCGGTGCAGGGACTGCTCGATTACTACCGGCAAAAGCACCGGGGCGCGGAGCGCTTCTGCGGCTTCGAGGCAACCATCGACGGCGATATTCCGATAGCCGCAGGCATGAGCTCCTCTTCCGCCCTGGTGGTACTCTGTGCCCTGATCTTTCTAGCCTCCAATGGCCTCGATCTGCACACCACCCCCGAAGGGCGGCTCGAGCTGGCAGACCTTCTGGGTGGGGCGGAACGGTACGTGGGTACCCAGGGCGGTGGCATGGATCAGGCCATCTCTCTAATGGGCATGGCGGGACATGCCGTTAAAATCGACTTCTTCCCGCTGAGAACCAGGACTGCCCCGCTTCCGGCGAACCATACCATCGTCGTGGCCGACAGCACGGTCAAGGCGGCCAAGACCGCCGATGCCCTGGACAAGTACAACCGTCGTCCCATAGAGTGCCGTCTGGCCGCTGCAGTCTTGAAGAGGATCTTCAGCGAGCGCTACGGGCGGGAGGTTCCCATCTCCCTCCTCGGGGATCTGAAAGAGGAGAAGCTGGCGGTTGCGGAGTCGGAGATCTGGCGAATCGCCGCTGCCGCGCTCCACGAGGATCCATATACGCTGGGGGAGATCGCCGGAGTCCTCGGGCAGAGCGGGGAGAAAACCACCGCCCTGTACTGCAAACGCAGGGACGGATCGATCTTCCCCAAACCGTCGGATGGCTTCAAGCTGCAGCAGCGCTACCGCCACGTGGTCGAGGAGGGAGGGCGGGTCGAGCAGTCCGTACGGGCCTTGGAGGGGGGGGACATCACGGGCTTCGGTGAGTTGATGAATCGATCCCATCAAAGCTGCAGGGACTTGTATGAGATCAGCTGTCCCGAGCTGGATCGGCTGGTTGAGATCTCTCGGGAAGCCGGGGCCCTGGGATCGCGCCTCACCGGGGCGGGATTCGGCGGCTGCACCGTCAGCCTGGTGGAGAACAAACGATTGGAATCGTTCATCCAACGGGTCGTTCAGAACTACTACCGGGACTATCTGGGGCGGGAGGACCGGGAGTTCGGCACGCTGATCTTCCCCTGCCAGGCCGCAGGAGGAGCCGACATTTTCGTCGTTGCCTGATATTTTAGAGGGGATAAGAGATGACAAGTAGAGAACGGGTGGCAGAAACCCTGAACCACAGAGAACCGGATCGGGTGCCCCTGGATCTGGGAGCCAGCGTTCTGACCGGCATGCACGTCAGCTCGGTATACAAGCTGCGCTAAGCCTTGAAGCTGGACGGTCCGGGCACTCCGGTGAAAGTGCTGGATCCCTACCAGATGCTCGGGGAAGTGGAGATGGACCTGGTCGATGCCCTGGAGGTGGACGTGGTGCAGGTGCCGGCGGCAACGACCCTGTTCGGCTACAGGCGGAAGGGCTGGAAACCGTGGAAACTCTTCGACGGCACCCCGGTGCTGGTGCCGAAGGGATTCAACACCACCCCCGAAGCGAACGGAGACGTGCTGATGTTTCCTGGTGGAGATCGGAGCGTGGCTGCCAGCGGACGCATGCCGGCGGGGGGTTTCTACTTCGACGGGATCATACGCCAACCGCCGCTGGATCAGGCCAAGCTCGACCCAGCCGACAACACCGAAGATTTTACCCCGATCTCGGAGGAGGATCTGGCGTACTTCGAAAACGAGACCGGGCGCTTGTACAGTAAAACCGAAAAAGCGGTCTTCGGCGGTTTCTGCTTCACCAGTTTCGGGGACATCGCCCTGGTTCCCGCACCCTGGTTGAAAAATCCCAAGGGAATCCGGGACATCGAGGAGTGGTATATCAGCACCCTCACCAGGCGGGATTACGTATACAAGGTTTTCGAAGGGCAGTGCGAAATTGCCCTGGCCAATCTCGAGAAACTGCACCGGATTTTGGAGAACAAGATCAACGTTACCTTGATCACCGGCACGGATTTCGGGGCTCAGAACAACCTCTTCATCTCCGAGCAGTCCTACCGGGATCTGTACAAACCGTTTCACAAAACGGTGAATGACTGGCTGCATAAGAACACAGGCTGGAAGACCTTCATTCACTCCTGTGGCTCCATCGTGAAACTGATTCCGGATTTGATCGAAGCGGGTTTCGACATTCTCAACCCGGTGCAAACCGCAGCAGCGGGGATGGATCCGAAAGATCTCAAAGAGCGATTTGGAGAACAGATCGTGTTCTGGGGCGGGGGCGTAGACACCCAGCGAACACTTCCCTTCGGTACACCCGAGGAGGTGCGACGGGAGGTGCGGGAAAGAGTGGAGATCTTCGGAAAGGGCGGAGGATTCGTTTTCGTCGGGATTCACAATATCCAGGCCGGCGTTCCCATTGAGAATCTACTGGCCCTTTTCGAGGCCTTTCGGGAATGCCGGTAGCGACATTCCTCGGTTGACGCCACCCCGGAAAAACACCGATCACAACCACACCCGCTGGAATAATCTCAATCGTTGGTGTACAAAGAGCCACGCGAACAAAGATGAATCATCTTCCCCAGGACCTGCACATCCACACAACCTTCTCCCGAGACGACGGCGCCGTGGTTCCCGAGCAGACCGTACAGCTGGTGGCCGCGATCGCCCACGCTCGGATCATCGGCATCAGCGATCACCTGGAGTCGATCGTGGATGATTTTTCGACCTACGCGGAAACCGTGCGCTCCCACGGACTTCTGGTCGGAACCGAGGTAAACGGAGCGGACTGGGTGCGGGAGGCCGAAGCGGTCGATGTACAGTACTACGTGTACCACTGCCGGGACCGGGAGGAGGATTACAGGGGGGCGGAGCGGCTCCTGGCTACTGGCAAGCCCCTCATCGTCGCCCATCCCCTCATCCTGGAGACGGATCTTCGCCGGGTGCCTCCCCAATCTCTGATCGAGATCAACAACCGCTACGTGTGGCGCAGCAACTGGGAAACCCTGCGGCCCTTCACCGCCTCCTTCGCCTTCGTCATCGATTCCGACGCTCATCAGCCCCACTGGCTGAACCAAAACGTTGCCCGTTACGTGGCGGGGGAGCTGGGAATCGCCGAGACCCTGCTGTTCACCGATACCGGAGGATCCGCCCGGTCCCGGACTGTAAACGCAGCAAAAAACTTTGAAATTCCATAACTTTGATCCTATATTGTTTCCTATATATTACCAAAAGAGGAAAGGAGGCTTCATGAAAGCCTTGAAAATTGTCGTGCTGCTCGCACTTTCCCTGGCCCTCATGGGATGCTTCGAATCGATCGTACTGCTGCGGGTCAATAAAGACGGAAGCGGAACGATCGAGGAAACCGTGGTGATCAGTGACGCCTTTATGGAGCTGATGAAAAGCTTCGGCGGTGAAGAAGAAGGTGAAGAGGAAGAAGAGCCCATCAATGAGCAAGAGCTCACCGACAAGGCCGCCAGCATGGGTGAAGGGGTGCGCTATGTGTCTGCCGAGCCTGTGAAAACCGACAGAGGCTCCGGATACAAGGCGATCTACAGCTTCTCCGATATCAACGAGGTCCGGATCAATCAGAATCCCGGCGAAAATGTGAGCCCTCCCCCCATGGGCGGTGAAGAGGAGGGACCGGTGGAGGAGTGGCTGCGCTTCAACTTCAGCGGCGGCCGCACCGCGACCCTGGAAATCATCTACCCTCGGGATATGGAGATGGAGCAGGAGGAGGAAACCGCCGAGGGTGAGGCGGACATGGACAGCAATCCGGAGATGATGGACATGATGCGGGAGCTGTACAAGGACATGCACATCGGGATCGCCGTGGAGGTTGACGGAGAGATTACCGAGACCAATGCGAGCTACGTGGACGGCTCCACCGTTACCCTGATGGACATCGATTTCGCCAAGATCCTCGAAGATGAGGAGAAGTTCAAGGAGCTGATGAACGCCAATCCCAGTACCGTCGAGGAGATGAAGGAGCTGGTCAAGGACAATCCTGGAATCAAGGCGGAGATCGAAGAGAGCGTCCGCATCCGCTTCAGGTAGAGGCGGCGCCGGACACGCTGATCTCCGGAAGCAGAACCGATAGCGGTCCTTGAAAGCCGGCACGACTCCGGGTTTCCCGGGAGAAGTACATCTGGGGCTGCACATCCCGGATATTCCCCGATACCGAACCTCCGGTCACCGAACGGCGCTTGCCGTCCCGATCCGTGTAGTAGGCCAGACGGATCTCTCCTCCGAAATCCCCGGTCAGGGGCTCACTGATGAAGTCGGAAAAATAGATGACCTCCAGCTGCGGCCCCCGGCGGAGCTCGTCGACGCTTTTCGAACCCGGGGTGACCTTGACATTTCCGATAGCCCCAGTCGGGGGTACGCCCAGGTAGTGGCAGTATCGTAGAGGCCCCCAGAAGCGCTCCAGCCTGCCCGCATCCACGATCCGGGTAGAGCGCAGAGCAAAGCCGTCGGCGTCCACGGGAGCCGAGGCCGGGGAATTGTAAAGGAACGGATCCAAGCTCAGGCTCAGGGCGTCCCCCTCGATCGTATCTCCCTGTATACTCTCTCCCACCTTTGCCGTGGAGATGCCGGAGTACACGCTCTCCGCCGAGGATTGGGTGAGGTAGTACTCGAAGAAATCCGGAACCGGATCCCCCGTAATCAACACGGGAAAGCGTTTCAGGTGTGGGGTCGGCCCGGTCGCGGCTCGGTCACTGCAGGAACGCAGCTGATCCCTGACTTCGGCGGCCAGTAATTCGGTCTCGAACTCGGAAAAGCTGATCTCCCTGTACAGCTCCACAGCTCCGGCTTTTCCACCGTCTTCGACTATCAGCTCGACATAGCCCGAGTAGGAAATGTAGGACACATCCAGACTGTGTGAGTTGACGATGCGGGTGTCTATCCGGTTCAGGAAAATCTCCGCGGAGTTGATCGTGGCCTCCTCCTCTTCCTCCTGAGCGTAGATCGTCTCGGCCAGAGGGGAGAGCCACTGCTCCAGCGGTCGGGAAGCAAAACTGCTCCGAGGTATCTCGGCGGCTTCGGAGCCCGGCTTCACCAGCGGATAGTGCTGGTTACGGACGTACCGGGCGGAGTCCAGGCTCTGCTCGACCAAAGCCCTGATCTCCCCATCGGAGTAGGTGGGATGAATCTGCACGGCTACGGATCCGCGGTATTGGTTCTCGCCCTCCCGGAAATCCCGGTAGATCGTTAGGTAGGTGCGTCGCACATCCTTGGAACGCTGCATATCCACATCCCGGCGAACAAAAAACAGCTCCTTCCCCTCGATCTGCCTGTCGCTGATCCTCCAGGCGCTGATATCCCCGATGCTCACCAGCAGGTCCCGCAATCTCTCGATCATCATCCCAACCTCATCACCGTCTTGATGTACGGTCCGCCGGAGGAGTTCTTCACGTATTCCTTGTGACCCTTTCCGCACATGCCGCTGCCGGAATGCTCCACTTCCCCTGACAGCATGCTCACCGATCCGAGCACATCCGGTACATACCCGAACATGAGTACCGGAGACACGATCCTTCCGGTTATCTTCCCCTTCCGGATTTCTCTGGCATAGAGGATCTCCCCCTGGATCCCCCAATTTTTAGGATCCTCCATGCCGGAGCGAAATTTCTCCAACAGATAGCCATTGTCGATGGAGGTGATCATCTGTTCCAGAGTGTCGCCGCCCGGCGTGAAGAAGGTATTGGTCATGCGGGCGTACGCCTTGCGCTCGAAGGATTCCCGCTTGCCGTTGCCGGTGGGGATGGAATTCATCCGCAAAGCGGAAAGCAGGTCCGAGATTCCGGTCCGGAAGATACCCTCCTCGATAACCAGGGTGTCGCCGCCCAAAACGCCCTCGTCGTCGAACCAGTAGGAACCGGTCTGCTCGGCAGCCCGGGCTCCGTCGTGAAGGCTCACCATCGGGGAGGCCACGGGTTTGCCGAGGTATTCCGCCGCCCTGGCTCTGCCCTTGACGAACATGTCCGTCTCCACACCGTGGCCGAAGGATTCGTGAGCCAACAGCCCCGCAACGTTCGGTGAGAGGATCACCTCGTACTCCCCGGGCTCGATCCGCTGCGCATCGAGCAGCTGCTCGGAAATGAGCATCGTTTCCGGCAGCCCCGCCTCCATTTCATCGATCAGCTCCAGCCCCTTGAGTCCGGAGTAGGAAGCGTACATCTCCCGGAGGATGCCTTCCCTGCGGACCACGGGAACCAGATACCCCTGAGCCCAGATGTAGGACTGCTCCAGTTCCCGTTTCCCGGAGACGAACAGCTTGGACACCCGCACATGCTCGAAACGAACGTCCATGTCGACCAGATGCGAGCTTTGGGCAAAAGCGCGGTCCTTGAGCCGGGACAGCCGCCGGGTGGTCTCCGCCACGCTCACAGTCTCCGGCAGCACGCCGACCTCACCCTGCCAAAGCCCGGACTGGGGCTGTTCGGAGATCCCGGGAAGGTCGGGACGATCGAACGGAAGCTGCCGAACGACGGCGAAAGAGCGCCGGAAGCGCTCGC
>Ga0307442_1000687_pt1 | contig 16570 bp, 20 predicted proteins | sample SalMarWE160430MG_FD_202143 | JGI IMG/M metagenome (GOLD analysis project Ga0307442, IMG submission 202143) | Salt marsh sediment microbial communities from the Plum Island Ecosystem LTER, Massachusetts, United States - WE1604-30 | ecosystem: Environmental > Aquatic > Marine > Intertidal zone >...
AGGCAAATCCTACAAGGAGCTGCTCGAAGAGAAGCTCTTTAAGCCCGCCAAGCTGCGCGAGACGTACTATCAGCCGGCCGCCTACCCGCCCAATATCCTTGCGCGCATGGCGAGCGGATACTTCAACAACCCGGATTGCGGTCTTTACGAGCCAGACTGCAAGACTGCAACGCTCGCCCCCATGATCGGGCGCGACATGAAGCATGCCGATGTGAGCTGGGCGGGTGCGGCCGGCGGCATCGTCTCCACGCCGCGCGATCTTGCGCGTTGGATCCGCGCGGTGTTCTCCGGCAAGATCCTGCCGCCAAAGCAGCTCAAAGAATACCTCTCGTTCGTCTCGACGAAAACGGGAAAGCCGATCGCGAAGGTCACGGAAGACGACCCGCGCGGGTTCAGCCTCGGTCTGGTGCGGGTCCTGAAACCCGAGGTCGGCGCGCTGTGGTTCTACGAAGGGGAGACGCTCGGCTACCGCACCGCGTTCCTGTTCTCGCCTGAGGACGATGTGCTGGTGGCAGCCGCCACCAACAGCCAGCCGTCAGGCGAAGAGGACAAGCTGGTGCCTATGCTCGCCAAGCTGTTCCTGCTGGCGAAAGAAGCTCGCAGCAAATTCACTATGCCCAGCCCGGGCTGAGCCACCTGCGAACGCTGAGCAGCTGCTTCGGCGCGCCGCTGTCGGCCGAGCGCAAAGCGTAGCCTCGGTGCGGAGCTCTGGCGCCCCAAACGCTGTTTATAGAGCTCCCGCATTCTGCATGCCGTATTGCGAATCAATAGGATGCGTAGCAGTAGGAGTATGCCTTGCGCCGCGTCCAGTTGGGGGAAACGCGTACCGACAATCCTGTTCACATGTCGGGTTCTGCACAGCAATCCGCGTACGGCAGATTGAGTGACACCACGTCAATAGTCGATTTTCGCAAGGCGTTCCCGAAACCAGGAGGGAAACTGGATGCGCCGATCGGCTCGCATTTCGCAGGTTTGCATTGCTGCAGCGCTCGCAGGGTCGACGCTGACGGCTTTGTCCAATGCCGCGCTTGCGGGCGGCTTTGGACTCGAGCAGTCGGCCTACTACCAGGGCCTATCTTTTGCTGGTGCCGCAGCCGGTGGTGACAGCCTCGCGGCGATCTCTTGGAACCCTGCGACGGCGTCGTTCGCCGGCAGTGGCTTGCTGATGGAGGGAAGCGCATCCGCGGTTCTGCTGCGGGCCGACGTTACCGTCACCAATCCGGGTGCACAGCTTCCCCCGCCGGGAACGGCTCAGACCCCTATCGGCAGGAATGCCTTGATCGGTGCAAGCTATTTCACGTACCGGCTGAACGACAAGACGGTGCTCGGCATGAGCCTGACCTCGCCGTTCGGGCTGGGCACAAAGCCCGATGATACGAACTGGGCCGGGAAGTACGAAGGCATCACGACCTATATCTTCAACGTCAACGCCACGCCCATGCTGTCGTATGAGGTCGCGCCCGGCGTATCCGTCGGCGCGGGCGTGCAGGTAGATTACTTCGGCCTCAAGCGGCAGACGGCACTGACGCCGTTGGGCCTGGCAAACTTCAAGGCCGATGACATCGGCGTCGGCTTCGTCGCCGGCATCAGTCTCGTCCCGATGCCCGGAACCTCGGTTGGGTTGGGCTATCGCTCGTCGATCGATCACAAGGCCGAGGGGCACGTGGAGCTCGGCGCAATCGCCAAGACGCCGGCCCAAGCTTCCATTCAACTTCCCGACATGCTGTCGCTCGGTGTGCGCCACGCCGTGTCGCCGAAAACGCGGCTGCTGGGAGAAGTCGAGTGGGTGAATTGGAGCCGGCTCGGCGTCATTCCCGTCATAATCAATGCGCCGATCCCCTTAATTGCGCCGGCCGGGACCACGGTGGCGAATTTCGACTTTAGATGGCGGGATGGCTGGTTGTTCTCTCTCGGCGGCGAGTACGACTGGTCGCCCAATCTCACGCTGCGGTCGGGCGTCGCCTATGAGATCTCGCCGGTGGATGGAGCAACGACGCGTCTCGTGCAGGATCCCGACAGCAATCGCGTGTGGCTCAGCCTCGGCGCGTCCTACAAAATGACCGAAAAGACACGTCTCGACTTCTCTTACAGCCACGTGTTCTTCGAGAACAATGCCCCATTCAACCGGGTCACTGGCTCGACGCTGTTCCCGACGCCGCCTTTGCTGGGCACGGCGGATCTCAGCATGGATCTCGTTTCCGTCGGCTTCAAAACGGACTTGAACGAGATCTTTCCACTCAATTAGGAATTGGCGCGAAACTCAGCCCCGCCCGCGGTAGGGCGCGATACCCTGCTCGGGCAGCCACACGCCCTCGGGCAGCGTGCCCGTCTGCCAGAACACGTCGATGGGCATGCCGCCGCGCGGGTACCAATAACCGCCGATGCGCAAATAGTGCGGTTCGAGCAGCGCAACGAGACGCTTGCCGACGGCAATCGTCGTGTCCTCGTGAAAGGCCCCGTGGTTGCGGAAGGAATTGAGATAGAGCTTGAGCGACTTCGACTCGACCAGCCAGTCACGCGGCACGTAGTCGATCACGAGGTGGGCAAAGTCGGGCTGGCCGGTCACCGGACACAGGCAAGTGAACTCCGGCGCCGTGAAGCGCGCCACGTAGTGCGCGTCTGGGTGCGGGTTGGCCACGCGCTCTAGCGTCGCCTCGTCGGGCGAGGTTGGGACCTTGGTCGCCTGCCCGAGGATCGTCACCGGCTTCTCTTCTTGGCCCATGCAGCTTACTCCGCAGCAAGGCGCACCGGCGGCGGCCCCGCATAGACGCAGCCCTCGTTGCAGCTGTCGCGCGCGATTTCGATCTCGGCGAGGCCGGGCACGCGGTTCTGCAACCGGTTCCACAACCAGATGGAGATGCGCTCCAGCGTTGGCGCCTCGAGCCCCTCGATCTCGTTCAATAGCCGGTGGTCGAGTGCGTCACGTGCCTCCACCATGGCGGCTGCCAACTCGTCGAAATGGAAGACCAGGCCGGTGTCGGGATGGGGCGTTCCCTCGATCGTCACGCGCGCACGGAAGGAGTGGCCGTGTATACGCGCATTCGCCGTGCCGGGCGCGGCGCTCGGCAAAAAATGAGCCGCCTCGAAACGGAACTCTTTGTAGATGCGCATTGGCGTTCTCTAGTCGATTTTTCTTTTATGTTCCAGGGGGCTTTCGGCTCATGGAATGCCGAGCATTTTATGGGTCTGCAGTGACAGACGCCAATCGGGGTGCGCCTTGCAATAAGCGAGCGCCCGGGCGGTATTCTCCTTCGCCTCGGGGCCGTCCATCGGCTGCAGGAAGCGGTGGGTAAACGCCCAGCTGTTGAACGCCTCGGGCTCCACGCCTTTCTGCGGGTAGACGAGCTTCAACTCATCGCCGCTGCGCTGCTTGATGTCGGTGCCGGCCTTCGGGCTCACGCAAATCCAATCGATCGAGGAGAGGACGGGGAGCGTTCCATTGGTCTCAATCGCGATGGTGAATCCGCGTGCGTGCAGCGCGTCGATCAGCGCCTCGTCGACCTGCAGCATCGGCTCGCCGCCGGTCAGCACGATGAGGCCGGCGCCGCTAGCGCCCGCTACTGCGGCACAGGCATCAGCGAGAGCGCTGGCGGTTGCGAAGTGGGCGCCGCCCTCACCATCGGTGCCGACGAAGTCTGTATCGCAGAATTGGCAGGTCGCCGTGCCGCGGTCCTCATCGCGGCCCGACCACAAATTGCAGCCCGCAAAGCGGCAGAACACGGCGGCGCGGCCTGTGTTCGCGCCCTCGCCCTGCAGCGTGTAGAAGATCTCCTTGACGGCGTACATGCGCCATCACCTAGACCCCGCCAACGTTCTGTCAAGATAGGGCCGGACCCGCCTAGGCGCGCTCAGGGAGGGACGGACCGGAGCCGGCGCGGGTCCCCACGATGGTCGCGGCGATCTCCTCCAGGTCGGAACGGGCGAGAGTGAGGCTCGCCGCGTCGATCCACCCGTCGATCTGCTCAGGCGCGCGCGCGCCGACGATGGCGCCCGTCACCCCAGGCCATGCCAGCACCCAAGCGACGGCGACGGCCGCAGCGGTGGCGCCGTGGCGTTCGGCGACCGATTTCATGGCCGCCGCCAACTGCAGGTTGCGCTTGAGCTTGTCGCCAGAGAACTCGGCGTCGCGTGAGCGCCAGTCATCCATCGCCAGCGTCTTGGCCCGGTCCTCGCTGAAGGCGCCTGTCAGCAGACCGGCCTGCATGGGGCTGTAGACGATGACGCCGGTCTCATGCGCCCGGCACCAGGGAAGCTCGGCGGCGGCGAACTCGCGCTTGATCGCCGAGAAGGGCGGCTGCAACGTATCGACGTGACCGATGCGTTCGGCCGCCTCGAGCTGAGCGACATTGTGGTTGGAAAGCCCGACGGCGCGCACCTTGCCCTCTGCTTTGAGGTCGAGCAGTGCGCGCCAATAGTCCTCAACCGGAGTGCCGTCGCGCGCTGGCCAATGCATCTGGTAGAGGTCAATGCGGTCGATCCCCAGCCGGCGCAGCGATTGCTCGACCTCGCGGCGGATGCTGTCGGGAGCGCCAACCTGCTTGGGCATGGCGGTACGATTGGCTTCATCCCAGATGAGACCGCATTTGGTGAAGACGAAAGGACGCTCCGCCTGCGGCATGCCCTTGAGCGCCGCCCGCACGATCTCCTCAGAATGTCCCAGTCCATAGATTGCGGCCGTGTCGATCCAGTTGATCCCGCGCTCAACGGCGTGGCGTATGGCTGCGATGGATTTCTTGTCGTCCTGACTGCCCCAGCCCGCAGCCCAGTCGGCCCCGCCAATGGCCCAAGCGCCGAACCCGACCGGGGTGATGTTCATATCCGTACGGCCGAGCCGGCGTTTGGGGAGCGCCGTCTTGCTGACTTGAGAGGTGGTCATGAGAGAGGCTCCGCTTTAAGTCGATGTGTCAGGTTGAGAGCGGTCGCAACAGCGCCAGCCGGCTTGTGCCAGCCTAGCACTCACGAACGCCTTAGATGTGCAATGTGCGCCCCGCCTCAAGGTGCGTGGTCGCTACGGCTCGCCTCGAAGAGGAACCACAGGCGCCGCTCGGTCTCATCGATCCAGTTCTCGATGAGGCTTGCAGTGGCCACGTCTCGATGCTCACCACACAGGTCATGGGTCTCGCGCAGGCGTGCGACCAGATCCTTGTTGTCCTCGCGCAGCTCCGCGATCATGTCGGAGGGCGTGACGAACTCGGTGTCGTTGTCCGCAACGCGCTGCAGGCGCGCGATATGTCCGATCGAGCGCAGCGTCGTGCCGCCGATCTTGCGCACGCGCTCGGCGATGTCGTCGGTCATGGCGAAGATCTGCGCGGCATGCTCGTCGAACAGAAGATGGAAATCGCGGAAGTGCACGCCGCTCACATGCCAGTGAAAGTTCTTGGTCTTGAGATAGAGTGCGAACGTGTCGGCCAACAGCGTATTGAGCGCGGCGGAAACGTCACGTACGGCATTGTCCTTGAGGTCGGTCGGGGTGTCGAGTGGCGCCTTGCGGCGCGCCGCGACCTTGGTCGTGTCGCCCATGGGGAAAAGTCTCCTAGTTTGCCCTTCCCCCCGGCATATGCGATCGCACACGCAAGGTTGCGAGGGGGCTAACGGGCTATTTTGCCCAATAGCCGCAGGTCGGAGCAGAACGTTTGGGAAACTATGACGTTCCCGTCACGGCGCAGGCCGCGCGTCCGTGTATCCGACGTTGAACCATTCGCTCTCGCTGTCGAGGAGCGACTTGCCAATCTTCAGGCACCGTGCGGCGATGTCATTGGGAATGATGTCGATGACAATGTTATGGCCGCCCGTCGTCAAGCTCGTCTTGTGGTCGATGCAAGCCCTGATCATGGCGGCAAAGCTTGCGACGGCGGCACCAGGATCCAACCGGTGGTCGTGGCCCATGTGCTTGATGAGCGCCTTATAGCTCTTCTGAATCGCGGCATAGGCATCGACGTGGCGCTTGCGCGCCGCGCACACCTCCCTGCTGGCGTGCTTGATCTCGTCCTCCGTCCATTCCACGACCTCTCTGACGAGGGCGTCGCACGCCGCAGGGGAGGCATCGACCTTGCCTTCATCTGCATAGCCGATGGTCAGATACTCGGGAGCAGGCCGCCACACCTCCTGCGCACAAGCGGTCGAGCTTGCAGCAAACAGCGCCGCAACAATAGGGATGAAGAAACGCAGCATGGGATTGGCTCACCGGCTGATGGGACCCGCAAACCGGGCGAGCTTGGGGCCGGCATTTCGCATAAGCAATTAACGGGCTCGGGTCGGGTTAAGGGGCGAGGCTTGCCCGCACGGCGGCAAGCTCGGCCTGGGGATCGGGGTAGTCCTCGTATTCGTGCACCGTGCGCCGGTACCAGTAGCGGGCGTTGTCGCCATCGCCTTCGATCTTATGCAGCACCGCGTGCAGCCAGTCCGCCGTCGCGTCCCCTTCGTGGCGCTGCGCAATTTTGTGCGCCTCGTCCCAGTTGCCGGCCGCGGCGAGGTCGACGGCGCGGATCAAGTCTTCTCTGCTTGCCATGTCTCCCATCCTTTGGCGCGCAATTGGCAGGCCGGACAGTGGCCGCAGCCGTAGCCCCAGGCGTGGCGGCGCGAGCGGATGCCGAGATAGCAGGTGTGACTGTCCTCGACGATCAACTCGACGAGCGGCGTGCCGCCGAGCTGCTCGGCGAGCGCCCAGGTTGCCGCCTTATCGATCCACATGAGGGGCGTCTCGATCGTGAAGGCCGTGTCCATGCCCAGCGAGATCGCTTTGGCGAGCATTTCGATCGTCTCGTTGCGACAGTCGGGATAGCCCGAATAGTCGGTCTCGCACATACCTCCGATAAGGGTGCGCATGCCGCGCCGGTAGGCGATGGCGGCCGCGTAAGTGAAGAAGAGCAGGTTGCGCCCCGGAACGAACGTCGAAGGCAGCCCTGCCGCCGTCATCTCGATCTCGGCCTCGCGCGTGAGCGCCGAGTCACTCAAGCGGCCGAGCTCATTGAGCTCCAGCATGTGATCGCCGCCGAGGCGCTCAGCCCAGCTTGGCTTGAGCTCAATCAGACCTTTGCGCAGCATTGCGCGCTGGCCGAGCTCGGCGGCGTGGCGCTGGCCGTAGGCGAACCCGACCGTCTCCACGCGCTCGTAGCGCTCCAGCGCCCAGGCGAGACAGACGGTCGAATCTTGACCGCCGGAGAAGAGCACCAAGGCCGCGCCATCGGTCGTCGTTGGCCGCTCCGCCGCCATCGCTTCAGTAGCTCCTGCCGTCGACCGGCGTGAGCGTCAGCGCGCTCGTGTCGACACCGTCGAGGCAGCGCACGTTGACGGCCACGGCTTCTGTGCCATCGGGCTTGTTTCCGCCCGCAAAGGATTCCACGCCGCAGTTGGAGCAGAAGAGGTGGTGGATGATCTTCCTGTTGAACTGATAGTCGACGAGCGCATCGGCCCCGGACAAAAGCTCGAACTGGGCCGGCTCGACGAAGGTAAACTGGGCGCCGATCTTGTGGCAGCGCGAGCAGTTGCAGGTCGCGACCCTGCCGAGGTCGGTCGTCACCTTGAAGCGCACCTTGCCGCAATGGCAGCCGCCCTCGTAGGTTCTCGCTTCGGCCATGCCCAAATCCTCCGTTGCCCGCTTAACGTACAATCTGCCCGCCGCGGCTCAGTCCATTTTCAGGACTTTGCGCCAGACCTGAGAGCGGCTAAAAGGCGCCGGACCCTTCCATGTGCCCGCGCGGCCCGCAACTCTTAAGGTAGTGCCCATGACCGCCATCGTCGACATCATCGGCCGCGAGATCCTCGACAGCCGGGGCAACCCGACGGTGGAGGTCGACGTCGTGCTCGAGGACGGCGCAATGGGACGCGCTGCCGTGCCGTCCGGCGCTTCCACGGGGGCCCACGAGGCCGTCGAATTGCGCGATGGTGACAAACGACGCTACCAGGGCAAGGGCGTCACCCAGGCGGTCGATGGGATCAACGGCGAGATCTTCGACGCGCTTGCCGGCATGGACGCCGAAGACCAGCGCGGGATCGACGCGGCCCTCATCAAGCTCGACGGAACCAAGAACAAGAGCCGGCTGGGGGCGAATGCCATCCTCGGCGTGTCGCTCGCCTGCGCCAAGGCCGCGGCCGACACCAGCGGCCTGCCGCTCTATCGTTATGTGGGCGGCACCAGCGCACACGTGCTGCCTGTGCCGATGATGAATATCGTCAATGGCGGAATGCACGCCGACAATCCGATCGACATCCAGGAGTTCATGATCATGCCCGTGGCCGCGCCGACGTGTGCGGATGCGGTGCGCATGGGTTCGGAGATCTTCCACACCCTGAAGAAGGCCCTGAAGGACGCTGGCCACTCGACCAGCGTCGGCGACGAGGGCGGCTTTGCGCCCAATCTCAAGTCGGCCGACGAGGCGCTCGCCTTCATCATGAAGGCGATTGAGGCGGCGGGCTACAAGCCGGGCGACGACGTGATGCTCGCGCTCGACTGCGCCGCCACCGAATACTTCAAGGACGGCAAGTACGTGCTTGCCGGCGAGGGCAAGACGCTCGATGCCGCAGGCATGATCAAGTACCTCGAAGACCTCGTTAAGCGCTATCCGATCGTCTCCATCGAGGACGGCATGGCGGAGGACGACTGGGAGGGTTGGAAGGCGCTGACGCAGGCGATGGGCGCGCGCTACCAGCTCGTGGGAGACGATATCTTCGTCACCAACACGGAGCGATTGGCCCGCGGCATCAAGGACGGCATCGCCAATTCGATCCTCGTCAAGGTCAACCAGATCGGTTCGCTGTCGGAGACTCTCGACGCCGTCGCCATGGCGCAACGCGCCGGCTACACGGCCGTCATCTCGCACCGCTCCGGCGAGACGGAGGATGCGACGATCGCCGACCTGGCGGTTGCGACCAACGCCGGGCAGATCAAGACCGGCTCGCTGTGCCGCTCCGACCGGCTGGCGAAGTACAACCAACTCATCCGCATCGAGGCGGAGCTGGGCGACGCCGCGGTTTATGCGGGCAAGAGCGTTCTTCGTTAGCCGCCGCTGACCGGTACAGCGCTTTACCTCGGATTAAGAAGCTCATGTCATAAAGCTGACGTCCACCAGCTTTGTGCAGCGTACCCAAAGTGCTGCGTCAGCCAAAACATGAGCGGCGTTTGAGGATTAGGCAGGCGACGGTGTTGCTTCTCTGCCTGGGGTTGACCGCCTACTTCGCCCATCATGCAATCTATGGCCGGCACGGCCTCGAGGCGCGATCGAGGCTGATCGAGCGATCAGCCCTGTTGGAGTTCGAGATCAAGAGCCTCGAGGCCGTGCGCGCCAAGCTCGAGCGCGACGTGGCGCTGCTCTCCCCAGACAAGCCGGATCCCGACATGGTCGAGGAGATTGCGCGCGAGGTCCTCGGCTTCGCCCGCCCCGACGACATTGTCGTGGAGCGGCGTTGAAGAGCTTCTCAGAAGGCCATTCCGATGCGGCTCTAGCCGGGCGCCGACGAGACGCGCGCAGATCCGCGCCTCGGCTCCGGCGGGTGTCGGTCATTCTGGCCATCTCCGGTCGGCTCTTGTAGGGTTCGACTCGGAAAGAGGGCAGTCGTCGCGTCATTACCCGGCGCGGCTCCCCGATCAGCCACAGACAACCCCGGAAACCAGTGATGGCTCCAGCAAAGGCGTCCCGCAACCGGTCCGGCTCATCCTCGGCTGCCTCCGAAGAAGGGGCGAACGGGCAGGAGCCCAAGATCAAGGCTTTCACGCGCGAGGAAGACCTCAAAGCCTATCGCCAGATGCTTCTGATCCGCCGTTTCGAGGAGAAGGCGGGTCAGCTTTACGGCATGGGTCAGATCGGCGGCTTCTGCCACCTCTATATCGGCGAGGAGGCGGTGGTTGTCGGCATGATGATGGCCAAGAAACCCGACGACCAGGTGATTACCGCCTATCGCGATCACGGTCACACGCTCGCCGTCGGCATGGACCCCAAGCGCGTCATGGCAGAGCTCACCGGCCGGCGCGACGGCTGCTCCAAAGGCAAGGGCGGCTCGATGCACATGTTTGCGCCCGACAAGCAGTTCTATGGGGGACACGGCATCGTGGGCGCGTGCGTACCGCTGGGGGCCGGCATCGCCTTCGTCAACAAATACCGCGGCAATGACCACGTCTGCCTGTGCTTTTTCGGCGATGGGGCAGCGAACCAGGGCCAGGTCTACGAGACCTTCAACATGGCAGAGCTTTGGAAGCTGCCCGTCGTGTTCATCATCGAGAACAACAAATATGCGATGGGGACCTCGATCGAGCGCTCATCTTCGACCACGCACTTGAGCCAGCGCGGTCTTTCCTTCGCCATTCCCGGCGAGCACGTCGACGGGATGGACGTGTGCGCGGTGCGCGCGGCCGGCGAGCGTGCAATCGCCTATGCCCGCTCGGGCAAAGGGCCGATGATTTTGGAGATGCTGACGTACCGCTACCGGGGCCACTCAATGTCGGACCCGGCAAAGTACCGTACGCGCGAGGAGGTGCAGAACGTGCGCGAGACGCACGACGCAATCGAGCTCGTGCGTCAGCGGCTGCTCAAAGGCGGCCTTTCCGACGACGACTTGAAGAATGTCGACCGCGAAGTGCGCGAGGTCGTCAGCGCGGCCGCCGACTTCGCCTTGGCCGATCCCGAGCAAGCGGCGGACGAGCTTTACACCGACGTGGTCATTGCAAGCTGAGCCAGCGCGGGGAAACGAAGTAATGTCAACGCAGGTCCTGATGCCCGCACTGTCGCCCACCATGGAGGAGGGCACGCTCGCCAAGTGGCTCGTCAAGGAGGGCCAGGACATCAAAGCGGGCGACGTGATTGCCGAGATCGAGACCGACAAGGCGACCATGGAGGTCGAGGCGGTCGATGAGGGCAAACTCGCCAAGATTCTCATCCCCGCCGGGACGGAGGGGGTGAAGGTCAACACGCCGATTGCCGTCATCGATACTGGCGAGGAAGGGGAAGTGCCCCCGCCGCCTGCCACCAAGCCGGCGCGGGCCAGTGAGCCGCTTCCTGAGGCGCCGCCGGCCAAGACGGTGAACGACCATGCGCCGCCTGCACCCGCGCCGGCGCCTGTGGTCGCGGCCGCGCCGCGTCCAGAGGCCGCCGCCGAAACGGTGACGATGCCGATGCGCGAGGCCCTGCGCGACGCCATGGCCGAGGAGATGCGCCGCGATCCTGACGTGTATTTGATGGGCGAGGAGGTTGCGAACTATCACGGTGCCTACAAGGTGAGCCAAGGCCTCTTAGAGGAGTTCGGCGACAAGCGCGTCATCGACACGCCCATCACCGAGCAGGGCTTTGCCGGTATCGGCGTGGGTGCTGCGTTTGCCGGCTTGAAGCCCATTGTCGAGTTTATGACGTGGAACTTCGCCATGCAGGCGATCGACCAGATCGTGAACTCCGCGGCAAAGACCCATTACATGTCAGGCGGCCAGATGCGCGCGCCGATCGTCTTCCGCGGTGCCAACGGTGCGCCGGTGCGCGTCGCCGCTCAGCACAGTCAGTGCTACTCGGCTTGGTATGCGCACGTTCCCGGCCTCAAGGTAATTGCGCCCTCGACGCCCGCCGACGCCAAGGGGCTCTTGAAGTCGGCGATCCGCGATCCCAACCCGGTGATCTTTCTCGAAAACGAGCTCCTCTACGGCAGCACCGGTCCCGTCCCCAAGGTCGACGACTGGCTGGTGCCGATCGGTAAGGCACGAATCGCGCGCGAGGGCCGCGATGTGACGATCGTCTCCTTCTCGCACGGCATGGTCTACGCGCTCGAAGCGGCAGACCGGCTTTCAAAGGAGGCAATTGAGGCTGAGGTGATCGATCTGCGTACCCTGCGGCCGCTCGATCTTGCGACCGTGCTCGAGTCTGTGCGCAAGACGAACCGCCTTGTCACGGTGGAGGAAGCCTGGCCCGTATGCTCGGTCGGCTCGGAGATTTGCGCGCAAGTGGCGATGCAAGCCTTCGATTATCTCGACGCGCCGCCCGCTAAGATTTCTGGCGCCGACGTGCCGATGCCATACGCGGCCAACTTGGAGGCGCTGGCTCGGCCATCGGCAGAACGCGTGGTCGCCGCGGTGAAATCGGTTCTCTATGTCTAGTTTGGAAAGGAGCGCGAGCCATGGAAGACGAGGAGCTTCCCATTGAGCTCGAGCCACCCGATGGGGTCGAGGAAGCAGAAGCGGCGGTGGAGGTCTTGCGCGCCTGGATCGGCGATGGTGCGTTGCTGGTCTCGCTCAATTCCTCCGCCTTCGGCGACCACGTAGAGGATTGGGGGCGCCTCTTGGCCGAGATCGGACATCACGTTGCCAAGTCCGCCGCCCTCAACGGCTACATGCAGGAGGACGAGGCGCAGGCCGCGCTACGCGAGGCCTTTACCAGCAGCTTCGAGACGGCGGCTGCCGGCATGTCGGGCAGGCTCAAGGGTCGCACAGAGCACTAGAAGGCACGTGCCATGGCAATGAACAGCACGCAATCGGAGGATCGCCAAGCGGGCCTTGATCTCGCAAGGCTGCAGGGCACCGGCCCGCATGGGCGCATCATCAAGCGCGACATCGAGGCGGCGCTGGCGACCAGCGGCGCTGGCGCACCGAAGGGCCAAGCGATTGCCACGATGCCGCAACCGGCACTCGCCGAGGTCACGGCGCTCTCTGATGAGAAGATCCTCGCGCTCTATGACAAGGGCACCTACGAGATCATCCCGCACGACAAGATGCGCCGCGTGATCGCGGAGCGATTGACGCTCGCCAAGCAGACGATCCCTCACTACTACCTGTCGATCGATTGCCGGCTCGATGAGCTTCTGCGCGCGCGCGAGCGCATGAACACGGCGGCCCCGCCCGAGGGTCCGCGCGCCTACAAGCTCTCCGTCAACGACTTCATCATCAAGGCGATGGCGCTGGCCCTGCAGGAGGTGCCTGCCGCCAACGCTACGTGGACCGAAGGCGGCATGCTGCGCCACAAGTATTCGGACGTGGGCGTCGCCGTCGCCGTCGAGGGCGGCCTCTTTACTCCCGTCATCCATCAGGCCGAGATGAAGTCGCTGTCGGAGATCTCCAACGAGATGCGCGACCTAGCGGAACGTGCGCGCAAACGCCGGCTCGCCCCCCACGAGTATCAGGGGGGCACCACGTCGATCTCCAATCTCGGCATGTACGGGATCAAGAGCTTCGATGCCGTCATCAACCCGCCACATGCCACCATCCTGGCCGTGGGGGCGGCGGAACGCCGGCCCGTCGTACTGGGCGAGGCTATGGAGCCAGCCACCGTCATGAATGTTACATTATCCTGCGATCATCGGGTCGTGGACGGGGCCACCGGAGCGGCTCTGCTGGCCGCCTTCAAGGCCTTCGTCGAGGATCCGGTACGGATGCTCATCTAAGGCCGCGGGCGGTCTCTACAAGCCGAATCAGCGATCCGACCCGTCAGCCGACGAACGACGTCCGGCTGTGGCCATCGGGGCACTTTCGTCCCAATTTCCCCAATATAGTGCCTGCAAAATGCGCGGAGAAAGCATAAGAATGGGGCAGTTGCTTGCCGCTGCTGGGGGGCGAGACTAGAAGCGGAGAATCAGCGTGGGCGTTTATACGGACGGACGCAATTCTTCGGAGTAACCCGACATGAAGGCGCACTCTGCAACTTCCGCCGCCGCCATCGTTCTCCTCACTTGGGTCGCGGGGTGTGCCCAGGACGGCACGCTAACGAATGGCTTCAACACCTCCTCGATCGACCAGGGGGAGCAAACGGCTCAAATGCCAAAGAGCGATCCGGCTTGCGTGACGCTCGCCTCCCAGATCGACGCCCTCAACCAAGAGGGAATCGCCGACAAGGTCGCCAAGGCCGCGGCCAAGAAATACAGGATGAAGTCCAAGGACCTTGCCAAGGTCGACGCGCTCAACAAGGCCCACGCGGAATTCCAGATGAAGTGCTCGAGCTATCCGCCGAGCCCGATCGTCGCCAAGGCCGAGCCAGCGGCGGCGGCACCAAAGGTCGCCCTCAAGAAAAAGAAGACCCCCCCCGTGCCTTCGCCCAAGCCTGTCGCCGCAGCGATGGCGCCGCAGACACCGACTCAGGCCATGGGGCAGGCTGCTCCTCCTGCACAGCCCTGACATAGCGGCACATACCCGTGATCACGCGGCCGACGTGTACGGATCGCGTGCATGCGCGTTCGTGTCTGCTCGAATTTGAGGCGTCGCCGACGGGATACGCTCTGGTCCTTCAGTGTTATGGAACCCGAGGAGGGGGTTGCGCGGCTCGGCCGCGTGTGGTGAAAAACCAGCTGCTTTCTCTGTGGCAAGGCGAGGGAATCGTGTCGGCAGGTCGTAAGATCACGCGTGATTTCAAGCGACTGGCCGTCGGCCTTGCCGCGCTGATGCTGGCTGGTTGCGGGGCCAACGGCAGCGGCGGCGACCCAGGCCCCACCGCCCTGAGCAGCGGCCAAACATGTCAGTCGATCCGCACTGATCTCAATCGCCTCGACAAGGAGGGCGTCCCCGCACTCGTCGAGCGGCAGAATGCCGGAAAGAAAATGTCCGCGGCGCAGAAGGCTAAAGCCGATCTCTACAACCGGCTGTTGAACCAATATCTCGGGGCGCGCTGTCACGTCTGAGGTAGCGCGCCAGTTGGCCCGCGTGCCCGTCCGCGGCAGCCCGTGGATCGGATTGTTGATCAGGGCCTCGGCGCCGTGCGGCTCCGGGGCCTTTGCTTTGAGCGAAGGATGCGCGCATGGGCTCCAACGACTATGACGTCATCGTCGTGGGAGCGGGACCAGGCGGCTACGTCGCCGCGATCCGCGCTGCCCAGCTCGGCCTGCGAACGGCGGTGGTGGAGCGCGCGCACTTGGGCGGCATCTGCCTCAACTGGGGATGCATTCCGACCAAGGCGCTTCTGCGCTCCGCCGAGATCCGACACGAAGTGAGCGTAGCGCAAGACTTCGGGATCGTGCTCCCAGGCGCACCGCGCATCGACCTTAAAGTCCTCGTTGCACGATCGCGGTCCGTTGCGGCCGAGCTCAATGCCGGCGTGGGTTTCCTCCTGAAAAAGAACGGCGTCGACGTCATCTGGGGCGCAGCGCATATCGAGGCGCCCGGAACGCTGGTCGTCGAGGCCGCATCAAAGACCGATTGGGTCGTCCAGCCCCCAAGGTCGGCGCTCGGACCGGGCCGCTATGGCGCGCGCCACACCATCATCGCCACCGGGGCACGCCCCCGCACGCTACCTGGATTGGAGCCCGACGGACGGCTGATCTGGACCTACTTCGAGGCGATGGTTCCTCCGGCATTGCCGGACTCCCTGCTCGTCGTCGGCTCCGGCGCCATCGGCATCGAGTTTGCCTCCTTCTACCGGGCGCTGGGGACGGAGGTGACGGTCGTCGAGATCCTGCCTGAGATCCTTCCTGCCGAGGACGCCGAGATCGCTGGCCTGGCGCACAAGGCTTTCGAGAAGGCCGGGATCCGGATCCTCACGGGCGCGAAAGTGACGGCGTTGGACAAAGATGCCGACCGCGTCACTGCAGCGATCGAACTCTCCGACGGCAAGCGCGAGAGCCTTTTCGCCGACCGGCTCATCTCGGCCGTGGGGGTCGTCGGCAACACGGGAGGGTTGGGGCTGGAGTCCCTCGGCGTCAAGATCTCGAAGGGGCTCATCGACACCGACGGGCTAGGGCGCACCAACGTGGCCGGCGTCTATGCCATCGGCGACGTCGCCGGACCACCCATGCTCGCTCATAAGGCCTCGCACGAGGGCGTCATTTGTGTGGAGGCGATCAAGGGTTTGGAGGTGCACCCGCTCGACAAACTGCGCATTCCAGCCTGCACCTATAGCCGGCCGCAGATCGCCTCCGTCGGCCTCACCGAGGCCCAAGCGAAAGCCGAGGGGAGGCAACCACGCGTCGGCCGCTTTCCGTTCCGCGCCAACGGCAAGGCGTTGGCCCTGGGCGAGCGCGAGGGCCTCGTCAAAACCATCTTCGATGCGCAAACGGGCGAGCTCATCGGCGCGCACATGGTGGGCGCGGAGGTGACCGAGCTCATTCAAGGCTTCGTCATCGCCATGCAAATGGAGGCGACCGAGGAGGATCTCATGCGCACGGTCTTCCCACATCCCACGCTATCGGAGATGATGGGCGAAAGCGTGCTGGCAGCCTACGGGCGCGCGCTCCACATTCCGCCGCCCGCGCGAGGGTCCTCGTCCGGGTGAGCCACAAAGGAACCGTTGCGACACCGAAGCATCCGAGGGGAGCCCATGAACATCGAGACGCGAGCACTTCTGATCTTCGTCTTTATCGGTCTCGTGGCGGGTTTCATCGCCTCGTTGCTCGTCGGCGGCGGAGGCGGCATCTTGCGCTACCTCGTGACAGGGCTCATCGGGGCCTTCGTGGGCGGCTATCTCTTCGACGCGCTCAACATCGATCTGGGGATCAGAAATCGTCTCGTCTCGCAGATCATCACCGCCTCGGTCGGCGCCATCATTGTCGTCATTCTTGCGCGGTTCATTGCCTAGACGTGAGCCAATAACAAACAGACGCGAGGGAGACAGAGACGTGGAGGACTACTCACCTTATCTGCCGTGGATCGTCATGGCCGTGAACGGGCTCATCGCCGGCT
>Ga0307442_1000691_pt1 | contig 16535 bp, 10 predicted proteins | sample SalMarWE160430MG_FD_202143 | JGI IMG/M metagenome (GOLD analysis project Ga0307442, IMG submission 202143) | Salt marsh sediment microbial communities from the Plum Island Ecosystem LTER, Massachusetts, United States - WE1604-30 | ecosystem: Environmental > Aquatic > Marine > Intertidal zone >...
GATGTATGTAATAGGATTTGCACGTTGGCATGCATCTTTGTTTTGCTGAACAGGACCGCCGATTAGCTTCGACTCGGGCGAATCGTCAGCGTCGTGTTTAATGCTGCTTGGAAAATTGCTTATCTTGGTAAAGTCGGTCGGGCCAAAATAGTCACACACTGCCTGCACACGGCTTGAAACACTAAGGTCCCGGCCTTTGTCGAATTCTTTCACATTGCCTGTCGTGCCCAGTAATGCAACAAGGTGTCCGCCGGCGGACGAGCCCCATACTCCGATACGATTTGGGTCAAGGCCGTACTGGTTCGAGTTCGCGCGCAGCCAGCGAACAGCAGCTTTGCAGTCTTCAATCTGTGCTGGGAAAATCGCGTGCTGGCTCAGCCGGTAGTTGATACTTGCGACGGCGTAACCTTTGCGCAGGAATCGGAGGGCCGGGCAGTTATTCTTATTGCCGGCCCACCACGCTCCGCCATGTACCCATATAATCAAGGGTAGTTTGTCAGAAGTTTGGCCTTGCTCTCCAACTTGCTTCGGTAAATACAAATCCAGCTTATTGCGCTCATGACCTTCAGGGACATACTCTAAATCCCGCAGAATACGGGTGTCTGGATTCGAACGCCTGGCAATAGCCCTGGGCTTGTCGTCATTGACCTTTTTTTCACTGGCATTGACCTGGCCGTGGTTTGCTGTGAGGATAAATATAACGGAGAGAAAAATAATAAGCTTCTTAGGTCTGTGGCATATACTGCGAGTTTCTGCAGCCATATTTATTCTTCCTTCGTAATACTACGTCCGTGAGGGCGTAGTAGTTTACTTGTAAAATGTGATTACAAAGAAGTATAACATCTGAAGCTGATTTTGTCAACTACCACGCTGGCTGGGAGCAGTGGCGACCGCGGTAAATTTATACTGCATGTTGTGTTATGATAGCCGGTTGACAAAAAAGACTCAATATAGTTGAATTTTTAGGATTGATATGATAATGTTATGCAGGAAAGTGCCGGCGTATAGCTGAGCTGATATCGAATGGTAAATTCCAATCGAATTTTGCGTAGATAATATGGAGGTATAATTATGTTTGGACAAGTTTGCGAGCGAATAATGAATCAGGTGGAAGGTTTTATTTTGGTATTACCTTTGCTGGCAATGGTTTCCTGCACGGGTGTTAATCTTCCCAAAATTGTTGATATGCCAACCGTGGATGAGCTGCCTGATGTCAAGGAGCTGCCCGACCCATTCCTGATGAATAATGGGAAGCGCGTTAAGACAAGGGCGGACTGGAAAAAGCGTCGTGAGGAAATTAAAGCGATGATGCTGTACTACCAGTATGGACACATGCCGCCGGTGCCAAAAAATGTTACTGCTAAAGAATTATCATCCGAGTCTATTTATGATGGAGGTGCCACAAAGAAACACATTCTCCTTTCTATGGGACCCGGCAAAAAGGTGAAAGTCAATGTCGGTATCATCATTCCAAAAGGCAAGGGGCCATTTCCTGTCATTCTCAAGAATGACAGCGATATTTTTAAAGTACCCATAGCAGAGGAAATCGTTAAGCGTGGATATATTGTAGCAGACTATAACCGCACCGACCTGGACCCGGACCGGAAAGCCGCCGTAGGGCCGGCCCAGCAGGCTTATCCGGATTATGACTGGGCGACGCTGGCCGTGTGGGCCTGGGGAGGTATGCGCGTTATAGATTATCTTGAGACCCTGGATGTGGTCGATAAGAGGAGAATTGTTTTTACAGGCCATTCGCGTGGCGGCAAGACGGCGCTGCTGGCTGGTGCTCTTGACGAAAGGATTGCTATTGTTGCACCAAACGGTTCAGGCTGCGGTGGTGCCGGCTGTTATCGGTTTGAGGGTGAAAATCCGGAGTCGTTGGAGCAGATAACGAATCCGAGAAGATTTTCATATTGGTTTCATCCGCGTTTTAGAGATTTTGCCGACAAAGAGACTAAACTGCCGTTCGACCAGCATTTTCTAAAAGCGCTCGTTGCTCCGCGAGCGTTGATTTCCGTTGATGCACTCGGCGATTTATGGGCTAATCCTTATGGCACACAACAATCCCACCGTGGGGCGCAGCCGGTATTCGACTTTTTAGGTGCCGGTGACAAGATTGGTCTCTATTATCGTATGGGCGGCCACGCTCAAAACGAAGACGATTGGCGTACATTGGTTGACTTTGCTGACAAGATATTTTTCGGAAAAACGCCTGCCAGCGGTAAAAGTTTTGACAAGTTACCTTTCGCAGATGCCCCAAAACCTTTTACCTGGTCGACGCCAAAGAGTAAATAATAACCGGATTTTAAATTACCGTCAGGGCTTTCCAATGTAAGGAGGTCATAAACGATGTCTAATAAAGGCAGGGTTAAGGTTGGCATCATCGGCTCACGATTTGAGGCCGATATCCACGCTGAATCTTTCCGGATTATGCCTGATGAGGCCGAAGTTGTTGCTGTTGCCTCTCCCACACCGGGCAATGCAGAGAAACTGGCAAAAAAATATGATATTCCTCAATTTTTTACAGACTATAAAAAGATGCTGGCCGAAGATGATATAGAGATGGTCACAATTACTGCACCGAACTACCTGCACGCGCAAATGACTATCGATATCGCTAACGCGGGTAAGCACGTGGTCTGCGAAAAACCCTTATGTATGACACTTGAAGAAGCGGACCTGATGATTGAGACCTGCAAACGAAAGGGCGTGCTGCTTATGTATGCCGAGGAGTTATTTTTCACGCCCAAGTATGTCAAGGCCAAGGAAATGGCCGACCAGGGCGCTTTTGGCAAGGTCTATATGGTCAAGCAAAGCGAGAAGCACTTTGGGCCGCACGCACCATGGTTCTGGGATGTAAATCTATCAGGCGGCGGCGTTTTTATGGATATGGGCTGTCATGGGATTGCCTTTTGTTACTGGTTTCTTGACCGGCCTGAGATTAAAAATATATATTGCCAAATGGCTACGAATGTCCATGCTGATAAGACCAAAGGCGAGGACAACTCAATTTGCATTATCGAATTTGCCAACGGTGCTGTCGGTTTGATTGAAGACAGTTGGGCCAGACGCGGCGGTATGGAAGACCGGATTGAGGTTTACGGCGAGGGTGGATTTACTTATGCAGACCTGCATATGGGCAATGCACTGCCGACCTATAGTGAGTATGGTTATGGCTATGCGGTGGAAAAAGCACCTACAACCAAAGGATGGACCTGGCCTGTTTATGAAGAGTTGTGGAATTACGGCTTTCCGCAGGAGATGTATCATTTTGCCCGATGCGTACGTGGCAAGGAAGAACCGCAGGCTGCAGGAGAGGATGGCCGAATTGTTCAGGAAGTGCTCTATGCCGGCTACAAATCTGCAGGAGCGGGCCGTAAAATTGAATTACCATTTCAGCCAAAGGGAATAAAAAAACCAATTGACCTATGGTTAAAACCGAAAGTATAAGAGGGTAAGTGTCACTATGAAACGAAGGATTATAACCATCGTAATATTCGCTTCAGTTCTCATATTAACAACCGTATGTCATGCTGCAAGCATCGTTGAATTAAGTCCACATGTTTCAATTTGTCAGAATTCCACAAATGGTGTTTTTATTAAGAAAGATGGACGAGCACTTGTAGTCTATGGCGACCCTGGCCGAAATCTGAAAAAGGCGGACATGGTCTTTTTTACACATAACCGGCGGGATGTAGTCTGGTCAGGTCGGGAGCTGGTCGACAATGGTGCTGATTCTATCGTCCCGGCTAAAGAAGCAGACAGCTTTTCGAATGCTGAAGATTTTTGGACATCTTTTATTAAAGCCAGATTCCATGATTCTCATCAGCAAACCACTAAAGTCCCCATCAAGCCTTTAAGAGTGGGCCGCAAGGTGGGTGAAGGGGACACTATCAATTGGCAGGATTTGGAAGTAAAAGTTTTAGATACGCCGGGATATACCAGAGGTGCGGTTTCTTATTTCATAAATGTTGATGATATCAAGTATGGCTTTGTCGGTGATATTATCTTTGGAGATGGGCAGCTATTCGATTTGTACAGTCTGCAGGATGCTGTCGACGATGCAAAGATTGGAGGTTATCACGGGTACGCCGGCAGGCTTGGTGAACTGATAAAAAGTTTGCGTAAAGTAAGCAATCGGGAGCCTGATATTCTGGTCCCGGCTCGCGGGCCTGTTATTAGAAATCCAAAGGCCGCTATTGAACGTTTGATTGAGACACTGCAGGCAGCTTACAAAAACTATTTATCTATTAATGCCGGTCACTGGTATTTCAAAGACAACTATGAGGTCCTTGCCGCAAGAGTACTGGAACCGGATGATAAAGTTGATTGGGCCCCTTACGCGGAAACCATCAGGAAGAAACCGCCGGACTGGATTGTTCCGATTCATAATTCAAGGCTTGTATTATCAGAGGATGGAGCCGGTTTTCTTATCGACTGCGGCTCACGAGCTATTATTGATGAAATTATTAAGTTAAGAGATAGCGGAAAACTGACAAAACTCGAAGGTCTGTTCATAACGCATTATCATGATGACCACACAAATGAGGTTAACGCACTTCTTCGCCGATTTAAGTGCCCGGTATATGCCTGTCAGGATTCAAAGGATATTTTTGAAAATCCGGGAGCCTATCGTTTGCCTTGTTTGACTTCACAAGGGGTGCCAAATCTGATAGTTGTTCCCGACGGTCATAAAATGCGGTGGAAAGAATTCAATTTGACTTTCTACTATTTTCCGGGTCAGACTTTATATCACGATGCCCTGCTGGTCGAAAAGGATGATGGTGAAAAGATATTTTTTATTGGAGATTCTTTCACACCATCCGGTATCGATGATTATTGTCTGCAAAATCGTAATCTTCTCCATAAGGGCATGGGATATTTCTATTGTCTGGCTCATTTACAAAAAATGCGTCCGGACTATCTGCTTATCAATCAGCATGTCGTCGAACCTTTCCGCTACAGTCAAGAGCAGATCCGGCACATGATAGCAAAGCTTCAAAAACGCAAGCGAATATTGTCAAAACTGTTTCCATGGGATGAGCCGAATTACGGAATTGATGAACGATGGGCCAGGATATATCCGTATGGCCAAAAGATTAGGCCGGGGCAAAACGTTGAAATTACAGTTATAATCTTTAATCATTCCAGCTCTTCGCATATATTTACTGTCAGTCCGAATGTTCCAAAAGAATTTCGATTAAAACCTGAGAAGGCATCAATAAGTATTCAACCGAGGAAGGAAGGAGAAGCCCGCTTTGAAATAGTTATACCGAATGATATATCTGAAGAAGTCTATGTAATTACCTCGGATATCAAATTCGACAAATGGGATTTGCGTCATTGGTCTGAAGCTATCTTAGAAGTCAGCCCCTGAGTACATTTTAGAGATGACAAGTAAAATTATTAGGTGCAGGAGGTAGTGTGAGGGCGGTAATTGGTTCAGCTTTATTGTTGGTGTTAAGTTTGTATTCGTTAGCGGGGGCATTTGAAGTGCCGGTGAACGTGGAGGAGCCGGCCGGAGTTGCCCGCAAGGCCGAGCCTGTAAGCGGCGGTATTGCTCTGCCGGCTGCAATGTTCAAGCCCGGTCAGGTCAAATTAGCCCTTTTTGATGGAGATAAATCAATTCCTGTCCAGGTCAGTGAACTGGTGGTAGGCCCAAAAGGCTTTGTCCGATGGGTGCTGCTGGACTTCCAGCTTGACCTTGAGGCAAAAGAGACTAAAACGCTGCTGCTCAAAACCGGCGGGCCTGCTGTACCGACTCAGCCTTTGAAAGTTACCGAATCCGCGAATGTTGTGCATGTCGATACCGGCAGAACAACTTTTGAAATCAGAAAGGATAAACCTTTCAACCTGGTAGGAAACGTCACTGTAAATGGTCAGGTGACTGTAGACAGCGGGAATATCAGTTACGTCGATGGCCTTGTGGACAAGCGGTACTTTGCTGATACGCCCAACCTGGTCAAGCTCCACTATGCCGGCCCGATGAGGGTGACGATAGAGGTCAGAGGCAAGTTCAAGGATGACCAGACTGCACAAATGTGTTTTTGCACGTATATTACCGCCTGGGTTGGTCGAAGCGATATCCTTGTCAGGCACTCTCTGTTAAACAGTCGTTCGGACCGCAGGTATTTTGCAAAGGTCAAAAGTTCGCGAATTGAGCTGAGGCCAAGGAGGAAAGACGGGACTATTATAATTGGCGCTGATAAGCCCGTGATAGTCAATGGTGATGGTGAGATTTCGTTGCATCAGGGTCTCGAAGAGGAAAGGAACAGAGAGTTAGCATCGGCCAAGCTCATGCAAGCTAACAGCCAACTATGGAGTGGTCGTGATGCTCAAGGATGGATTTCATGCGGCTCTCTCTGGGTAGCCGACAGGCTATTTAGAACGGATCCACCGAGGTTGCTGGGTGTATCTTCAGATAGTACGGTAGTACTCGATGCCGCCGGCAAACTATTCGAAGGGCGGGAGCAGGGACAAACCATCGTAGGGCGACCATACGCCTGCCAGGATGACTACCGCTGGCTCTATGATTGTTCGGCACATTCCAGTGAGTACAGGATTGACTTTGATGCTGATGGCGATGGTATGGTATTGGCGGAAAAGGCTCATGCTGCCGCGGCCCGCGTTTGGGCTTTCGCTCCGGGCCAATGGTACAGCCGATGTAACGTTCTTGGCGTCGGAAGATTTGGAACTCTAACTGACGAAAGAGCCTGTCATAAAAAGTGGGGCTGGACTGTCGGCCGTGAACCTGACCGCCCGCAGAATCCGTGGCGTTTTGTAGGTTATGAGGATAACCACTACGAGAGTGAGGCGGACTCGGCTGAGGGACTGCTGCTCATGTTTTTACGGACGGGCAAACACGGTTTCTTTGACGAGGCCGAGGCCTGGGGCCGTTACCATACAGACCTTCAAAGCTGGCGGACCGAGGACTGGCAGTGGAAGGATGGGGGGATATGGTTCCCGCAGGGAGGACCGCCGGGCAACCGTCCTGTTCGAGGTAAGGCCAATCTCGAATTTGCTCACTGGAACAAGGGTACAAATGTAGACAGAACTCTTTGGCGCTTGGCGATGGCCAAAAGCTGTTACTGTCATTTCTATGGGGCCGGCCTTGTCGATTGGTTCTGTTTGACCGGCGACCGGGAAGCGCTGCAGGCAGCCATCGATAATTGCGAAACAAAATGGGATGAGTTCACTCACTTTCGAAATTTTACCCCCGGCAAAAGTAACCTCGCAAGTACACGTGGTTTTGGTCGGGGCTTCTATGTTGCCGTACGCACCTGGATGGTGCAGCCGAATAATCCTGTCCTTCAAAAGCTGGTTAATCTTTGCCGGGACACCTTTGTAAATCTACCAGAGGAGTATATTGACGAGCGTGGTGTCTATGCGGTGGTGGCCAATAAGTATCCCAAAACCTATCTAACGGATGGTATCAAGGAGTATATGGCTAAAAATAACATCACGGTAGATGACTCCGGCACTTTTCGTGACGCTGCCGGCGGCAGTTGGAAGTGGAGAGACATCGGGGGGACATGGATGATATCCTATATTCAAAGCGCCTGTAATATGCTGGCCGAGCAGACCGAAGATGAAGATTTGATGGACTATGTCATCGCTTCGGGCCTTTTTACAGCTAAGTATATGCTCAGCCCTGTGGCCAAACAGACATGGTATTACACGGCCCTGGATATACCACACAAAGGCGACATCTGGGATGAATGGAAGTACGACGGGAAGCTGCGTAACGAGTTGGGTGAGGGCCCCAAACATTCCGGCTGGTATACGCGATTCTTTCCGGACTGCTGTGTTCAGGCTTATTGTTGGACAGGTCGGAAGGAGCTGCTGGAAAAGGGCAAAGAGTTCTGGTCTTTCGGCAACCGTCGCCTCTATCAGACTACCAGTATGACGTCTCAACATCACTTTGCTGCGCATTATCCACCAAAGGACGATTCGGTCCTTTCGACTGCAAGGCTGTTTTACGTGTATTCGCATCCGAGAGCGGATACCGAGCCGCCGAAAGCAATCGAAGACTTGACTGTTAAGCGGCTTGAAGATGGCAGGGCGGCTGTGAGCTTCACCGCCCCAAGCGACGCGGGCGGCAAGGTAACGAGGTATCAGGTAAAGGTTGCACAGATGCCTATATTGCCTTATGAACATTGGGACTATTGCCGTGATAGCGGCGTAAAGCGCAACTGGTGGCGGGCGACAAATTGTGCAGGAGAGCCGGTGCCAAAGTCAGCCGGCAGCAGGGAAAAATTCGTCGTTGCAAATATTCCGGATGCTAACGGCCAGCCCCTCTTTTTTGCCGTCCGCAGCTTCGATGATAGCAGCAACCGAAGTTCTATAAGCAACGTGTTCAGGGCTGAGTGAATTATTTAGAGCTTATAACAAAACTACCTGTCGACTTTTGTCATTCCCGCGAAAGCGGGAATCCAGATGTTTTTATGGAAATTATTTTCAGTTTTGTTGTAGACTCTTACTCTCCGGTCTTGTTTAGTATAATTGCGAAGCCAGGTAGGGGGATAGAGGATTTGCAGCGTGGGGCTTGCCCCACCGCAAAAAAATTATGGACTAAAGTACATTATACATCCTTTTGATACCGAAAGGCAAAAGAAGAAAAGATAACAGATTAAACCTAAATAAAGGAACCATATTATGTCTACTCGACAAAGAAGATTTCTCATTCCACTCTTCGGTTGTCTTTTGATTTTCAGTATTGCCGGCGTATCATACGCATCAGAAGTTCAAAAGGATTTCTCGCCAAAACCCCGGGAGCAGCAACTGCCTAACATTATGCACTCGGCTATGAAGGTGTTGCCCCGTATAACAGTCGGAAACAAAAACGCTGATATAGTTGGAAGCGACAATCGTGTGTTACAGGCAGCGGTCGATTACATCGCCGGGTTAGGAGGAGGCATAGTTGAAATCAGCGAGGGTGAGTATCTTATGTACGACTCGCTGCATCTGCGAACGAACGTTACCATTCGCGGCAAAAAGGGCAAAACGGTTTTGCGCAAAGCAGATGGCGTAGTATCTGCTTTGGCTCTCGACGGCGATTTTGGTGAGCAGCAATTCACAGTAGAAAATCCGGCAGGTTTTGCGGTCGGCGCCGGCGTGGCGATTTGGGACGACCAGGCAGGGGGATTTCATACTACCATCGCTCGTATCACCGGAAGCAATGAAAATACATTTTCCATTGATAATCCCTTGATGGCGGACTGTATGGTGAATAATAAGGCAAAGGCCGCGACGGTTTTTCCTGTTGTCAGTGCGTATAATGTTGAAGCGGCAAGAATTGAAAGCCTTGTTATAGACGGCAATAAAAAGTCCAATGTCCACTTGAACGGATGCCGAGGTGCGGGGATTTTTCTTTACCGGGCTTTTGGAACGGTCATTCAAGGCTGCGTAGTACGTAATTACAACGGCGATGGAATCAGTTTTCAGCAGTCTAATGATGTCACCGTGTTAGACTGTATTAGTGAAGACAACGCTTCCCTGGGGATTCATCCCGGAAGCGGTTCGCAGCGTCCGCTCGTACGCAAGTGTATTGCCCGCCGCAATGGAACGGACGGGCTGTTTTTATGCTGGCGGGTTCGGCACGGGCTGTTTGAGGGAAACGATCTCGAAAGCAACGGTCGGTTCGGTATTTCCATCGGGCATAAGGATTCCGACAATTTATTACGTCGCAATATTGTCCGTCTGAACAATCAGGATGGCATTTTCTTCCGCAACGAATCTCTTGGAATGGCTGCACATCGTAATCGTATCGAAGAAAATATCATCGAAAATAACGGGACCGGTGGAGAAGCCGCCGGGATTCGCATTCGCGGCTATACGAACGATTTGGTATTCAGAAATAATATAATTCGGGATACACGAACGGATAGCTCACAGACACAAACCGTTGGAATTCGTATCGAAGAGCAAGTTGGCAGCATCATCCTTGAAGGTAATCAAATAGAGGCCAAAAATCAAATCGACGACCGGCGGGCATCAAAACCAAAATAGGGCATAAGAATATTGTTTATTTACTTTGAGTGCGAGGATAAATATGAGACAGTCGATTCTGAATTCAAGATTGCGAGTTAAGATGTTTTCAGTAGTTATTTTTTCTTCGCTGCTGTTGGTTTGTGATAATTATCTGTGGGCTGAAAAAACTGGTGAAGTACAGGTATTGAAGAAGACCAGGAAAAAAGGTTTCGTCAAGATAGCCACGATTGGTCCGAGCCCTTTATCTATAAATGAAAATACTGCCCCACAGAAAGTCGTAGAGCAAATGATAGCTCACTGGAGGAATAAATTTGCACAGGTTCTGCCGGACCGGCCTGACCTAATCGTTGTACCCGAGGCCTGTGATAGGCCGTCCGGCTTCAGCCTCAAAAAGAGGCTCCAGTATTATCGCGTTCGCAAAAAACAGGTACAGGATTTTTTTGCCAAGAATGCCAAAGAGAACAACTGTTATATCGTATATTCTGCGGCTCGCCAGATGGAGGACGGGACATGGCGTAACTCAAGTGTAATGCTTGATAGAAAAGGTAACGTCGCAGGTATCTATAATAAAAACCATGTTGTTATAGAGGAGACGACGAAGGCAGGCATTCTTTGCGGCAAAGATGCACCCATCATTGAATGTGATTTTGGCCGGGTCGCGTTTGCAATATGCTTCGACCTGAACTTTGACGAATTGAGGTTAAAGTACGTTAAGGCCAGGCCGGATTTGATTATCTTTTCATCGATGTACCACGGAGGCTTGATGCAGCCATATTGGGCCTATTCCTGCCGGTGCCATTTCGTAGGTGCCATTGCTGGCAGAGCGACACCTTCTCAAATATATAATCCATTAGGGCAGGTTGTTGCCTCTAATACGAATTATTTTGATTTCGCCGTTGCGACCGTCAATCTGGATTGTACGCTGGCACATCTGGATTATAATTGGCAGCGCTTAAAGAAACTAAAAGAAAAGTACGGGCCCAAAGTGAAAATAACCGACCCCGGCTGTCTGGGTTCGGTGTTGATTTCAAGCGAAGACGAGAAAGTAAGTGTGGAAGAGATGATAAAAGAATTTGAAATAGAACTACTGGACGATTATATGATAAGAGCATTGGCACATCGGCACAAGCCGGGAAATATGGAATAAGGAGAAAAAATGAAACAGCTGAATCGCAGAGAGTTTGTGAAAGGTTCATTAGGTACATTGGCGACATTAACAATGCCCCTGAGGGGAAGCTTTGCCGCCAATGAGAAGGTCATTATTGGAGTGATGGGACTTGGCGGCCGGGGAACATACCTGGCTGAGAGGTTTGCTGCAAGGCCGGATGCAGAAGTCGCATATCTTTGTGACCCGGACACCAGACGTTTTGCCAGGGCAAGAAACGTGGTGGAAGAAGCCCAGGACAAAAAGCCGAAAATGGTACAGGATTTTCGCAGGATTCTTGACGATTCCGGCGTAGATGTACTTATTAATGCAACTCCTGACCATTGGCACGCACTGGGTACCATCATGGCCTGTCAGGCAGGCAAAGACGTCTATGTGGAAAAACCCATGGCTCATAACATCTGGGAGGGAAGAAAAATGGTTGAAGCTGCGCGAAAGTACAAGCGGGTAGTACAAGTCGGCATGCAGTCGCGCAGCGCCCCGTATATGAAAAAAGCTGTCGAGTACATACGGTCCGGAAAACTCGGCGATGTGTACCTTATTCGTGTCTTTAACATGATGAAGCACTCAATGATGAGGAAAGGGGCCAGCCGGCCTGTTCCCGAAGGCTTTGATTATGATATGTGGTGTGGGCCTGCGCCGAAGCTGCCCTATAATCCGAATCGCTCTTGGCTAAACCAGTGGGAGTATAGCTGCGGCCCCATAGCCGGCGATGCAGTTCATCAAATCGACTTGGCCAGATACCTCTTCGGGGACAAACCTTATCCGGATACCGTTTCCAATACAGGCGGGATTTGCGCTTTGCGCGATGGCAGAGAAACTCCGGATACTCAGTTGGCAGCGTATGAATATGGCGATTTTACATTACTGTCTGAGTCTGCCCTTTGGATGCCGTATATGAAGAAAACGCCGTCGAGTGTCCGGGATTCGGATAAGTTTCCCAATTGGCCTTTCAGCAGCACCAAAATTGAGGTATTGGGTACGGAAGGCTTTATGTATGTTGGCAGGCATGGCGGCGGCTGGCAGGCCTACGACTCAAATGGCGAATTGGTCCATTCGGAATTTGGCCGACAGGGGGATAAAGAGCATCAGGACAATTTCATCGATTGTATTCGAACCCGTAAGAAACCTAATACGGATGTCGAACAGGGTCACTATTCGGTTCTACTCTGTCATCTGGCTAATATATCGTATCGTGTCGGCAATCGCAAACTTACTCTTGACCCTAAAACCGAATCCTTTGTCAATGCCCCGGAAGCCAATAAGTACCTGAAGCGTACGTACAGGGCTCCGTGGATAATACCTGACAAAATATGAGGATGTATACTATGAGATCTATGCAAAAGATGCTGGGCCTGTTATTGGTTTTTTTTATGATAGCAGTGGCTGCAGGTGGAGAGAGCTGGCCGCAGTTCAAATACGATTGTCGGCATTCAGGCAATGTACCCGATAGAAGTGTGGCATCGCCGCTCGGATTAGTAGGTGCTGTTCCATTGACTGATGCTGTATTTACAGCACCCGTAGTGGCGGATGGACGCGTTTATGTAGTGGATGGGGCAGGTGTGGCATTTTGTATCGATGCTGCCACTTTAAAGGTTTTATGGAAGTTCGAGAGCAAAGGCGGCAAAGCCAACTGTAATAATGTATCATCGCCGGCTATCGCAGGACGTTATCTTCATTTTGGTACGATGACCGGTTCTTACTACGTGCTGGATGCAGCCAGTGGAAAAGTAGCCCAAGAGATTACCTGTAACGAACCGATTTTTAGCACACCCATAGCAGCCAATGGCCGATTATACTTTTCCACGCTTGGCTCACAAATCTATGCCCTTGAACCGAACGGGACAGTTTGCTGGAAATGGGATTTCGTCAAGGAGGTTATGGGCTTCACAGGTAATCGTTGGAGTGGTCAGGATTGGTATAAGCACAAAGGTGGAAGGGTGACACCGAACGAGCAGTTTTGTTGTTCGAGAAACTTAGCGATGTATGGTAAAACGCTGGTTATCCCGACGGGTGGATACGTTGTTTGGCTGGAAGACCTCGGCAAAGAGGCTGAGCTTCGCGCGACCCAAACTCCCCGTAATGTCACCCTTGGGCTAAGTATTGGTGAGGATGGAACAGTCTATCGGCAATGGACCCTATTAGACAATGGTGGCAGGGTAGATACACTACAACTTCGCCAGGGCAAAGTGGAGCAGGCTTATGTCGGTGGAACAAGGACAAGTACAAGCGGAGGACTGCTTAGTTTTTGTTCCGTGAGCTTGCGCGGCAAAGATGTTTATCGGTGTCGTCCGGAGCAGAATTTTGCTTTCTGCAGGCATATTTCGGGCCAAGAACAGCCGCAGTATCTCGGAGGATACCCATCCATAGCATCGCCAATCCTTCTTCACAATTCGGCTGTATTTGGCGGCCTTGATGGAAGCCTTTATGTGGTGCCGCTGTCCGACGGTGGTAAGGTATGGTCGTTCAAGACAGGTCTCGGAAAGGCAATTTCCGCTCCTGTTGCCGTATGCGATGGTCATATTTACTTCGGTTGTGAGGATGGTTACCTGTATATCCTGGGGCCTGGAGGTAAAGCAAATCTGCCGACAAAAGACCTACAACTTTCGAAAATTCGAAGCCCTCTTACGAGCAGCTTAGCTGATACTAAGTACGACCGTTTTACCAGCTTCGGAAACTGGGCAAATACAAATGTGGATAATCAGGGAATAAAACCACCTTTCAAAATCAGTTGGATTCGAAGGTTCGAAGGCACAGCCAAGCATTTTTCCACATTTGGCCGAGGCCGAATGTACACGCATACCGCGGAGGGACAGATATTTGCCGTGGAGCAGGAAACCGGTCGATTATTATGGCGAGAGTATTTTCCCGGTGTGCACATCTGCTACACCTCACCTCTTTATTACAACGAACGTTTGTTGGTTCCTCAGGCAGGTCTTGAGAGATGTCGACTCCGTTGCCTGAACGCCGCGACCGGCAAGCTAATGTGGGAAGCGCCTTTTGCCGGCTCGCCCAGTTGGAACCGACAGCTCCCTCCGGTTGTGAACGAAAATCTTGCGATTTATATGTTTGGTACTGGTCGGTACGGCGAGTACGCGCCTAATGAACCCGGCGAACAACTTGAATGGCTTTTTGAACACCAGAATAATCCCAGTTTTCCACAAAGCCATAAACCTTTGTTGCGTGCCTACGACATTGACACCGGCAGAGAGGTTTGGACAAGGGATTTTTCAGAATTTGGCTCCGGTGGTGATGATGCCGGTGTTTGTTTGTTAGATGGAAAGCTTTACTACTCCTGTTATTTTGGATATTCGGCAAAGACAAAAAGAGGTCTGCCGAGTGCAAAAGGCCTCACCGCCGCTCTTGATCCTCTAACGGGTCGAGTTATCTGGCTGACGACTAAGTACTTTATTCATGGCGGCTGCACCATCTCCGCAGAGAATAACCGTCTGTATTTAGGCGGGTACAACAAGCTCGAGGCAGGTCAAAGCTTGGTGTGGTGTGTGAACGCTCAGGATGGTTCATTGTTCTGGAAGTCCGACCCAGTCAGGGAAGCCATTCAGGTGGTAACAATAGGCCCGAGATTCCTGTTTGTGCATGCCCAGTATCGAAACGGCTTTCTATTGGATAAGGAAACCGGAAAAATCCTGACCACACTCACTCAGGGCTATAAGTGCACGCGGTTCACCCTCTCAGAACCATATCTACTCGGCTCCAATATGGACATATATGATTTATCAAATCTAAATGATATTAACTTAATTTCTTCCGGACCGCGTCTGGATCCAAGTGAGTGCATTGGTACTGTCGTTTCTAATGGCCGCATTTTCTATACGTGTCACGGCGGCGGCCTGCAGGTTTCTCAGTTATATGGAGCAGAGGCTTTTTCCTTTACCGTTCCCTGGGACCTTATATTCCCTTCCGTAAAGACCATTAACAACTATTAGCACTATTCGTCAAATGTGCCTTTGCTTTCTATCGGGCGATTTCCTTGCGCAGCCACTCGAGGCTTTGCTCAATCTTGCCGGGCGCTGCTTCGGATTCTATGGACAGGACACCATCCCACTTGGTTTCTTTTAATAGTTCGATACAGCCTGCGATGTTCTCGGCGTTGACGCCTTCACCGATACTGACCACGGATGTGGCGATACCCGTTTCACCGCCGCGTACCGCTTTTGCAAGCTCTTCACTGACGTCTTTTATGTGGCAATGTGAAAGCTTATCACGGAAACGTCGAAGAAACTCCACAGGGTCTTGACCGGCTATGAATGTATTGCCCGTATCGAGGTTCATCCTCAGATAAGGCGAGTCGAAAAAGTTTAAGATTTGCTCCATCGTGTCTGGATTCGTCGTATACGGCCCGTGTGGTTCGACATTGATAATAATATCGTGACTTTCGGCCCACTCCAAAACTACGCGGTAGTACTGCTTCATAAGTACCATCACTTCATCATCGGAGTATCCTTCTGGTTTTCGGCTGCCGTCAGTGGTGTCCACACATGGGCATCCAAGGGCTTTAGCGAACTGGATGGTGCGAATTGTGTAGCCGATACCGCGATACTGGCCCTCGGGACACGACATCGGATAGGCGGCGTCAAGCTGCGAGGCCTTCAATCCCATCGAGTCCAGGTAACTCTTCAATTTCAACGGGTCAGAGTGCAGCGTGATATGAGGATTATACCCCAGCGCCTGGACGAAATAGTCTCCGTCAATCGTACCAAACTCGATATATTCCATATTGTTGTCTTTGGCAAACTGGCAGGGGACCTCGTATGTCACATCGAAGTGCCGCCAATTGTCTACGTGCATTCCTAACTTTAACATAATTTCACTCCTTTTATAGTCAATAGAATTGCTTAAGTTCTTACTGACTGGCAATTATACCCGAATCAACAGCTAAATTAAACCTTTTCCACAAACAATTACTGTCCCGGAGTTTGGGATTCTAAGAATTTATCTTGTTGTCATTCTGAGCGCAGCGAAGAATCTCATCGGTAGGGTGTGCACCGCACACCAATTCTAAATTCTTCATTCTAACTTTTGAATTCCCACAATTAATCATTCATCAATAATCCTTTTTATTGCGTGCCTATAAGGCACCTCGAACCATACAACAACGTTGACATTCTATCTCCGGAAGCCCCGCCACTTGTTGGCGGGGTTGCCTTTTTATTTCGTATGCCTTTATATTTAGCCCGAATCCCTGCATGCAGTAGGCAGGGATCCAGTAGGCAGGGATCCAGAAAATTTTCCCCTCCTTACTCCTTGCTCCTTACTCCTTGCTCCTTACTCCTTACTCCTTATTTTTTCGTGCTTATAAAGCACTTTTTTCTTTCCCTTTTCATTTCTTTTGTGATATTCTATGCCCCATAAAGGCGTT
>Ga0307442_1000693_pt1 | contig 16527 bp, 15 predicted proteins | sample SalMarWE160430MG_FD_202143 | JGI IMG/M metagenome (GOLD analysis project Ga0307442, IMG submission 202143) | Salt marsh sediment microbial communities from the Plum Island Ecosystem LTER, Massachusetts, United States - WE1604-30 | ecosystem: Environmental > Aquatic > Marine > Intertidal zone >...
GTATTTCAAATCTTTTTTTAGACGGTGTATTCGGCCGACGTATTTTCAGAGGAGATATTGCTGCCGGCACTATGCATATACTCATCCTGTGGGGTTTTCTAGGCCTTTTTGTGGGCACTGTCCTCATTTCTGTGGATTACTGGCTGTTTCATTTTCTGAGCGGATCTGTGTATATCTGGTATGCAACATGCCTTGAGGTTGTGGGATTGATGTTACTGATAGGCATCGTTTGGGCCCTGATCCGCAGATATCTCCAGCGTGTGCCACGCTTGGAGAGTCGTATCGAGGACCTCGCCGTAGTAATCTTGCTTTTTGCGGTAACCCTTTCAGGGTTTGTAGTAGAAGGAATCCGGCTTGCTGCCCAAAGACCGGAGTGGGGCACGTGGTCATTTGCAGGTCATTGGGTGAGTCTTTTTTTCACTCAACCGCAGAGCGCTCAATCTGCCTACCCTTATTTATGGTGGGTCCATGCACTTCTGAGCCTGGGTCTCATCGCATATATTCCTTTCTGTAAGCTTTTCCATATTCTGGCTGCACCGGCCAGCATTTATTTGGAGAACCAACCCCTTCAGGCAATCCCGGTGGAGACGCGATCCCCGGATGATGAAGTTTTTTCTTACCGGGATATGATTTTTTTTGATGCCTGTACCCGTTGCGGTCGCTGTGTGGAGGTGTGCCCTTCAACTGGTGCAGGAGAACCTTTTTCCCCCAGAGATTTTATTGTCTGGGCCAGGAATAATCTTTTGATGAAGTATCATCCCTTAAACCATATTACCTGGTTTAAAAACTGGATTAGCCATAGATATACGAAAGAGCAGATATTCGAGCCTGAAAAGCTCTGGCATTGTACAACCTGTAGAGCCTGTCTTGATGTGTGTCCTGTATATGTAGCCACATTGGATTCTATTCGACAGGCAAGAAGCAAGTTGGTGGAAGAGGGCACCCAGATGCCCCCACTTTTGACCCAGAGTTTGAAAAACCTTTATAAATATAATAATCCTTGGGAGGCCACAAAGAAAAAGCGTGCACAGTGGTCAGGAGATCTCGAGATACCGGACATAAGCCAGAGTGAGGAGATAGAAGGGCTTTGTTATTTCGTGGGCTGTACAACCTCAATGGATATTCGGGCTCAGGAATTGGCCCGCTCATTTGCCTTGATTTTAAAGCATGCCCAAACATCTTTTTTGACTTTGGGTAAAAAGGAGCCATGCTGTGGAGACATCGCCCGTCGTGTGGGAGAGGATGGACTTTTTGAGAAACAGATGGAGGATTGTGTAGAATTATTCCAGCGGTATGAAATCCATGATATAGTTACTTCATCTCCCCATTGCTTTCACACCTTTCGGAATGAATACCCGACATTTCAGGCCTTAAAGCCTCCTAATGAGCAGGTGGAGTTCCGTGTTCGTCACTATACACAAATTCTAAGAGAGCTTGTTGTATCAGGTTCTCTGAAATTTGAAAGGCCCCTCAATGTAACAGTAACCTATCATGATCCCTGTTATCTGGGTCGTCATAATCAGGTTTTTGATGCCCCCCGAGAGGTCATCGGCGCAATCCCCGGAGTGCAGATGGTGGAGATGGCTCATAACAGGGCGAACAGCCTTTGCTGTGGCGGAGGAGGAGACAGGATATGGCAGGAAGATCTGGATGCGGATGTAAAGATGTCTGAAATCAGGATCAGGGAGGCAAAGGACACCGGCGCAGAGATCCTTATCACCACCTGTCCACTGTGTCTGATCATGCTGGAAGATGCCCGCAAAACCACTGGTCTGGAGGATTCCTTGCAGGTGATGGATTTGAATGAATTAGTGGCGATGGCACTGGGTTTACAAAAAAGTAGCGGACTGGAATGAGAATTTTATATTTCATGCTTGATATAGGTTGCTGGATACTGGAAATAGCAAGAATCAAGCACCCAGAATTATCTATTGTGCATGAATTATCTACTACATTTTTTATTTACATAGAATGAACTGTTTTAATTCCGGCTTGTACGACCTTCTTCTGTATTGCAGGAGGGCGAGTTTTTTAGATTAGGAGGTGATAACAATGAATATTGTCGTATGTGTAAGACAGGTACCAGAGGTTACCGATGCTGAACTTGAGATCAACAAAGCAGGCACCGAGATTCTCAAGGAAGACCTGGAAATGGATATCAATGAATGGGACAACTATGCTGTTGAGGAGGCTGTGCGAATCAAAGAGGCGCATGGTGGAAAGGTAACGGTGATTACCTTAGGAGATGAGGATAGTGAGGATGTGCTAAGAACATCCCTGGCAATGGGAGCGGATGAGGCTATTCTTATTAATGAGGAGGGCTTTGAGTTATCCGACGCAGCAGGCATTGCACAGGGTATTTACCGTGCAGTCCGGGATTTGTCCTTTGATCTGCTGTTAACTGGTGTCCAGTGTTCAGATGATGGGTGGGGCCAGGTAGGCCTCATAATAGCGGAATTATTAGGTCTTCCCCATGCCTCTCTTGTTGTTGGAATTGAGATCAATGAAGGCACAATGATAGTGCGCAGGGAGCTGGAGTCCAATACCGAGGAGAAATTGCAAATACCAATGCCAGCTGTCCTCACTATTCAAACAGGGATAAATAGTCCACGGTATGTCTCGATTATGGGGATCCAAAGGGTACGCACAATTGAGATCAAGGAAACCAATTCAGAAGAGCTTGGACTATCCGAAGAGGAAATCGGACTAAAGGGCTCCAGTGTGGCCTCGCAGAAACTTTCACTTCCTCCAGTTGGTGAGGGAGCTGAAATTTTAGAAGGGAGTCTAGATGAAATCTGCGAAAAGACAGCTCAAATTGTCCGAGATAAGGGGGTGATATAAATGGATGAAATTATGGTACTCGCTGAACATAGAGGTGGAGAGCTTCGAGATATCACCTTTGAAATGCTCACCATGGCAAACAGACTTGGCAAAGAAAATGACATGGCAGTTACCACTCTCTTTTTAGGACATGAGGCATCTGATTTGTCAGAAAGATTGAAAGGTGCATGCGATACGATCCTTTTAATGGAGGATCCTGAACTGGCTCATTATAATGCAGATCAGTATCTTATGGCCATGGAAACGGTCATAAAAACACGCAATCCCATTGTAACCCTGATTGGTCATACAGCAATGGGCATGGACCTGGCACCTTCCATGGCAGCACGTCTGTCTCTTCCGCTGGTAACCGATTGCGTGGAGGTAAACGTAGTAGATAAAAAACTTGATGTTCTTAGGCAGATTTATGGTGGCAAGATCAACGCACACTTGTCCATGAAACCGTCTGATCAATACCTGATAACTTTACGACCAGGCTCCCTTGATGCTGAAGTGGAGCAGGGTAAATCTGCTGATGCCCAAACTATTTCTGCACCTTCCTGGACTGACCTGAAAGGGCGACAATTCTTGAGATACCTGGAAGCTGAGTTAGAGGATGTGGATATCGCCGCTGCTGATATCCTGGTTTCCATAGGGAGAGGAATAGGAAAGCCGGAAAACATCCCGTTAGTGCAGGACTTTGCTGATTCCATAGGGGCCACCCTTTCCTGTTCTCGTCCGGTTGCCGATGAGGAATGGCTTCCAAAAAGCAGGCAAGTGGGAACATCAGGAAAGACAGTCAGGCCAAAAATATATATCGCCTTTGGCATCAGCGGAGCATATCAACACCAGGCTGGCATGAAAAATGCTGACACAATTATCGCTGTCAACACAGACCCAAGGGCTCCCATCTTTACTATTGCCCATTATGGTATTGTGGAAGATATGTTAAAGGTATTGCCTTTGTTGACCGAAAAATTTGCGAAATAATAGACACGCCCTTAGCTATCAGCAGTCGGTTCTCAGGTATGAAACTGAAATTTTGGAGAGCATTTTAATTATAGAGGAGTAAACTATGGATTTTACACTCAGTAAGGAACAACGTGATATAGTGAGGGCTTCCCGGAAATTTGCCATGGGAGAGTTCCCTGATCGGGCGCTTGAATTTGATCGTGAAGAGACCTTTGACTTGGATTTATGGCGTAAGGCATGTGAGCTGGGTTTTGTTGGCGTTTTCATAGCCTCGGATTATGGCGGTGCAGGTATGGGCTTCTTAGAATATTGTCTTATAAACGAGGAATTTTGGGTCGTGGATCCAGGTATAGGGCATGCTATATTGTCCACGACATTCGGCTCTGAGCTTATAGATCTTTTTGGTTCTGAGGATCAGAAAAAGATGATACTTCCTCAGCTGGTATCAGGACAAGCAATTATGGGGACTGCCATTACAGAACCTGATGCAGGTTCAGATGTGGCCAGCGCCACCACCACGGCAGTCAAAGAGGGGAATACGTGGGTCATTAATGGTAACAAGATGTTTGCCACAAACGGTAACATTGCCAACTATATATTAGTTTTCTGTCAGACTGACCCGGAAAATCCGAGCCGTCATGAACGACACAGTTTTATTCTGGTTGAAACAGATACACCGGGATACACATCCAAAAAGATCAAGGGCAAGATGGGCATTCGGGCATCAGATACGGCTGAGATTGTACTGCGTGATGTCCGTGTGCCATTGGGAAATCTGGTGGGCAAAGAAGGCGAAGGATTTCATGAGTTAATGGCCTTCTTCAACAGGACACGACTTCATATCTGTGCGCAGGCAGTCGGAGTTTCCCGTGCTGCACTAGAGGAATCTATCCGCCATACCAAGGATCGACATCAGTTTGGTGTGCCCCTGGCATCCTCCCAGGTTACACAATTTAAGATTGCCGAGATGGCCACCTGGGCAAGAGCTGCCAGAAATCTCTATTATGAGGCGGCCTGGCTTGTGGATCAGGGCAAAGTGGATCATGCCCTTATTTCAATGGCCAAGTGGTTTTCAGCTGAAATAGCAGTTCGTTGCGTTGACGAGGCTGTCCAGATGCATGGCGGTTATGGCTATATTGATGAATTCAAGGTGAATCGCCTTTACCGTGCTGCCAAGATTTTAGAAATTTATGAGGGCACCAAGGAAATGGAGAAGATCATCATTTCGAAGACCTTGTTAAGATAGTAAGAAGATACAATTATTAGGCATCTCTAAGTGTGTAGAAAGACTAAGCACTCAGCAAATGACCCCTGCTCTTTGCTTCAGGGTTATATATGAAAGAAACTATTCCTTGAGCATGGGAATGCTTTTTTCACCCGGAGATATTTTAAATGGGATATTTTTTTACCATTGACAATGTGAAACGTTTCACATTACTTTTTAAAAGAATGTCTAAGAGACAAAGAATCAATCATTAGTTGAAAATGATAGACCAAAGGGAGCTTCTTTAAAGGAAATGGTGAATAAGGGGGAGAAATGGCAATATCAAAAAATCAGGAAATTGATAATTTAATTCAGTTTGCAATGGAGGTGATTCGCAGTTCAGGAGAGAAGGCCCTTACCTATTATAGCAAGGGTAAGCCAACTGTTAAATTTGATGAGGAGTTGGTTACAGAGGCTGAACTCGGCCTGATAGATTTTTTCCAAGATCAACTCCACGCTCAATTTCCTGATCACCAGGTATTCAATAGTAACCAAAAGAACAAAGGATACACTCATGAGGGAAAGAGATACCTATGGATTTACGATGCCTTTGAAGGGGTAGCAAATTTTCAGGCTGGAATTCCCATATGGGGAAGCTCTCTGTCTCTTCTTGAGAATTATTGGCCAATCTTAGGCATATTTTATATGCCTGCAACGGGCGATCTTTTTCATGCCCAGGCAGGGCAAAAAGCCTTCTTAGGAAAAAAGGAAATCAGTATTTCTACTCAGGAAACTATTAACGACGAAAGCCTTCTGCTCACCTACTCACGGTTTCACCATCATTATCATTCTACATTTCCTGGTAAAATCCGCAACTTGGGATGTACTACTGCTCATATATGCTATGTTGCCATGGGTCGCGCTGAAGCAGCTGTCATTGCGAATGAGTCATACCAGGATCTGGCTGCGGCTCGCGTTATAATTGAAGCAGCAGGAGGGAAGATCTCTAAAATGGATGGAAGCGAGTTTCTGCTTGACGAATATATAGATGGGCAAAGAATAGAAGATCATCTCATGGTCGGGGCCCCTGGAATTTACTCGGACGTTCTCGACTATTTACAAGAAATTTCTTAGCGGGATTTTTGCAGAAATTGATTCAGCATATATGCCTTAGGAAAGGTTAGACTAGTAAGGCCTCATCCTTAAGCTCGGCTCCGAACCTCCTGACCACTTCCTCTACAGTAAGGGCTTTCTTCTCTTCTCCGTGGATATCAAATTGTACTTTTCCTTCGTGGAGCATGATCATGCGGTTTCCGTACTGAATGGCCTGGGGCATGTTGTGGGTAACCATAACAGTGGTAAGGTTGTTTTCCTCGACAATTTTTTGCGTGAGATCCATAACCTTCTGCGCTGTTTTGGGATCAAGGGCTGCGGTATGCTCATCCAAAAGCAGTAACTTGGGAAGAGATAAGGTGACCATAAGCAGGGTCAGGGATTGTCGCTGACCACCAGAAAGGAGACTGACCGTGTCTTTTAATCTGTTTTCCAGTCCGAGCTCCAGCATCTTGAGTATTTCCCGGTAGTGCTCCCGACGCGCCTTTGCCACCCCCCAGCGAAGGCCCCTGGTCTGGCCACGGAGATCTGCCATTGCAAGGTTTTCCTCTATGGTCATGGACGAGGCAGTTCCCGTAAGGGGATTCTGGAAGATCCTTCCGAGATATTTTGAACGTCGGTGCTCTGCAAGTTGCGTAACTCGGGAACCAGATATAAATACCTCACCTTCATCAGGAAAAAAAGTGCCGGAAGTGAGATTGAGAAGAGTAGACTTTCCCGCACCATTGCTGCCTATTATGGTGACGAAGTCTCCTTTTTTAATATGAAGACTGATCCTATCTATCGCCACCTTTTCATCTATAGTGCCCTTTGCAAAGATCTTTCTTATCCCTTCCAACTTTACCATAGATTCCTCAGACCTTACACTCCTCTCAAGTGAAGCTTACCTTCTTTCCCTTTTTTAAGGGCCGGAATACCGAGTGCCAGTATTACCATCACGCCCGTTGCCATCTTTAAATCCGTGGGGGCTAGCCCCATTCTGAGCCCAGCGGATATAATGAACTTGTATATAATAGAGCCCACCACTGCCGCCATCGTCATCCGCCGCACCGTTTTTTTTCCAAACAGCGCTTCCCCGATGATTATTGAAGCCAGTCCTGCCACTATCATTCCAATACCCATTCCCACGTCAGAGAAGCCTTGATCTTGGGCAACAAGTGCACCGGAAAGGGCCACAAAGGCATTTGAGATCCCAAGCCCTAAAACCGTCATGTTGTCGGTATCTACCCCGAGAGTGCGTATCATTTGTTCATTATCCCCCGTAGCCCGCATAGCAAATCCTAACTGGGTATGTAAAAACATATCTGTAAGAAACTTTATGCATAACGTCACTACAAAAAAGAATGCTATTATTGGAATGAAACGGTTGACATCAAGGTTCTCCAAAGGGGTTAAAAGGGTCTGTACGGTGAGTAACTGTATGTTTGACCGTCCCATTATACGCAAGTTAATCGAATAGAGCATGGTCATCATCAAGATCCCGGCCAGAAGGCTGTTGATCTTTAGTTTTGTGTTGAGAAGACCGGTACAGCAACCAGCGAGAAACCCGATGATAATAGCCATAAGGATGCCGTAAATTGGTGGTACTCCCTCCATTATCAGGCGGGCAACCACTGCCGCGCCTAAGGGAAAACTGCCGTCCACGGTAAGATCAGGGAAGGCAAGGATGCGAAACGTGATAACTATCCCTATGGCCACAAGCCCATAGGCCAGGCCCTGCTCAAGTGATATTGGAATAGTCCTTAATAAACTACTGAGTAGCATTCATTTACCGGTTAAAAGAGGGGAGAAACATTCTCCCCTCGACATTCAGCTTCCGAGTTTACTTGCCCTTTATTACATTACCTTGAGCGTCCCAGAATTTATCCGCAGCCTTTTTGATCAAAGTCGGAGCCAGCTTTGCCCCTTGTGCCTTGGCGTGCTTCAGGCTCACCCAAAGGCTATATTCCGATGCAAGCCCGGCAGGGATGTTACCGGGATTTTCGCCTTTCAGTATCCTCGCGGCCTTTTTCCCGGCTGTGTATCCTACCAGGAAGTAGTCAGGCCCGTACGCAGCAACGGCTCCTCTGGGCACACTATCCCTATCACCGGAAAATAGTGGAATATTGTTCGAGTTGCAGACCTTTACAATGGACTCAAAAGCGGAAACACACGTGTTATCAGAGGTGATATGGATAGCGTCTACCCGGCCTACCAGGCTTTGCGCAGCCTGCATCACCTCGGCACTCGTGGAAACATGGGCTTCAATAAGCTTAAGGCCCATTCCTTCTATGGCCTCTTTCATTTCCTTGATATGGAACGTGACATTTACATCACCGGGATTATAAATGGTGCCCCATTTCTTGGTGCCGGGTACCAAATCCTGGTACATCTTGCATTGAAGGGTAATAGGCCACTTATCGCTCACACCGGTAACATGAGTACCTGTCTTACCCATTTTGGGCACAATACCGGTTGCTACAGGGTCAGTGACTGAAGAAAAGACAATGGGTATAGTTTTGCTTACCTTTACCTGAGCCTGGGCATTGGGTGTAGAGATTGCGTGAACCAGATCGACCCTATCATCTTCGAATTTTCTGGCAATTATTGCACAGGTAGGCTGATCACCTTGTGCATTTTGCCGGTCAATAGTAACGCCTATGCCCTCAATAAATCCTTCTTCTGCCAGGGCGGCCTTGAATCCTTTAGAATCATTGTCAAGTGCTGGGTGGGCAACAATCTGGGCTTCACCGATACGGATCATCTTGGCTGAAAGACCTGTGCAAAAAATAAGGCCCAATACCAAAAAAAATGTAAACACAAACATCAACCTTTTCATGATTCTCCCTCCTTTTTGTTAGTTAATAAAATGTTCCTTATTTACCCATCGCCCTATTGCTAAAGGGTATGCCAAGCATTTAATTGTTCACCTCCAGACCTCATAAATCTCTATCGACCATCAACGGTATATCTTGGAGGTGTAGCATTGGTAGGCCCTTTCTGTGGGCGTAACCCCCTCTTTCTTTGAAGCCTTAAAATTTTCTCTGACCCCATACGTGCAAACTTTTTCAGTATGGGACTTAACATTATCCAGACTGGCCTTTTCCCGGTGCATATACTCTTCCATTCCAGCGATCACCCCACCGGTATTATGCATCCAATCCACCTGAAACAGTATGTCCCGTTCATCAAGGATTTTTGCGAGTCTGATTTCTTCTTCTTGGTCGGTGGCCTTGAGCTGGTTATTGGCAGCACCAATTATTATGGAGTACTTGAGTGCTTTGATGGTCTCTTCATCCAGGATACCTCCTATAGCACAAGGAATAAAAATGTCTGCTTCAGAACTGAGCACATCTTTGGGATCAACCTCTTGCACACGATTAGGAAACTGAGCCACTAATTTTTTTACCGGATCTCGCACAATGTCTGCAATAAATATGGTAACGTCCTCTTTCACAAGGTATTTCTCAACGAGGGGGTAACCAACGGCCCCTGCGCCCTGTACCATAATGGTTTTTTCTGCCAGAGTCTTGGAGCCAAACTTTAGATCAGTTGCCTCCTTTAAAGCCAGATAGATACCATATGCAGTAGGGCCTCCAGTAGGGCCAATTTTACTGTCAAACCCACCTGCGATGTTTACAGAATATCCTTCTCGTTTTATGACGTCTGCCAGCTCAGGTGAGAAGCCCATATCAGGTCCTGTAAATGATCGAGTCCTATCTAATGCGTAGGCCAGGAAACCTATTGTGCGATAATCGTCGAGATCCACGGGAGCACACTGGACAGTGATTTTACTGCCACCAAAGGGGATTTGGGCACTGGCATTTTTTAAAGACATGGCTCGACTTAAATTCAGGCCGTCAATAATTACATCTATTTCCTCCTCCTCCAGTTCGTGGCGTCTTATTCCACCACTGCGGATGGCATGATAGCCATTATTGATGCCCAGGGTATTGCTGTGCATGTTGCTGATAAAACGTATATTCTGTTTCTGGTTAAAAAAGCATTCGATGCCTTGGTGCTTCCCTTTTTTGATTAAATCCACTACATCATCAAGATACCCTGTTACATTATATCTCTTAAATAAATCCCAGGTCTCATGGTGCCCGAGGTATGCAGTATGGGTAGTCAATGGGTGTTCATAGGTAAAATCATGACTATATTGTGGCCAATCTGTTTCTTCTTCCCACTCCCTGGCAGCATGAAAAGTTATAAGGCCATTTTTCCAATTATAATAAATGCCTAAGGTAGTAAGATTTTCTTTTTCCAAAGGAAAAAATAAGCTCATTTCCAATTTGGAATATCCCTTTTTAGGTATGATTTTGAGCTATGAATAAATTAAACGCCAAAAAACTTAATTGTAATTTTAAATTATTATAAGAAAGAAATTGTGGCGTCAAGGAAAAACCTTTTAAGAACACTAGTTAGGTATTTATAAATATTTGGGATTTGTAAATTTTTTCTTGACATACAATTGGCTTTTTCTTATTTTTCTTGTCTTAAAAGAGGATGAGTATCGTTAGAAACTGTTTTTCGTCGAATTATTGTGTCAAGGTAATGCTAACTTTAATTAAGGGAGGGAATATTATGAAGAAAAGGCAGGGTTTTTTGTTTGTGAGTCTGTTAATTTGTGCAGCCATGGTGTTTGGTATGACATCTGGAGCAGTGGCCGGCAATATCAGGATCGGTGTGGCTGCCCCGTATACAGGCAATTTGGCTGCTTACGGTGACAACATCAAGTCCGGCGTTAACATCAAGCTTAAAGAGATCAATGATGCTGGCGGTATTAATGGTCAGAAGGTAGAGCTTGTCTGGGGTGATGATCTCTGCCAGCCTAAAGACGCCGGTACGGTCGGCGCTAAATTCGCAGCGGATAAAAGCATCGTGGCAGTTATTGGCCACCTCTGCTCCTCTGCCACCCTGGCTGCCATGCCCATCTACGTTCGGAAAGGGCTCCCCGCCCTATCTCCCACCTCTACTAATCCGACCATTGGCGATGTGGGCATGGGCTGGTTCTTTCGGAATTGCTACACCGACGATTTTCAGGGTAAGTTTCTGGCCGTATATGTTGTGCCAAATTTGCTGGGCAAGCACAAGGTAGCCATCTTTTATGAGAACAATGACTACGCCATCGGCCTTAAAAATTCCTTTGTAGCCGGGGCCAAGTCTTCAGGTGTGATTGTGACTGGCGCTGAGGCTTACATGACCGGGACAACCGATTTCACGCCCCAGCTAACCAAGCTTTTGCGCGATAAGCCTGAGGCGATTTTCCTGTGCGGCTACCACCCTGAAGGCGCCCTTATTGCTGGCCAGGGTCGTAAACTGGGATTTAACGGCCCATTCTTTGGTGCTGACGGCATTGACAATGAAGACTATATTAAAATTGGAGGCAAGGCAGCCGACAACACCTACTGTACAGTGCCCTTTCTTGCAGCATCGGCCAGCCCGGCGGGTAAGGACTTCGCCAAAAAGTACAAAGAAGCCTATGGTCGTGATGTAGACTGGATGAGCGCCAATGCATATGACTGCCTGGGTATCCTGGCGCAGGTCATTGCCAAGACCGGACCGGATCGCAAAAAGATCCGTGACGGGCTGGCCGCGATCAACTCAAAGGCCAATGGTTACGAAGGTGTCACCGGCCTTACTTACTTTGACGAAAAAGGTGATTGCTCAAAACCTGCGTTTGTCAAGAAGGTCGAAAACGGCAAGTTTGTAGCAGCCAAGTAATTGCTATAATAACTTGACTGAACCACTATGGGCGCCGGAACTTTCGGGTTCCGGCGTCTTTCAATGAATTAGCGCGCACTGCACCGATGGTATGAGGAAGGCCTTGACGACAAGTCCGTGAGAATGTGTAGGGCTATTGAACATTAAGATTTTGGATTTGTTGTGTCAAGCCAAAGGCCTGACTGGAAAAGTCTATGAGGTTCGCACCAGCAGAGCTGGCGGTATACTGTGAGTAAATAAGGGGGGGCGTTTGTTTTTACAGCAGCTTGTCAACGGCCTGGTCATCGGCGGTATATACGCCATGATCGCGGTGGGTTACACCATGATCTACGGTGTTATTCAGCTTATAAACTTTGCCCACGGCGAGATCTACATGCTGGGTGCCTTTTTCGCCATCACCTTTATTTCTTTTCTGGGTCTGCCCTTTTACATCGCATTTCTCCTTTCCATGACCTGTTGCGCTATCTGCGGTGTATTGTTGGATATTGTTGCGTATCGCCCATTAAGACAATCACCCCGCCTCGCAGCGCTGATCACTGCCATTGGAATGTCGATCTTCCTTCAAAACCTGGCCATGGTCATTTGGGGGTCCCGGCCCAAGCCCTTCCCGCACGGTACACTCCCTGCCTATTTTGAGAAAACGGCCGTTACCTTTGGTGGGGTCAATCTTTCCTGGTTTCACCTGTTTATCTTTGGCATAACGATTGTCATGATGTTTGGGCTGAATCTTATCATTCAGAAAACCAGGTGGGGCAAGGCCATGCGGGCCGTGGCCCAAAATAAGACTATGGCTGCCCTCACTGGGATAAACGTCAACCGGGTCATTTCTTACACCTTCGCCCTGGCCGGAGCCTTGGGCGGAGCCGCGGGCATCATGGTGGGCGCTTTTTACAACTCGATCTATCCAACTATGGGTTACATCGCTGGGGTCAAGGCATTTGCCGCTGCCGTGCTGGGCGGCATTGGTTCGGTGCCCGGTGCAATGCTTGGCGGAGTTGTGCTCGGTGTGGCAGAGGCCTTTGGTGCAGGGTATTTAAGCTCGCTCTACAGGGACGGCATCTCTTACGGCGTTATGATCATCGTTATTATTTTAATACCTGCAGGACTATTCGGCAAGGTACTCAAGGAAACCAAAAAGAGTATGTGAGATGGGTAAATTGAGATTACAGAACCCAAGTCGTGGAGCTAAAATTAGAATCAGTCTTTTGATTCTTGCCCTCATCCTGCCATTTTTGCCTTTTATCAGTGATTACATACTTCATATTGTTATCCTTATCTTTCTCTATATGATTCTGGCCTTGGGATTAAACATCGTGCCTGGCTTCAATGGACTGCTGGACTTAGGCTACGTAGGATTTTACGGCATTGGGGCCTATACGTCTGGTCTTCTTACCTATCACTTTGGTCTTTCATACTGGTTGATTATTCCCTTGGCCTTCATTAACGGAGCCATCTGGGGTATCCTGCTGGGGGCCCCAACGCTCAGGCTCACTGGTGACTATTTTGCCATTGTGACCTTCGGTTTCTCTGAACTGGTGGTACTCTTTCTGACTAACGAGATCTGGCTCACCCGGGGGCCAATGGGGCTGCCAGGGATTGATGTGGTGTCGATTGATCTTACCCTCTTTGGTGGCCCTAAATGGGAGTTCATAGGCGAGTTGCCATATTATTATCTTGCCATCGTCATGGTCATGGTGACCTTATTCGTCATGAACCGCATTCAGGACTCACGCCTGGGAAGGGCCTGGTTTGCCATTCGGGATGACGAGGTAGCTGCTGTCTCTTGCGGAATCAACTTGCTTGCCTATAAGGTCATCGCCTTTGCGATCAGCGCCGCCTTCGGAGCAGTGGGCGGGAGCTTCTTCGCCAGATGGGTAACCTTCCTATCGCCGGACATGTTCAAGTTCTGGGAGTCCTTTTTGATTTTGTGCATGATTGTACTTGGCGGAATGGGCAATATATGGGGCGTTATGATCGGAGCCGTGGTACTGGTTTCTATGAGTGAGGTACTTCGTGAACTGCTGCCTCTTTTGGGGCTCCCGGTAGAGGGCCGTTTCCTGGCCTTTGGCCTTATTATGGTTCTCATGATGCGCTATCGCCCGGCCGGTATATTGCCCATCCCAGCGGTAGCCGCTCAGATGCGAGCCGGTCGGGTCAAAAGGAAAAAAGTTAAACCTACTGTGGGCATGAAAAAATGACTCCAATCTTGGAAATAAAAAAGCTGTTTAAGAGCTTTGGCGGGCTGGAGGCCCTTAAAGATATAAACTTTAACATTGACCGAGGCAAGATCATTGGCCTTATAGGACCGAACGGCGCTGGGAAGACCACGCTCTTTAATTGCGTAGCAGGTATTGAGAAGCCGACTGATGGTGAGATTATCTTTAAAAACAGTGACCGTAGCATTTCTATAGGGGGTAAGAAGCCAGAAGCTGTCACTGCCCTGGGAATTGCCCGCACATTTCAAAACATCCGGCTCTTTGACAACCTGACTGTGCTCGATAACGTCAAAATTGGCCGTCACTGTCGAACCAAATCAACCTTTTTCGGTGCCGTAGTCCGGAACAAGTTCCAGCGGTCAGAAGAAAAGGCGATTACAGAAACTGCCCACCAGTTCCTTGAGTTCGTCGGACTCAAGGGCCGCGGCCAAGAGATCGCCAGCTCCATGCCTTATGGTGACCAGCGCCGCCTCGAGATCGCCAGAGCGTTGGCCACCGAGCCGTACCTGCTTATGCTTGATGAACCAGCAGCCGGAATGAACCCCCAGGAATCCCGAGATCTCATGGACCTGATTCGTCACATCAGGGGCAAAGGCATCACGATTTTATTGATCGAACATGATATGAAAGTGGTTATGGGCGTCTGCGAACGTGTAGTGGTAATCAATCACGGTGAATGGCTGACCGAAGGGGAACCCCAAGACGTTCAAAACGATCCGAAGGTGATTGAGGCATATTTGGGAACAGGAGCTGCCGATGCTGCTTAAACTGGATAACATCAAGACCTACTACGGAAATATTCGGGCGCTGAAGGGAATATCCATCGAGGTGGACGAAAATGAGATCGTCTGTCTTATCGGGGGGAATGGCGCGGGCAAATCTACCACACTGATGACCATCAGCGGTGTTCTTACACCGGTAGAAGGGGATGTCCTTTTTCAAGGCCAGTCGATTGTAGGGCTACGTGCGGACAGTATTGTTCAGATGGGGATTTGCCAGGTACCGGAGGGGCGAATGATTTTTCCCCTGCTCACGGTAAAGGAAAACCTTGACCTGGGCGCCTATCTGAGGAATGACAAGGAGGGCATCAAAGAGGCTTTAGGTAGGGTTTTTGAACTTTTCCCTGCCATGAGTGAGCGTCGAAAACAATACGGTGGCACTCTCTCCGGTGGTGAGCAGCAGATGCTGGCCATCGCTCGGGCCCTCATGGGGCGTCCAAAACTACTCTTGCTGGACGAACCTTCACTCGGCTTGGCACCGATCTTTGTAGATTCAATCTTTAAGACCATCAATCAGATTAATGAGCAAGGCACAACTATTCTTTTAGTTGAGCAGAACGCCCAACTTGCTTTACAATACTCTAACAGAGGGTATGTACTTGAAACCGGTGAGATAGCCTTAGCCGGCACTTCTGAGGATTTACTTACAAACGAGCAAGTGAGAAAGGCCTATTTGGGTGAGTGAGTAGACTTTACAAATATATCAAATTTTGCCAAAGAATTCCTGCACCTCTTTAATCACAGCGACTTTTGTATCTAAGGATACATCAGCCTCAAAGGAGAATTCCAGTAAAAATATCATCTTATAATCCACTGCTGAGGTCTTGTATTCCTGGAAAGAGGTTACCTTTACTTCCTTAAGCTTAGCATATTCATCTCTCTTGAATAACTCGGTTTTTTGTAAAATAAGATTGATTGCCTCCTTGGCGTCATCAGTGTTTTCCAGAACAATTTCAATCCCATCCAATTTCTTTACAGCTTTAATGATCTTCTCGCTCTCGACTTTAACTTTCATATCTCCCTCTATTAAGTGTGCTCTGTTACGTGATCCATAGAACTCTCTTCAACAGAGATTGGTTTTTTCAAATAGAGAAATACCATTGTTGGAGAAAAAATCTACACATAACGGTATAGTAGTATGTTAGTTATCCGGTATCTTTGTTACATAGCCCTCTATATCTGCTCCAGTTAATGACGTATCATCATAGAATATTTTTAGAAGTTTACGCAATTTAATTTTAAGACTATAGTCTTGTATGGCTTCTTTTATTGATAATTGATTATATATATCATAGAAATCTTTGAGTTTAATAAAAAGATCTTGAACAAATACCTCTTCATTTTCCTTTTTTTTAGCTGTGTCTGCGATATAGATAAGTAAAGCAAGCAACGGTTTGAGGTATTTGCCCGTTTGTCTATAATTATAATAATACATTTCCCTTTCCTGCAGATGTTTTTTGGGTGCAAATTTTTCGATTGCCTTTATGGCGATCTGAATATCGTCATCTGGTCCATATTGTTTCTTTTTGACTCTAAAAATCTCCCATCCCATTATTTTGTTTCCTCCTGAAACAATTGATATCTGTATTCGTTTCCTAGTGTACTGTCCCAGCAATACCTTTACAAAGTCTTTCGATTTTCGCCAAGATTGAATCTGCAGTCGCAGTCCACATGAATGGCTTTGAATTTCTGTTATATTGATCGACAAAGATTTTAA
>Ga0307442_1000698_pt1 | contig 16474 bp, 14 predicted proteins | sample SalMarWE160430MG_FD_202143 | JGI IMG/M metagenome (GOLD analysis project Ga0307442, IMG submission 202143) | Salt marsh sediment microbial communities from the Plum Island Ecosystem LTER, Massachusetts, United States - WE1604-30 | ecosystem: Environmental > Aquatic > Marine > Intertidal zone >...
TCTCCGCGAAGGCGTGGATGGACGCGGCTACCATCGTCAGAAATCGCAGGCCTCGTTGTGTGCTGGATTCAGACGAATGCCCAGCCAGTCGAATCCCGCGCAGATCTTCTCGCGAATGCGCCAGGCGTGCTCACCGATGCCGCCGCAGAAAACGAGAGCATCGAGCCCACCCAGAATGGCGGTCATCGCGCCCAGCTCGCGTCGGATACGGAAAACGAAATAGTCGATGGCTCGCACGCGCCTGTTGCGGCGGCGTGATATTGTCGCCATGCGAGGCAAAGACGACTATCGGAGCCTTGATCTTGGTCAGGTCGACCCGTGTGCCGTCGTTCAGGATCGCCTCGCCGCGTGTGAGCCTGTTGCCGATGAACAGATTTTCGACGATCCAGCGCATTTCATTTTCGTTCATGAAATAAAAGCCGGACCACCAGTTCTCAAAGCGCAGAAATTCCTGGGCAGCCGTGTCCACATGCGCGAAGACGTCATAATATTTGCGCCACCGATGCAGGTGGCTATTGAGAATGGCGAGCAGCGGTCCTTGAGCGAAAACACGGATAAACGATCGAATTCGCGTCACGCTCGTCGGCGGCGGGAGACTATTCCGGCAGGGCAAAGCTATATACAATTCATGCGGACCCAGCCAAGTTCGCCCCGCTCCAATCGACAGGCGAAGGAAAACCGATGACTGCCGACACCGTCGCGCAACGCAATGTGGTCGTGCTGACAGCGGCGCAGGCGCTCGCCGGAGCAAGCCCCGTCATCGTCATCTCGCTCGGCGGGGTGGTCGGCCAGATCCTTGCGCCAAGTCCGGCCGTTGCAACCCTGCCGGTCAGCGTCTTCCAGCTTGGGCTTGCCCTCGGCACCATCCCGGCAGCCTATCTCATGCGCCGGATCGGACGGCGGGACAGCTATCTGATCGGCGCGACCATTGGCATTATCGCCGGGCTGACCGCAGCCCTCGGCGTTACCGCCGGGACCTTCGTGCTGTTCTGCCTCGGTACTTTCATCGCCGGATTCTACAATGCCTTTGCCCAGAGCTACCGTTTCGCCGTCACAGACGCCGCCACGGCCCGCTATCACGCACGAGCGATTTCCTGGGTCATGGTCGGCGGGATGATCGCCGCCGTGATCGGGCCGCAGGTGGTGATCTGGACCCGCGATAGCATCAGCGGCGTGCCTTTTGCCGGCGCCTTTGTCGGGCAAGCCGCTCTCGCTCTGCTGGCGCTGCCGGTTCTGGCCAATTTTCGAAATTCCAGGCCGGCCGATACCACGCGCACGGCCGGCAATGGCCGCCCCCTCATCGAAATCCTCATGACGCCGCGCTTCATGCTTGCCGCCACTACCGGGCTTGTCGCCTACGGTCTGATGAGCTTTGTCATGACCGCCGCGCCCATTGCTATGGTGACATGCGGCCACACTGTCGGCCAGGCGGCGCTCGGCATTCAATGGCATGTGCTGGCCATGTTCGGCCCCAGCTTCGTCACCGGCGCTCTGATCGCGCGCTTCGGCAAGGAGCGTATCGCCGCAACGGGCCTTGTCCTGATCGCGATTTCCGCCGCCACAGCGTTGTCCGGCTTGGCTCTCGCCAATTTCTGGTTTTCGCTGATGCTGCTCGGCGTTGGCTGGAATTTCGGCTTCATCGGCGCAACCGCCATGGTCGCCGAGTGTCACACGCCGGAGGAACGCAGCAAAGCGCAGGGCGCAAATGACTTCATGGTCTTCGGCACGGTGGCGGCAGCATCCTTCTTCTCGGGCACGCTGCTCAACTGGTCCGGCTGGGCGACGATTAACTGGCTCGTCTTTCCGGTAGTCGCGCTGGTGCTGGTGCCGCTGCTCTGGCAGGCTGCGAGGCAGAATGCTGCCGTGGCGCAATAGCGGAATTTCATGTCGGCCCGAACGCACCTGCTTTCGGATAGCTTGACGATCTTGGATGACGTTAGGTCAGGCGGTATGCTCCGATCGAGTGTCCGCTTGGTGGTAGAGCCCTTGTCCTGCCAGAAGCGGGCAATGCAGTCCAACGCCAATAGAGGGACGCCGCAGGATTTCGGCTCCCAACCCGCACCAGTCATCGGGCATCTGGAAAGCCTGTCTCCTTTACGAGAAAAAGGGGAGATTCGATCTGAGACGAAGCTGCGCCCTGACGCTTCGCCCTCGCCTCAGCGTCAGATCGCTTCTCTCAGCTTGGCGCGCGGATTATAGGGGTGCTTGCCGGCCCATTCTTCCATGAAGTCGAAAAGGTCGCGGTCGATGCGCTCGGGCAGGACGACGTCGAGCTTGACGAGCTGATCGCCCGTATTGCCGGTCTGGGCATTTCTGACGCCCTTGCCGCGCAGACGCAGGACCTGGCCACTGGAGGCGCCCTTCGGCACGGTCAACGCGACGCGCCCGTTAATGGTCGGCACTTCGACCTTCGCGCCGAGAACGGCTTCGTAAAGCGCGATCGGCAGATCGAGAAGAATATTGTCGCCGTCGCGCTCGAAATAGAAATGCGGACGGATCTTCAGCTCAATCAGCGCATCGCCCGGGAGCCCCCGGCCCACGCCCGGCCCGCCTTTCCCCTTCAGCCGCAGAACCTGCCCCTGCACGACGCCGGACGGCACGGTGATGTCGAGCGTTTCGCCTTCCGGCAACAGCACCCGCTTTTTCACCCCGTTCACGGCCTCGAGAAATTCGATCTCCAGGTGATAGCGGTAATCCATACCGCGCATGTTGAAGCCGCCGGTTCCGGGGCCCGAGCGGCCGAAGAAATCACCGAAAATATCGCTGAAATCGCCGAAATTGTCCGAGGTGCGATAGCGTCCCGAACCATTGCCGCCGTAAAAGCCGCCCATCTCCCGGCCGCTGGCATCGATCTCGCCGGCATCGTAGCGGCGGCGTTTGTCAGGATCGCCCAGGATGTTGAAGGCGGCTGAGACCTTCTTGAACTTCTCCTCGGCCGTTGCATCGCCCGGATTGCGATCGGGATGGTATTCCTTCGCCAGCTTGCGGTAAGCCGCACGAATCTCATCGTGACTCGCCGCCTGCTTCACATTCAAGATTTGATAAAGATCCTGGTTCATGTCCGCATTCACATTGCGCAAGCGGCGATTATTGCAGAACGATTAGGGCACGATCACGAATGCATGAACCGGCATCATCAACAAGAGTCTCTCGCCCACAGCGCTAACGACAGGCCCACTCAGCTCCTCTGGCGCGAACCGAAGGCGCGGAAGGAAGACCTCGTCGGCGCTGGCGGAGGCTCAATCCGAATTTCAGGTTCACAATTCAACAACTGCGCAAGCGCCTTGAAACGTCGGCGCAAGGACTCGCCATCCAACATCGCAAGACTTTCAGGCAATTGTAACACGAGTTTGTGTTCATAACAGCCGATCGTCGTCTGGTTGAGAATGCCCTGCATATTCGCCGACAGCTTGGCCGCGACGCGCGCAGCCGTGCCGAGAATGTGCGCACGCCTGTTCAGCACGCGTCCGGCGAGTTTCCGGAGCGCCGGGCTGAAATCGCCGGTGAGCGAGCGTTCATGGCTGTAATAGACGGAGAGCGCCAGGTAAGCGCGGCCGGGGTGATCCACGCCGACGAAGGCAGACTGCGCGATGAGGCCCAGGGCCTTTTCACCGCGATAATCGGGGTGGCCACGCCAGCCGACATCGACCAGCAGGCACACCGCATGGCGCAAGCGCTGCTCTGCGTCCGTCTCCTGCAATTCCTCCGACCGGAACAAGCCGCTCGTCCAACGGAAAAACTCATCACCATAATCGAAGGAGCGCGCCCGCCGCGCGGCCATATCCTCACAGGCCGACAAGAGGGGATCGAGCGCCTGCTGCGCCGGGGGCAGGTTGGCGTAGAGCGTGCCTTCGCGAACGCCGAAGGCGGAAAAGATGATCTTCGACGGTGTGATCCTCTCGGTGAGCCGCTTGAGCAATAACAGACCGTGGGGGACCATTTCGCGGCGGTCCCGCGAAAGCTTTTGCAGGCTTTCCGCTTTTGGCGTCTTGGTGACGACGGCGGAGGTGAGATTGTCGAGCTGTTTCAGCGACATCGTATAGTGATGCGTGATGCTGAGCGGGTAGTCCGTCTCAAGCATATGGAGGCGCGCAACCGCGCGCCAGGTGCCGCCGATCAGATAGAAGGGACGCCCTTTGCCCTGCTCGAGCCAGTCGGCTTTTTTCAGATGCCGTTCGATATGGGCGGACGCCTTGTTGAAATCCCTTCCGGCGGCGTCGATGAGATTGAGACTGCCGAGCGGAAAGGAGGCTTCCTTCACCATCTTCCCGCCCGCGATATCCATCAGCTCCAGACTGCCGCCGCCCAGATCGCCGGCAAAGCCGTCAGGGTCGATGAAGCCCGATACGATGCCCGCGGCGGCAAGCTCGGCCTCTTGCCGGCCATCGAGAATTCGAATGGCCATGCCGCAACAGTCTTCCGCCTCGGCGATGAACTCGGCGCCGTCCGTCGCGCTGCGCACAGCTTCCGTCGCGAAGGCGTAGCTGCGTTTCACCCGCGTCTGCTCGCACAGCTTGCGAAAGCGGCGCAGCACCGCGAAAGCGCGCCGGGTGGCCTCCTTGTTCAGATGGCCGTCCGGCGTGCGCCGTCTTCCGAGGCCGCAGAGCAGTTTCTCGTTGAGGACAGGGCTCGGGCTGCGGATTTCGTCTTCATAGACGACGAGGCGGATGGAATTGGAGCCGATATCGATAACGGCGACGGGATTCTCCTCCTGTGTGAAGATTTTTCCGCGCCAATCCACCGGACTCAATCCGCCCTGTCCCGGTCGCCGCCGACGAAAACCCGCGGCGGGAAGCTGTTCGCCAAAGCCTCTCCGCGCCCGGACAGGCTTGGATTGGTCATGAAATATTCGTGGGCGTTGAACGGTTCCTCGCCCGGATCCGGTTTGATCCGGACGGATGTGCCGTCAGGGAGAACGCGCCAGCTTTGCTGGTTATCCTTCAGATTGGCGGCCATGATCTGCCCGAGAACCTGCTCATGAACCGTGGGGTTGGTAATCGGTACCATGGCTTCGACGCGCCTGTCGAGATTGCGCGGCATCATATCGGAGGAGCTGATATAGACATGCGCCGTCGGCGAAGGGAGGCGCCGGCCACCGCCGAAGCAATAGATCCGGCTATGTTCCAGGAAGCGGCCGATAATGCTCTTGACGCGGATATTCTCCGACAGTCCGGGAATGCCGGGCCGCAGACAGCATATGCCGCGGACGATCAGCTCGATATGAACGCCGGCGAGACTCGCCTCATAGAGCGCGTCGATGATACCGGGATCGACGAGCGCATTCATCTTCATCCAGATGACCGCCGGCCGCCCTGCGCGCGCATGAGCGATCTCCTCCTGGATATGATGCATGACCCGCGCCCGGATACCATGCGGCGAGGTCGCCATGGCCTCCAGCTCGGCGGGTTCGGCATAGCCGGTGATGAAGTTGAACAGCCGTGTGACGTCGCGCCCGATGACGGGATCGACCGTGAAAAAGGAAAGGTCGGTGTAAACACGCGCGGTCTGGGGATGGTAGTTGCCCGTGCCGATATGGCAGTAGGTCTGCAACTCGCCGCCCTCGTAACGCATGACCTGCCCGAGCTTGGCGTGCGTCTTGAACTCGATGAAGCCGAATATGACATTGACGCCGGATTTCTCCAGATCCCGCGCGACCTTCAAATTCGCTTCCTCATCAAAACGCGCCTTGATCTCCACAAGCGCGGTCACAAGCTTTCCCGCCTCCGCCGCCTCCATGAGCGCTTCGACAATGGGTGATTTCCGGCTCGTGCGGTAAAGCGTCCATTTGATCGCCACGACATCGGGATCGGCCGCCGCCTGCCGCAGATATTGCAGCACCACATCGAAGGATTCGTAAGGGTGGTGAACGATGAGATCCTTTTGCCTGATGGCGGCGAAACAATCGCCGTTATATTCGCGAATGCGCTCGGGGAAGCGGATGACGAAAGGTTCGAACTGCAAATCCCGCCGCTCATCCATAATGAGCTGGGAGACGTCGGACAGCGCCAGCAGGCCGTATTGAATCGAGACCGCATCCTCAGCCACTTCAAGCTCGCTCTGGACGAATTTGCGCAGCGAGGCCGGCATGGAGCCCTCGATCTCCAGGCGGATGACCGTTCCGTGACGCCGCTTTTTCAGGGCCGCCTCGAAGGTCAGCACCAGATCCTCGGCCTTTTCGCTGATCTCGACATCACTGTCCCGAAGCACGCGGAAACCGCCGATCGCCCGGATCTGATATCCGCGGAATATCCGCTCGGCAAACAGCCCGATGAGCGTGTCCAGCCGGATGAAGCGGATTGGCGGCCGCTCGCCATTGCCTTTGCGGCTGTCGCCAGGCAGACGGATGAAGCGATTGAGCCGGCTCGGAATGGGCAGAATGCTATGCGTTACCGTTCCAGGTGTGTCCCGTCTTTCGCATTCCAGCGCCAGCACAAAACCACGATTGGGGACGAACGGAAAGGGATGCGCCGGGTCGATCGCAATCGGCGTCAGGATCGGAAAGATGTGGCTGAGAAAATGGTCTTCGAGCCATTTGTGCTCCGATTTGCTGAGATCCCGCGGATCGACGATGGAGATGCCGTTCTCCGCCAATTCGCCTTTCAGGCTTACCCAGTTTTTTTGCTGCTGTTCCGTCAGCGACCCGACGACATCGTTAATCTGCCTGAACTGCTCGAGCGGCGTCAGACCGTCTCCGCTGGAGGTGGTGATGCCCGCCTTGATCTGACCGATCAGCCCCGCCACGCGGACCATATAGAATTCATCGAGGTTCGACGCCGAAATCGAAAGAAAACGAATGCGCTCGAGCAACGGGTGCTTGGCATTGTCGGACTCGGCAAGGACGCGCAGATTGAACTGCAGCCAGGACAGCTCCCGATTATAGAAGCGCCGCGGACCGAATGCGGCAACGCGCTCCGCTACGCCGGGCATCCGCCGTCTTTTCGCCGCCTGCGGCGCTGCTCCTTTGCGATCACTTGCCATCAGACTTCCCTGATCCTAGATCAACGCTCGTTCGAGGGGAGTCACTTGAACGAGGTCAAGTTGATCTATATCAAAAGGCAAGCGCAACTGTCCCCTCGTCCATCCCCGCCTTCGCGGGGACATGCTTGGACGCGCGTTGCGCTAGCGCAGCTTCGGCACCCCGCGCCCCGCACCTCTGGTCATGTCGCCTGAAGACCATGGGAGATCGGCGCTGCTGAGGACCGCCCTGACAAAGACCGCCCCACGGTGGTCCTTTCTAACATCATGCTATGAAAATTGTAAAAACACCAAAGCGATCCCCGCCAGGCGGTCATGGAAGGCCCCGAAAGGGCTTTAGCGCGGGATCAATTTGAACGGAAACGGTTTCCCCAAATTCAGCCGAAATCCCCGTGAAAACGGGGATTTCGAAGCTGTTGTCTCCGATGAAACCGATCGCGCTTCAGCCCCGGTCTCCCGCGTCCCCTTCGGCCTGTTCGCGGACGGCGAAATATTTCGAAGCAAGGCCCCGTGTCACCCGCCGGCGTTCGGCAAAGGCGGCCAGATCGAGCGCCTCGACGAGCTTCTGCGCGGCCGCCATGGAGCGTTCCATCCGGCGCAGCAAATAGCCGACTACACCCGGTTCGACGCTGATCTGACGGTCGGTAAAGAGCTTCACGAGCACCGCCCCCAGAAGCGCCTCGTCGGGCTCCTCGATCGTCACGAGCGCGGCCGATCTCAGCCGGGAGCGCAGATCCGGCAGCGAGACGGCCCAAGCGCCAGGCTGCGTACGCGCCGTAATCAGTACCTCGAAGCGGCGCTCACGGGCAAGATTGAGCAAATGGAAAGCGCTGTGTTCGTCGAATGCCGTGCGGTCGATATCTTCCATGACGACCGGCCCCGGCCGATCACAAACCCGCTCCACCGCTTTCCCGACATCGGAGGCCGCAAAGGTCTCGGCGCCGGAGCGCGCGCGCCAGACATTGACAAGATGCGTCTTGCCGGAGCCTTCCGGTCCGGTGAGCACGGCGATGGGGGACGGCCAATCGGGCCAGGCCCGGATCAGCCCGACAGCCTTTTCGTTCGAGGCGCTGATGAAGAAGTCCTCGCTGCCCAATGCCGGGATATGGGGCAGCTCGAAAACCAGCTGGGACTGCGTCACCGGTCGCTCCGCTCGAACGTTTCATGAGCGCGGCCGGACGCCGTCTCCACGCGCTTGCGGTGCTCATCGAGATCGTAATAGGCCATGCGCTTCAGCCAGATGACCAGATAGACCGCCGCGGACGCCGCCGTCGTCAGGCCAGTCGCCCAGACGAACAGCGGCATATAGGCGTCCCAGCCGAGCTGCAATCCGGTTTCGGCAAGGATCAGAACCGCAAGGGCGATCTGCATGGTGGTATTGACCTTGCTCACCATGACCGGACGCAGCGCGACCGTCCGGCCGAGCAGCCAGGCCAGGAGCACCGCGCCGATGATCAGCACATCGCGGCTGATGACGAGAATGACGAGCCAGGCGGGGAGATAGCCGAAAAAACCGAGTGTTGCGTAGACGCTCATCAGCAGCGCCTTGTCGGCGACCGGATCCAGATAGGCGCCAAGCTCGGTGCGCCAACCGAAGCGCCGCGCGAGAAATCCATCGAGCGCATCCGTCACGCCGGCAACGACAAAGACGATAAAGGCCCCGAGAAACGCCTTTGCGACGATGGCCCAGACGATCACCGGCACCAGAAACAGCCGGAAGACGGTGATGAAATTCGGTAAATAGATCAGCTGCAAGTCACCGGCCCCTTACCGCGCGACCAGAATCCAGCCATTGCCTCGCGGCTCGAGCGCCAAGCCCTGCGACCGCGCGGCCTGGGCCAAGCGCTCGGCGCCGCCAGGAAAATCGACCGTGATATTCGCCCCGCGGGCGTTGAGCGCCTTCACATCGAGGCTCTGGACGCCCGGCACGCGCTGCAACCGGGCGCGCATTGCCTGCCAGGCTCTGAGCCCGGAGAATTGGGCGGTCAGCGACACGGTCTGGAGATCGGCCGGCCCGTCGTCCAGCGCGCCCTGGCTCGCCAGCCTCGTCATCTTCCAACGCCCTTCAATCACCTTTACCGCGATTTCCGCCGCCATTCCCGCCGTGTAGTCAATGTCGCGCTCATGAATGCGGAAGGTTCGATCGAGTGCAAAACCGCCGACGGCGTCCTTGCCGACCAGCCGCAGCCGGAGCCGGCTCGCCTGGGCGTCGACATCGGCAATGGCCAGAACCAGATTCTCGGAGCGATATTGATAGCTGAGGGTCTCGAACAGGCTTCGCGAGGAGGCGGACAGATTGGCCACCATTTCCGCCGACAGATTGGCGTCAGGCGGAACGGGCTTGAGCGGCGCCAGGGCGTGATCCGTATCGACCTGCGCGAAGGCTTCATACCAGGGATTGCTCGAGCCCTGCCTTGCGGCTCCGCCTTCGACCATGACCGGGATGAGCGTTGCCTGCGGCGCCTGCTGGTCGGTATAGGGCAGTCCGAAGCGGTTCAAGATGTCGCGCACCGCATTGGGTTCGAAGGTGAAATCGAGCGTGGCGATGTAGCGCGTAGTGGAGTTGCTTTCCTGGCGCACGGCGAATCCGTCAACCATCCGCTCGACCATGTCGTCGGTCAGAACCGGCAGCCGCCCATGCACGCTCCAGGCGGTCATCCGCTTGAAAAGCTCACGCAGGGCGATCTGCTGCGCGTTGGCCAGCGCGTTTTCCTTGGCCTTCACGGCATTGTCCGCGTCGGCCGTCACCGCCACTTTCGAGACCGTATAGATGTTCGCAGTGTTGGCGCTTGCGCCGGAGGAGAGCGCCGGGAACGCAAAGATCAGTGCCGAAATCGCCAGTCTTGCCGTCATAATCGACCTTCAATAGGACAATTCCGCCTCTGAAAACGAGGCTGTTATGCGAGTTGTCTGTCGTCGGGCGCGGAGATTAGCGCGCTTTGAGGCGAACAAAAAGGGCGAAACGTCCTATGCGCCGGATCGGACGATTTCCTTGCAGAAGGCGGGATTACGCGATGAAGACCGTTGACGGCGGGCCGGCGGCTGCGCTTGTCTGCAAACCGTGACATTGGGACGATGGCATGGCCGACCGTGAAGAAAAGCGCGAAGTGCCGCTGACCTATGCGAAAGCCGGGGTCGATATCGACGCCGGCAACGCTCTCGTGGAGGCGATCAAGCCGCTTGCGCGCGCAACATCACGGCCCGGTGCCGGCGCCGAGCTTGGCGGGTTCGGCGCGCTTTTCGACCTCAAGGCCGCCGGCTTCAAAGACCCCGTTCTCGTTGCCGCCAATGACGGGGTGGGGACGAAAATCAAGATCGCCATCGATGCGGGGCTTCACGGCACGGTCGGCGTCGATCTCGTCGCCATGTGCGTCAACGATCTTGTCGTGCAGGGCGCCGAACCTTTGTTCTTTCTCGATTACTTCGCATCGAGCAAGCTCGACCTCGATGTGGCGGCGACGGTCGTTGCGGGCATCGCCGAGGGCTGCCGCCAGGCCGGCGCGGCGCTCATCGGCGGCGAAACGGCTGAGATGCCGGGGCTTTACGCGCCTGGCGACTATGATCTTGCCGGCTTTGCCGTCGGCGCGGCCGAACGCGGCGCGCTCCTGCCGCGCGGGGATATAGAGCCCAGCGATGTCGTAATCGGCATCCGCTCTTCCGGCCTTCATTCAAACGGATTTTCGCTGGTGCGCCACCTCATTGCCGATGCCGGGCTGAGCTGGGATGCGCCTGCGCCCTTTGCCCCCGGCCAGTCGCTCGGCGAAGCGCTGCTGACGCCGACGAAGATTTATGTGAAGCCCGTCCTGGCCGCGATCAGGGAGACCGGCGCCGTGAAAGCGCTCGCTCATATCACCGGCGGCGGGCTCACCGAGAATCCGCCGCGCGTTCTGCCCGAAAGCCTTACGGCGGAGATCGACCTGTCATCATGGACGCCGCAGCCGGTCTTTTCATGGCTCGCGCGCCTCGGCGGGATCGAACAGGCTGAAATGCTGCGGACCTTTAATTGCGGTATCGGTATGATGATGGTCTGCAGGGCCGAGGACTCGGCAAGGCTTTGCGCGCTCCTGCAACGCTGCGGCGAAGAGGCTGCGCCAATCGGGAGGCTCGTCAAGGCCGACGGCGACCGCGCCATCCGCTATTCCAACGCGCTCGGGCCCCACTCATGACGGCGAGAAAACGCGTCGGCGTCTTGATTTCGGGCCGCGGCAGCAATCTGCAAAGCCTGATCGACGCTTGCCGCGAGCCGGACTATCCGGCCGAGATCGTCACCGTGATCTCGAACCGGCCGGGCGCGCTCGGGCTGGAGCGGGCGCAGAGCGCGGGCCTGCCTGCCCTGACGCTCAATCACAAGGATTATGCCAGCCGGGCGGCGTTCGACGCCGATCTCGACCGCGCCCTGCGCGACGCCGGAGCGGAGATCATCTGCAATGCCGGGTTCATGCGCCTGCTCACCGAAGGCTTCGCCGAAGCCTGGCGGGACCGCCAGCTCAACATCCACCCCTCGCTCCTGCCCGCCTTTCGAGGCCTTCACCCGCAGGAACAGGCGCTGAACGCCGGTGTCTGCGTCTCGGGCGCAACGGTCCATTTCGTGCGCACGGATATGGATTCCGGCCCCATCCTTGCCCAGGCCGTGGTGCCTGTCATGCCTGACGACACGGTCGAAACGCTCTCGGCCCGCATCCTGGCGGCCGAGCACAAGCTCTATCCTTACGCGCTGAAGCTCGTCGCATCCGGCGAGGTCTGGGTCGAAGGCGAGTCGGTGCGAGGGGCCGGTTCCCCGGCCCGCTGTCTGTTCTTTCCGCAATAGCGCAGGCCGGCACCGCGTAAATTAACGCGCGATCATTTTAAGCCGAATCGATCCGGCTTGCGCCGGCCGCTCCCTCTCACTGGGGAGAGGGTGGGGTGAGGGGTGAGACCTTATCGAATGCAGAGCACCCCCTCGCCCGGAATGCTAACGCATCCCGACCTCTCCCTGTGGGAGAGGGTGCTTCGCGCATTTCGGCAGTGTCGTTTCCATCAGACATGATCCCGCATTACGAAACGCCGCGCGTCAGGAACCCAACCATCGGGCAGCGGCCACCGCGATCCGCCGCTTCACCTCCTCGTCCTCATCCGCAATCGCCGCCGCGATCGCGCGCGACGACCGCCGCAGATCATAGATCTGGTCCATGAGCGACAGGATGAGCGGCAGCGTTTCCTCCTCGACCGCCAGGTCGTAATGGAGCTCGCAAATCAGCCTGACGCGCGCGACATCGGCGTCCTCGAACTGCATCGCGTGGGCCGCACCGGCGCTCCGGACCAGACCCGCATCCACCCACTGCCGCAGCATTTGCGCTTCCAGCCGGTCGATCAGGGCGCAGAGCTCTTTTTCGCTGATCATGAGACCGGCTCCTTCTCGCCGCGCGGATTATAGGGGTGCTGCGCCTCCCAATCGGCGATCAGCTTTCGCAACTCGTCATTTGCTCCTTTCGGCAGCTTCACGCGCAGCTCGATGAGATGATCGCCGCGCTTGCCTGTCGAGCGGTTCATCGCGCCCCGCCCCCTGAGCCGCAGCGTATCGCCCGTATTGGAGTTCTGCGGCACCGAGACATTCACGGCGCCGGAGACGGTATCGACGCGGATCTTGCCGCTCGAAAGCGCCTCGTTCAGCGTAATATCCGCGCTCGAACGGATCGTATCGCCGTCCCGTCTGAAGATCGGGTGCTCCCGCACGTTGATCGTGACCAGCGCATCTCCGCTCTCCCCGCCGCCGATTCCCGGCCGGCCTTCGCCTTTGAGACGCAGCGTCTGGCCGTCCTTGAGGCCAGCGGGGATGGTGATCGACAGGCGCTTGCCGTCCGGCATGGTGACTGTCTTTTTCGCACCGTTCACCGCCTCGAGAAAATCGATCGTCAGCGAATAGCTGACATCGCCCCCGCGCGCCTTGAAACCGCCACGGCCTTCAAACCCGTCCCGGCCGAACAGGTCGGAGAAAATATCGCCAAGATCCTCCTCCTCGCCCGGACGCGTCCAGCGGTAATATTTGAAGCCGCCCGGCTCCTGCTCGGCATAATGCCTGTAATATTGGTGCTCGGGACGTTCCGCGCCTGTCTCGTCGATTTCGCCCTTGTCGAAGCGCGCACGCTTTTCCTCGTCACCGAGAATGGCATAGGCCGCCGAGATGTCCTTGAAGCGGGCCTCCGCCTCCTGATTGCCGGGATTGAGATCGGGATGGTGCTTCTTGGCAAGCCGCCGGTAAGCCTTCCGGATATCGTCCTGGCTCGCATCGCGCGGCACACCGAGCACTTCGTATGGATCGGCCATTTGTTCCTCTTATTCGGGCAAACCATTCCTCCTATTGATGGGACCGCGCAGCCGCAGCTTCAACGGCTTCGGCCCTGCTCGGCCGCCCAGAACGGGTTCTGCACATGAAAAGGGAACGATTGCAAGCCGCCCGCCTCCTATTTGGGGCATGGGCGGATCTGTTCGAGAGATAGCCGGCTGCAGGACCATGTCAACGGACAACGGCCCTTTCAATCGTATCCGGAAATGTCGATCGCCGCCCCGCCTCACCGGCGCTGAACTGGGAACGGCTTCCGGCAGTCCGAAGCGGGCCTCAGCAGCTCTTGATCCCGAGCAGCGATTTCAATCTGTCGAACGCGGAGACCCCGGCCTGTTCCTCTTCGGCGAAGTCGATACCGGGAATGCGATGATCCGCAGGGCGCTCTTCCAGAAGAAAGCGGGGCGGCGGCCCGAGATATTCCTCGTCGAGGAGATCGATCTCATGCCTGTCGAAACCAGTCATCATCGTCATAAGCGTAACTCCCAATTCACCGATCGGCCTTAAGGCCGCCTGCGTAACGAAATGCCGATATTCGTTTGAGGTTCCCAGACCTCGCGCCTCCCCTGCCCATCGAGCGTGAAGTGAAAAGTTTAAGGGGAACTGGTGATCAGGATCTTAACGGGAGGCTTGGCTGGCGTCCCGATTCCGAAGTTCGCTACGGAGCGTGCCGAGACGACAGAGCGAACTTCGGAATCTTAAGGGACATTAGCGCAACGCGCGTCCAAGCATGTCCCCGCGAAGGCGGGGATGGACGCGGGAACAGTTGCGCTAACCTATTGGGATAGATCAACTTAACCTCGTTCAAATGACTCCACTTGAACGAGGGTTGATCTAGCCTACTGATATTGCTCGTGCGATTCAGATCCAGAAGTTCGTTCGGTGCCGGCTGCGAGGGATGACGAACTTCTGGATCATCACACGAGCCCGCCTTTGTGCCAAATCGGCAACGCGCTTCGGCGCGGACCGGTCCTACTGAGCGCCGGGCCGAGATTGCTGCGACTGCCGCTCCTTCAGCATAGTCTCCGCGCTCTCCAGATTCTTTCGGACGCCGACGATGAAGTAGGGAGCGCTGGCCTCCTGATAGGCGGCGAGCGATGCGTGAAAGGCTGTAATCGCCCGCTCCAGACTCCTCGTGCCGGTCTCACGCTCGGCCAGCGCGAACAGCGCGGCCCCGAGATTGTTCTGCGTCGCGCCCCAGTCACGGGGATGGCGCTCCGCATCCAGCCCCTCCAACGCGTCGGTGAACGCAGCGGCCGCCTCCTGCAGCGGCTCCGTGCCGTCCTCCCGATTGCCCAGCGACCACAAAGCCGCGCCAAGCCCGTTCTGCAAAGTCGCCCAGTCTTCCGGCGCGCTTTCCGGCGTAATCTCGGCTAAGGCGCGCCGGTAGGCCGCAACCGATTGGTGAAGCTCCTGGGTGCCGCCTTTGTGAACGCCGAGACGAAACAATGCGCTGGCAAAATGACGTTGCGTCTCGAACCAAAGCCGCGGATCGCTGCCCTTCGTGCGAACCTCCAGCGCGGCTCTGAACGCGGCAACCGCATCATCCAAAAGCGAGACACTGCGTCTGCCGACGCCAAGGCGCAGGAGAACATTGCCCAGCCGCTCCTGCGTCTGCGCCCACAGCTCGGGTATCTTGCTGCGCGGGCGAGCCCTTATGAGCTGCTTGTAGAGGTCGGCCGCCTCGACCAATGCCCCCTCATTCCACTCATCCTCGGTTCGGAGATAGAGTGCGCTGGCCATTGCCTCCTGATATTGCTGGTGCATCTCCTCGTCTTCCGAGGCCAGTTCGGCTGCGGCGCGCAATTGCCGAACGGCATCGACATAATTCGACTGAATAAGAGCAATCTTCCCGATGGCCGACTCAGCCGCGGCGGCCGTCAATGAATCGCCATTGCCGCCTTGCGGGTTCGCCCCGGTGTCTGGGGCCAGATCATCCTTGAGGGAAACCGCCAGGCTGATGGCGACATCGTAGCGGCCTTGTTCGACGTTGGAGAGAATAAGAGGCCATCTCTCGTCGCGGCCGGCGCGCGTCAACTGCAAATGGAGATCATCGACCAGCTGCCGGTGGAGCCTGAGCTTGATCGCCAGCTTCTCCGGCAGCTCCTCCGGTTCGACAGCGCGCTCACTCACAATCCTGAACAGCTGCGCCAGGGCGTCCCGGTTGACTCCTGCGATCCGGGCAAGGCTGTCGGCGGCGCGCCGATCTTGCCGCGCCAGCTTCTCGCGCCGCTGATTGAAGACGCTTTTCAGGCTCGAGAGCTGATCGTCGGAGAAACATTTGATGATCAGCTGCCCGATCCTCCATACGGGCACGCGGCTCAGCTTGCAATCGCTTGGAGTCCGCGCCTGAGCAAGCTGCACCGGGGCGGTCTGCGCCCGGAGGGCTTCCGGCTGTGCGAGGGTGAGGAGAACGGGAATACAAACAATTACGGCTTGCCGGATAGGTCTCCTGCTCTGGGCTTGATCCTTCGTCGGAACGGACCGCATTTCTTGCCCTACCCGGCTTCAGACATGATACTCCTGCTCACACACCGAATGCGTTTCGGTGTGCGGTCAAATCGTAATATACCGTATCGCGCAAATACACGAAGAGTCAGTGCCCACTCCCACATTCGTGTCACTCGGTGGCAGAGTGTTGCAGGATCGCAAGTCCGGCGCGCGCTGCCGGCTCAAGGTCGCTCCGTCCGGCGTGGGTGGCATTGCCGCTACTGCTCTTTCAAGACGAGCGGCCGCGACGCATCCGTCGAAACCAGCCATATCTCGACGCGCCGATTCTTTTCGCGGCCGCGTTCGGAGTCGTTGCAGACCACAGGAAAAAGCTCGCTATAAGCCTGCACCTCGATCGTGGCCGACCTCAGCGCACCATTGTCTGCGGCCGTCAAAGCGTTGCGAACGGCCTCGGCGCGTTCGCGGGATAGCTGCAGATTCCGCGCAAATGTGCCGGTATTGTCGGAAAAGCCCGCGATGACGATCTTACTGCCGGTGAGGCCCTGACGCTGCAGATAGTCGACGAGATCCGGCATTTGCTGCAGCGATTCGCTATCGAGTTGCGCCGAGCCCAATTCGAAATGCATGGTCGACGATAAACGGTGGCCGGAGCCGAGATCGTTCATCAACTGACGCATGAGTTCGAAATCGAAATCCTCCGCCTGAACATTGATCGAATTTGCGAGCTGC
>Ga0307442_1000699_pt1 | contig 16464 bp, 15 predicted proteins | sample SalMarWE160430MG_FD_202143 | JGI IMG/M metagenome (GOLD analysis project Ga0307442, IMG submission 202143) | Salt marsh sediment microbial communities from the Plum Island Ecosystem LTER, Massachusetts, United States - WE1604-30 | ecosystem: Environmental > Aquatic > Marine > Intertidal zone >...
TAGAATCTCAAATATAATATCTAGTTGAATCTTGTGTAAAATTATATTATTTTACTTTATAAGTAGAGAGTTATATTTTAAATTTAGAATTCGACTTCCCCCAATATAATTAATTATTTATGTTTGAATTTTTATGCAATACCTTGAAAATTATTTTAAATTAATTTAGAATGGATAGACAATTATGAACGATGCACGAGAGGAAATGAGCTTTTCGAAATACTATAAAATTATTTCCTCATCTGAAATTAACATCAATAGAGATCAAATATATTTTAGGGAAAAATATAACGAGATTGTTAATTATTTAAGAGTTTTACTAGTAAAAGATGATGACGAGTTAATAAAGCAGTATTCTCATCCAAAAGGGGCTTTATTGTTGCATATCAATAAAGGTACGGATATACTCGATTTTTTTAAATTTATCTCTGCAAACTATAATCTAAATCTTGTTCAATTTAACATTGATAAGCTCTTGGAAACCCCACAAGATTTTTTTACCAATTTTAATTTAATAATAGAAGAGATCTTGAGAAGCAATGAAGCCACAGGGGAAGTTTCAGAGAAATACGATGAAGTCTATAAAATAAAACGAATATTGCTAGTAGAGCAACTAATAGAATTTGATTCACAAAGTAAAAGCCTTTTAAAGTTTTTTCTGAACTATTTCTTAAAAAAATCTTCTGATTATAGTTTTATTGATCAACAAGCTTTACTGTTTTGGATAAGTTATAATGTTGATGAAATTAATGAAAATTCTCAAGAAGTCTTTCAATTTTTTGATATATTTATTAAAATTCCTCGATTAAATCAGGAAGATCGAGAAATAATCTTCTCCAATATTTCTGAAAAGTACCCAAAAATTGTTTTTGACATCAAAACTATGGTAGATTTAACAAAAAAATGGGAAATTAGAGACATAACTCATTTGATCAAGATAGCAATTTTCAAGCATTATTTAAACTCAGAACTTAATGACATTTCAAATGAAATTACTCCTCTATTGAAAGATTTAATCGAATCCGGAGAATATATTCCGTCTTTTTCCATTAATAATCAAATAAATCCTGAAAATGGCTTGAAAAACCAAAAATGTGAGATAAAAGATCCCGAAGAATTACAGAAAAACATCATTTCTAATATTCAAAATCAAAATATCTCAGATTTTATGTTAAATCAATTTTACGAAAATGCTGCTTCCGAAAGATATACTGAACTATTGATCATATTAGATAAATTAAATAAAAAAGAAATTCTCGAAGAAAACGATTTAAAATTATTATCGATGTATCCGTTCATTTTAAATGATAATCCTCAAAAAGCTCAAATAAATTTAGAGAAAGCAAAAAAAAAAATTGAACAAATTAAGCAAGCCTTTGGAAAATGAATTAAGAGGGGATCAATAACGGTAATCCAGGCACAAGCACTAGAAAAGAGACAAAATATGGTTTATATTAAGAAAATTATCTTAGAGAATTTCCTCTCTTTTCAAAAGGATGAAGTAGAATTTTCAGGAGATACCACAGAAGTTGATCCACGCTTAATTCTAATAATTGGTCCAAATTGGTCCGGTAAGACTTCTATATTCCAGGCTATCAAATTTGTTTTGGGAAGTAATGAAAGAGATGATCGGTATAAAAAATGGTATGATTTCATTCATAATGGCCAAAATCATGCTATGGTAGAGATCCATTTACATTTTAAAGATGAATTAATCAAACTTCGAAGGATTGTAATTAGAGGTAAATCTCCATATTTCGAAATTCAAAAAGATGGTGATGATTCATTTAAAAAAATTTCCGCTATAGACATTCAAGAATTCATATCTCAATTGAATATTAATCCGGATAATCATTTCGCATTTGTTAGCCAAGGGAAAATCGATATTATTAAAAATTTAAAACCAAAAGAGTTATGCTCTTTCTTGGAAGAAGGAATTGGGCTAAAAGGATTAAGATTGGAAATTTTAGTTCAAAAACAAAAATTGATGGGCTTGAATAATGATTTTCTTGCACTTAAAAGCAGAAAAAATGCACTAAATTTCAATTTGGATTCATTGTTTCCTAAATTAAAACGATTAGAGATTAAAAACTCATTATTAAGTAAAAAAAAACAATATGATGATGAGCTCTTATGGGCTAATCGGGAAAATTTATTAAAAATTGTAGAAAATTTGGAGACTAAGCTAGAGGAAATAAACTCACGAGTTAAGGAATTAAATAATAAGGTTGATTTAAATAATAAGATTATTGAGCAGAGACGGAATATAATACTACAACTTGAATTTCAATTAAGCGATAATTTAAAACTAATTGGAGAATTGAATTATAAAAAGAAAGACATATTAAATAAAATAGAAATATGGAAAACTGAAAAGCTCACAAGGAAATCAGAATTGGATTCTTTAAAAAAAGAGATTCTGAAAAATGAGCACGATTCCAAAAGTTATAAACTACAAGAAAAGAACATTCAGGAGGATATTACGAAACTTAAAAAAGAAAAAAATCTTATCGTGAAAAACATAAACCAATTAATAGCGGAACAAAATGATTTAGCAGTAAAAATTAAAGAAAATGAACTATTTTTCCAAAAACATGAAAAGCTTTTAGAGGAACAAAAGGAGTATATTAGAAAAATTGAAAAAAAAGATAAAGAAATTGACGATCTTAATCATGATATAAACGATATTCTCCTAAGTCTCCAAGACATAGAAAATAAATTTCAAAGTAACCCCTGGTTCGTAGAAAACCCTTCTCAAGATTTATTTAGAAATTTGGACAAAGATCTTAATGAATTGTCCCAAGAAATTTTCGAAATTGAATCAAATTTGAAAAAAAATGAATATGAAAAATCAAAGTTACTGAAAAAATTTAGAGCTTTGAAAGAGTCATTAGAAAAGCGTAAAATAATTCTTCCAATGAACATAATATTATTAAAAGAAGAAATTGAGAAGCACAATTTAAAAGTTAAGGGACCCATTATTGAATTTTTAAAATATGATGATGATCTTAGTTATGCTATCGAATCTGTTTTAGGAGAGAGATTATTATTTAGTTTTGTAGCTAATAATTGGGAGACTCTAAATACTCTAAAACAATTAAAGAAAAGATTAAATGCTTATTGCAATATTTACTTATCAAAGGAGGCAACCATTACTCCTTTAAGAAAATTCACTGCTCCTGGGGTTATAGGATATCTTGCAGATCTAATAAATATTGCTGATGATGATTTAGATATTAAAAAAGTAATTTATTCAAAAATAGGTAATTGTATTGTTATTCAGGAATATAGTAATAGTAAGAGTATATATGAAAATACAGATTTTAAAGGTAAATGCGTAACTCTCAAGGGAGAACAAATCGTTTCCTATAAATACACTTATGAAACTCCCTACATAAAAAGATTAAAAGGATTTTTAAGTACAATCACTTTAAAGGAACAGATAGATGTTATTAGTGGGGAAATTGAAACCATAAATAAATGTATTTCGGATAAAAAAGAATCTCTATTAGATCGAGAAAAAATCCAGCGAGATATATATGAAAAAAAAGAAGTTTTCAATGATCTACTTTATAATTTTAATCAACAAGAACGATTGAATCAAAAGAGAAATCGCTTTTATGAAATGATCTATGATTTTGAAAATCAAAAATCTATATTTGCGGAAAATATTAAAAAAATAGGTGAGCAAATTAGCATTTTAGAATCTCAAATAGAACCAGAGTTTATTGAATGGAATGATAGAATTAAAGAGATTCCTCTCATTCTTAAGGAGCATAATGAAACATTGAATAAGTTAGATATAATTCAAGAAGAAAAAAACATCAATCTAAATGATTTGAAATCTAAAGGACTATCCATTAATGGTTTCATCTCAGATCTTAAAGAAAGATATTCTAAAAGAAAAGAAAATTTTGAGAAATCAGATAAAAATTCTTTTAATATGTTCAAGAATTTAGAATCCATAGAAGAACAAATAAATATTAGCAATTCCGAAGAACAACAATTAAATGAGGATAAAAGAAGGAATAGCACTGAAATAGATGATAGACAAAATGATCAAAATCGTTTGAAACTAAATTTGGGTCAAGAAAAATTTCGATTACAAGAGTTAAATCAAGAATATAATGCAAAAAAGTTAGAAATAGAGAGGATTAATGCAGAGATCCAACCTTCGATTCTGGAAAAGCAAATTGAACTTAGACCTATCGATAAAATTAAAGAGGATATATATAACACCCAGAAAGAATTGATGAAGTATGCTGATGTGGACAAATCCTTAATTATTGAAAAAGAACGTTTATTATCAAGTTTAAAAGAAATTAATACAAATCAGAATTCATTAGAGAAAGACATCAAAGCAGCAATTAAAACAGAAAATGGAATGGAGAACACTTACTATACTAAGTTTAAAGGAATGTTGAGTAATTTAGAATCAAAGATTAACAATAAATTTAAAACTACGGGTATAAAGTCATATTGTTCGTTGGATTTAAATGGTAATTTTGAGGATTTGGGAATTATTATTAAGGCTGCAGTTTCAAAAGATCAATTAAAGTCATGCACTGCACTAAGTGGAGGACAGATCTCAATGGTCTCAATTTGCCTAATGCTTTCATTACAAGAAATTAAACCATCTCCTTTATGCTTATTTGATGAAGCAGCAATGTTTTTAGATGACAAAAACGCAGAGATATCGTATGAGATGATAAAGTCCACTCTTGAGAACTTACCAATCCAATTAATGATGTTTCTTCCTAAATCCTCGAATGCATTATTCTCCTTAGCAGACAAAATAATTGGAGTTGCAAGAGTGGGTAATAAGGAATTATCAACAATTTTTCATCCAAAAATTATAATGACGGATTGAAGCATAATGGGATATGAGGATATTTCACAAGAGTTAACAAGATATATTGATACAATCAAAGAAGATGTAGTTACTGGTAAGATATCATTACTAGAACTGGAGTTAAATCCAATTTTCAAACAATTAAAAGAATCTCTCAACATTTACAATATCTTCAACTATTCTCAAACGTATGAGAAAGCTTGTATCTTACTTTCTCAAAAATTTGAGGAACTAAAGAATTTGTTAAATCATCTTGATAATGATGAAATTTTTATGCAATTCTTGAAATCTAAACCTAGTGATGTTGAAATAGAACAAATTTTAGGAAATTGTTGGAGGAAAGCATTCCATCTAGAATCAATTTCACCTGAATTTATGTTTTGGAGCAACCAACGTTTCAGTAAAGACCACCCATTTATAGAAAAGATTGAGCATGTTGAAAAAGAACAGATAGGAGGCTCATTCTTATTAGAGATTCCTCGACAAAAGTTCACTGAAAAAATGATGGATTTTTATAACAGCATAAAAAATAAATTACCATGTAAATTTGATGAACTTTTTGATGGGATTCAAGATCAAGTAAAAGTCTATGAATTTTTCGTTTATATTCTACATCTCCTCCAAGTAGGATTACTCAAGTATCAAAAAACAACAACTATAATATATGAGTGAAATATAGAAATGAATGAGATATCAATATTAATGCAGCTATTAGGCAGACGTGTGAGTCTTTATGAATTTGGAGCAACAGAAGATGAACTTCTCAGATATTTGAACATTAAAGGGAAAAATAAAGAAGGATATCTAAAAAAATTAATCATAGATTTATCTAGTTATATAAAACCATTAGGATATCATATAAAATTTAATCCTCTAAACTCTTATTGGTATTTATCTATTAATTCTGAAATTTCAGACATGTTTAAGACAAATCCATTTGAAGGGCATCCAAGTTTAGCTGCCACGTTGTTTTGCACCTTAACATGTTGTTTAAAAAATAGAGGATACACCCAAATTCAAGAAATTATAAAATTAAGAAAGAAGAAAAACCTTTCAGAAGATTTAAAGGAATTGTCCAAAAAAGGATATATACTAATAGACTATGAAAATAACGAGATTAGATTAACACCTCTCATTGGTTATCAATTAGACCTAAATCAATTGATTTTAAACTTATCTTTAAAGAAAAGTGAAATGGATTCAAAAATTATTTAGTTAAGTAAAAAGAGTTAATTTGTTGTAGTAATTTTTAAGATCATGGAAGCGACATGATCGTTATATTTTTCAACATCTTCAAAATTATCAACAGTTTCTCCACACGTGATAAAATAATCTTTTACATTAATTTTTCGTTGCTTGAAAAAATTAGTGATCTGTGATTTGATTTCCTCCACTTTTGTTTCCTTATCGCCTTCCAGCAAATCAATCTTATTAATGCATACAAAGATATTATCGGGAAAAAACCTGACATCATTGAAGAAATCAAATTGAGGACCTAATTCTCGTTCAGCTGAGAAAACTGCGATTATTTTAGTCGCGATCCTTGAAATGGTAATGATGCCCATTTTTACTACCGCGCGCTTTCTATCTCCTCCTGGTGCAAATATCGTATGAGCTTTACCATTTTCCTCTTCTCGAAAAACTACTCTATTGGGATGAATAGTTTTTGTTTCTTTTTCATTCAAAGCATCAGATTGTTCCCCTCCTGGAAGGGTAGCTTCACCACTAAAATCTGTCTTCAAGATACTACATTTCAGTCCTCCTTCTACATTTTCAATCTCTCCTTTATTAAGATATCTAACAAAGAGACGTAATATTGAAGTTTTTCCTACTGAAACATCCCCTAATAAACCGATATTCGTCATCAGTCACCCTCCAATAATTTATTTAGTAATAATTCATAATCCGTACTCTCTCGAATAAAAGGATGCTTTTTCATAAATTCTCAAAAAACTATAGATTTTATTATAAACAATAAATTATTTAAAATTAAAAAATATTCACATGTATTATTTCCTTATAAACAAGATAAGTTAATTTACTTTAGTTATTAGTTTTCCTTTTTAAGTATATAAATAATATTAATGTGATATGTGTTTGGGATCTAAGCAACCAATTGTTTTTTAAAATATTTGAATTTAAATCTGATGATCTGAGATGGATAAGTTATGAGTTTTAATTTAATAATAAATAAATATATATTAATAAAATTCACAAATTTGAGTTTTACTTAAAAATGCAAGTTAAATCTCAAGATATTGAATGGGAACGTGATTGGAAAGTAATAGTTGATATTTTTAATACTATAGATCATTTAGAATCATCATTTAAGAGATTGGACGTTTCCTATCTTAGGGAAGTTGAACAAAAAATCTTAATTCTGAATTTGGAAAAATATGCATTTTCTCTACAGAATTATATAATTGAAAAATACTCTAAAAGATAGGATAATTATTAAAAATCATAGCATAAAAATCAATATTTGTACTAATCTATCTAAATCTCTCTCTTGATGGAAAATGTGGTAACGTGAAAGAATAATGTTTCTGTTTTATTGTTTCCATATAAGTGTATCTTTTATAAAAGGAAAGCCTAAATCTATAAATTTTTCCCTTCTAATATCTAGTAATTGACCAGATATCCATCTACTTTCAGGATAACTTAAATCCTTGTAATTATATCAGAATCTAAAACCTATACGTCTATCGTCTTCAATTTCAAATTCATCAATTAACTTCAAAATATCAATTCTACCATGGGATCATTTGAATTTTCGCTTATTTCTCTTTTTAAGAGGAATATTCTCTTTCATAAGATTCATCATCAATTCCTTATTCAGTTGTTCGCTACATTTTTGACTTGAAAACCTCAAACTTTTTACCACGTTCTGTGAATGGCAAGACAGCATGAACTCCAAGAAAAAATGTAATAATACCTAAAAATAGTTGAGTAAATTCTACAGGACATGCAAAATCAGGATCAAGATTTAAACAAGTCTCATGACATGGATATGCCATCTTCCTTTATTGATCTTACTCCTGTTATGGCAAGAACGATGTTGGAGCTTGCTGCTAAGCCCATGCAAACATAAAACAAGAAAGAAAAGTCCCTAAATTCGATTAAAGATAAAATTAATATAAAATTACCCAAAAGTATGGATATAACACTTTCTACTGAAACCCAAATCCTGTATATCTTTAAAAATAAGCTTTTATCTCTTTGGGTTATTAATTTGACTATTCCAGAAAAAATTATGAATATTGACAAAATACTATATCTAATTAATCCATTAGAAAAATCAATTATACTATTTGAGAAGAACCAAGAATTAATATAAAAAAAAAACCAAATTATTGCATACCCTGCAAGTAGAGGAAAAAAAATAGCGGTTTTTTTAAAATAACTACCATATTGAGTTTTATCAATGAAAATTATCAATACAAACATGGAAAGTTCTTGAAAACTGAAAAAAAATAGTAATAATAAGAAATCAATAGAGGAACTTGGTGTTGTATAATTAAGGATTATCCAATTCAAATAAAATGGAACTATTGTATGAAGGAAGCATATAAAACGAAAATAGTTTAAGGGAATTCTATCAGCTACGTGTTTTTAAATTCTCAATCAATATTAAATATATCTAAAAATTGTAATATGTTAATCTAATATTTATTTAGGAGTGTTTCTTTTAATAAAATAGACAAATTAAAAGAATAAATATTTTAAATAGTTGGGTGAATAAATAATAGAAATTCAGGACTCAAATATAAAAGACATTAAGTTAAACAAGAGAGCTTGGATTGGAGCCATTATCTCTTATAATGTGATCTTACCTGTATTATATTTTATTATATCCCCTCTTATTGGAATATTCATTAATGAATATGGGATTAAACTTTACTTTTTTATTGGTATTTGTGCCATAGATCCAGTGCTTCTCTTTTTATACTGGGAAGCTGCAAAATCGTTCCAATCCGTTAAATACGTTAGACTAACATTCTCAGATCTTAAATTTGAAGTATACATACAAAATAGACTCTATTTTCGACAAAATATCGATAATTTAGAAACAATTGAAATTGTAAAAAACAAGCATGATGTTGATAATGATTTGATTTTTATCGGAACAGAAACCAAGACGATACGGTTGACTTGTATCATGATTCATGAGAAAAAGACAAAGGAAGTGCTTGAATTCATTAAAAAATGGGGTGAAGATTTGAATATTCCGGTAAACCTACGAAAAATAAAACATTTTTTTACCACACAATATCAATTAGACAAAAAGGAGATTGAGGAAAAATTCAAGATCTCACCAGATTCCTAAGCTAATTCATTTTTTCGATATAATTAACATCGCTGAACCCATAGATTATGAATTGACGTGGTAATTGCGATAAAAAACAGATTTAGTCAAATTTCTTAAAAAAAAGTCTCGTAATATTGTTTTATACCACATATTTGTAGTGTTAATTAATTACTTTTCGGAAATTGATATTTTCATAATATAGATTGTCAAAATAAGTGTATTCGATTCATGATCTTGAGTTATTATATTATATCTTTAGATATTTATTATACAAATTATTAAACCCTTTAAATATGCAATTAGCATTTTAAACTATAAATCTTAAAATATACATTAGTTTATAGAATAAGAAAAAAAAAAAAATTAATTATATGATTCAAAAATCAGAAAAAATGGAATAGAGAACAAAATAAGAGCCATTACACCAACAAAAATAAATATTTTCTTATCACCCTGTTTATCAATTCCCATCAAGATTGATCCGATAATTATACCAAAAGTAGCCAAACCAAGATCTAATATGACTTTATCTCCAAGTACTTCAGCGGATAATTCTATGTTAAAAGAAGCAAAGAGAATATCTGAAATATCGCTAGACAGAGTGTATATAAGAATTAATAATTGAAGGGTTATTAGAAATGATTGAAGATTGGTTGATGATATTTTTAAACTGCTTGTGATAGAATAAATGACTATCGAAAACATAACTGAAAACATCCAGCCCATTATATATCCCCCTAACATCCCTTCACTAACTTTTGCATCCTTCTCCTTATTAATTGAAGATATCACCAGAGTATAAAGAGATGTGATTAATATAATCATTGAAAGAATAAACAATGCCCATTCAACAGCGTCATTACCCTCCATTAAGCTTTGCAATCCAATCATTGCAATAATTGCAGAGATAATAGTAAAAAATAGTGTAAATCCTTTTACTACATAAGGATCAATACCTTCACTAGAGGAATCAGAAGTTTTTAAACCATAATTGGAAGATTCTGGACTTGGTGATTGGATTGCATTTGAAGTAAAAGAAGCAATGTGTTCTAAGGGTATCGTAGGAGCCATCTGAAATATATTAAAATTTAAAATTGAACTGGATACATCTGTTTGATATTTCAAAGATAATGTTGGGATTTCTATGTCAAAATAATCGATATATACTAGTGCAAAATCATAAATGAAGGTAAAATAATGAGTATCTCGTATTAATGAAATCGAATTGCACTCAGCTGTAAAAGTAGAACCACTAAGGAAAATACTTAATAATAAAAATGTCGTTGCAAGAAATATGAAGGTCGATACAAATATAATAAGCAATAGAGCAAATTCAATATACGCAAAAACCAAAATGGCAGCACGTACTAAAAGCCACATTAGATCTCCAAGTGCTGTGAGAAGTTTCATGAATATCGAATCAGCAAATCCAATCAAATAACCCATTTTTTCAGCTGCGATCATTGCCATGTTATAGATTACAATAAGGTGTAAAAACGGGCATAACCAGGTAATCCACCAGAAGAACATCATTAATGGGTCTGCAGGGTACGGTGTAATGCCGCAAGGTGAGTTCTGAACCGTCATGAACCACGGGATATAATTCAACGCAGCGAACGGGATGTTTAATTTATTGGCGTTAATTCCATCGAATTTTGAGGAGAGGTATTCATGTATCGTGCCATTGATGTAGACGGTGTTATTATTTTCGTCCAAGATCTCTTCGATAAAACCATTTAATACCAAATTTAAGACTTCTAATGCGTCTTCTGGGGATATATCGTAGCGAATGAACACGTAATCCACATCTCCACAGGCAACGTCTTGAGTGCCATCGCGTTCGATGGAGATCATCTCAAAGAGTCCTTCCACATCGCTATATAGCACTGTGTTTTCAAGCTCACCATTTTCTATATAGTGGTGCAGCAAGGTTTTAGTGAATAGCGAGGTTGGAATTACGATAGCGTTAGGACCTTCCACAAAGGGAGTCCCGGTACAAGAATAAGTATCCAAGTTATCTCCTTGAGCATATCCATCATACCCGATCAACCCGACCGAGTCAAAATACGTCTCGCCTCGAGAATAACTACCGCTGGTCCACGTGTAATACTTGATGATGCCAATATCAAATGTCCATGGTGCTTCGCACGGAATGTTGCTTGCCTTAAGGATTTGATCAATGTATAAGTTCCAATGGTTCGTACCGAAGTTAAAATCGAGTCTAAAATGATACCATTGTTCGGAATAACTCATCACGTTATGATAAGAGCCATCATAATAGCGAATGATGTTGGAACCTGCGAGAAATTGAATGTAAAGGCATCTATCCGTGTCATCGCCTTGATATGCTTCAATGACCGTGTGGCAGGACGTATCGGGATACACCCAAAATTCAATGTCGTTAGCTTTAGCAGGATTGAGATCCAATTGCAAGATCGCTTGATAGTCGGAGTTATCAACAAGGTGTACCACGCCAGAATGTCCCTCTTTAATGCCAGTAACGTTTGCGGAACAATCAGTGCCACTTTCATCGGTCCATCCCTCTAGATCTTGTTGAAAATTATAAGCTCCGGGATAATAACTCTCTCCAAGCACGTTTAATTGAATGATATTGAATCGTTGTTCTTTTTCATTATAAAATAACATAAATCAAAAATATCCAAAATTAGGATTTATCCAATATAAGAAATATTGTGAAAAACTCCCAATCTAACTTTTGTCGTAGTATAAAACTTTAAACTCAAACAGGAATAATTAAAAATGAGGTAAATTTGGTGATCATCATTTTGCTTAGAATCAATAATCATTTGTATAATCTATCCATTTAAACAAGAATCTCTTGGTGTTTTCATCTAAATTAACTAATCCACACTAATCATATCTCGATATTTTCCACATTAGTTTTTTAAAGTATTGCTCAATATCATCAACCTTTTTTCTTGAATCTGTTAAGAATCTCCAATAATGACCTATATGGTTTTGTCTATGATCATCCCAAGAATATTCTCTATCTAAATATTCGGTGAATAGATAAAAATGGTTGAAGAAATTCTATCTAAAATTACTTAATTAAGAGATTAGAAAATTGATAAATAGTTAACTGATTTTTTTTTTCAAAATTCTATGATTAGTATAATTATTTTTCCCCAAACAGTAAGGAGAAAAAACTCTTTTATTCAATAACGGAAAAAAATTAGTTAATATCTCGTTTTTTATATAAAATGAAACCTATTATTATGACTATGCTAGCCAGTATTAATACCAGTGCTAAGGATGCTTGAGGAGAATAAAAGTTCATTTTTGTGATAATTTCTTCAAGTGTATCATCATCATAATATATAGTATACAATCCAAAATACCTTAATCCTCGGATTACCTCAATTGGTAGAGGTGAAACAAATGTCTCATAAAACCATGCATAAATGTTTACAAAATGATAACCCAGATCAAAATGGTATATTTGAAATACTTCATAGAATGGTCTACCATCTATTATTATATAAAATAATGCTGGTCTTATAATATATGCCCCAAATATCGTAATCATAATTATAAGAAGGGGGATCATTGCAATCGTTTTTATATTTTTAAGTATCATCGAAAGTCCCAATGTAAATGTCCCATAAAAAAAGAGGATAACCAATGAAAATAGGATTTGAGTTCCGAAATAGGAAAAAATATCATTAAATGGAAACTTAATGATTGCCACTAGGCAAATTACTGCACAACTAACTAAATTAATTACAATGCCATATATCCATAATGCCAGATATTTTCCCCATACAATTTCACCTCTTGAGATCGGTTTTGAAATTAGAAGAAGCATAGTACCTGATTTCGTTTCCTCTGATATTAAAGATGCGGAGGAATGAATCATTATGAAAGAAAAGATGACGCAGTATGAAAAAATTACTTGCCCGAGTCCCAAGTAGGCATTTAGTGAATATATATTATCTGTAGTTTGCGGATCGATGGGAAGTAACATTATAGATATACTACTCATCGCAATTAAGGCAATAATAAATTTCCAGCGCCCATAAATATCAAAGTATAAGGACTTTTTAAAAACTGCCCATATTGGTTTGATTGACTTCTCATAGAATGATTGATTACTTTTTTTTAGCATTTTTAAATCATATCTTATTTTTTAAATGTCAATCAGAATGATTAATTAACTTTATTTTCCATTTTTTTTGGTTAAATTAATAAATACATCTTGTAACATAACTTCGGGTTGATGAAAGCTTTTGATAATAATATTGTGATTTAGAACAAATTTAGATATAAGTACTTGGAGCATTTCCTTATCTTCATGAATTATGTGAATTTTTGAATCTTCAGTATCGATCCATGCTTTGTTTATTTTGTTATTATTTTTCAATTCCTTCAAAATCATCTCATTTGCATTTGTATCTAAAATGAAGACGTTATTTGTAGTAGAATAAGTGTTTTTAATTTTTTGTATTTTATCTGTTAAAATTAATTTTCCTTTATCAATAATCGTGACTGTCTTACACATTTGTTCAATTTCGGATAAGATATGACTTGATACGAAAATACTCATTTCATTCGCCAACGTTTTTACATAGTCAACGATATTCTTCCTTCCAATTGGATCCAAATTTGTGGTAGGTTCATCTAAGATTAATAGCTTGGGGTTATTAATCAATGCTGACGCAAGTCCTACTTTTTGTTTCATACCCCCAGAATATTTAGAGATTGTTTTATCCTTTTCATCATCTAATTCAAAGTATTCTAACAGTTCTGCTATCTTCTTTTCTACCTTACTCTTAGTTATTCCATATAGGTTTGCAGCATATATAAGATATTGGTATGCGGTCATATTGCTATAAAAAACTGGATCTTGAGGTAAAAAACCTATCAATCTTCGTGCTTCTTTGGAACCCGCTTTTTTACCCATAATAACTGCTTTACCTTCTGTGATGGAAATCGCTCCAATAAGCATATTCATCGTTGTTGTTTTTCCGGCTCCATTTGGTCCCAGAAAACCATGAATCCCAGATTCAACTGTTAAATTGATATGATCAACTGCTACAGTTTGAATCGATCTTCTATCATAAACCTTTGTTAATTCTTGAGTCCAAATTTCATAGTCTGTCTTCATTATTACTCCTAATTTGGATTATCGAATTTTGAATTTGCTCTAGGATATAATATTTTTTGAGATATATAAATATTTATTGACGCACTCTCTGAAATTTAATCGATTTTTAGAAAAACGAACTTAGGCAAATATTTAAATATTATGTAGAAAATTTTACTCTCAACAAAAATCTATAAAAATTTTCTCTAAAAATTATTTTTATAAAAATTTAATATAGAGGGCAAAGTATGAAAAATAAAAAGCAAAAAATGTTACTTTTTTCATTAATCTCGATAGTTTTTCTAGGATTATTCACGGGCTCTGGTCAATGCGTTTCTACTCTTAAGGAAAATTAAGAATCTGGTACAACACAAATATGGTTGTCATATTATCAAAGTTGGTGTGACCTTCAAGGTGACGTAGTATTCGAGGATGAAGCAGGATACACAGAATATGCAATATTTACTATGGCAAATCTCCATTATTGGGCTGGAAATTTAGATTCAAGAGTCACAATAGATTTCTATGTTTCTTCTCAATTCTATAAAAATTATGATTCTTGGACAGACGAAACCTATTGGGATCCTATTCCATCAGGGTTAATATCTTGGACTGGAGATTGGATATTCAACCATAATTATGACGATGAAATTTGGCAATGGGGTGTAAGCTCCAATGATTATTATTGCAATGGTCCTGTATGTTCTACAACATCTAGTACTAGCCAAGTTGTTTCCCAGGAAAATAGCGTAAATGGTGACTGGAGAGATCTAGGATATGTTCGAGTAACCAAGAGTGTAGCTAATCAGATTTGGGAGGGTCTTTTCAAACTTCATATCGATAATGGGATTGCAAAAGATTATCGTGATGGAATTCGTGGTTATGATGCAGGGAAGGGATGGTATACTTTATCAGTGCTTAAAATGCAATTTAAACTAGTATACACATTCCAATTGGAATGGTATGGATGGCAAACTGATGCTACAAGAACACATATTTTAGGAGATGGGGTCGGAGATCATGATTCAACTGACATGCCATTGGTTGAGGGCATAGTTTATGGGATTATCTGAGATTTGTTTATAAAATCGTAGAATTATAATATTATCTTTAAATTCTTTTTTTTTTTAGTCAAAACTGAAGATTAATATTCATTATATAGTACAAATTCACTATTTTAATAAAAAATTAACATTGAAATTATTGAAAATCATATGAATGATAACGGAATTAATGAATTAAAAAGAATAGAAAATAATTCAGATAATCGAGAATTTTTATTAGAAGATATTGTTAAAAAATCAGAACCGATTATAAACTTGTAAAATAAAAATTATTTCTTAGTTCTAGCAATAGATTGGAATTCTTGGTATCCTTCTGCATTAAATATCAAAGGAGGGTGTTAGATTTTTAATATTAATTATAAGATTATTACCTATCGATCCTAGATTTAATACATTAGAATTTATAAGGCAACAAAAGTTAGATGCCGAATAAAACATATTTTTGTTTCATATTTTCATACTGATCATTTTGAGAGTTAAATAATTTTAATCACACGATTACTTGGAGAAAAAAAAATCTTACAATCTAGTTGAATTCGACCATTTTTCATCAATTTAAGATTTATTAAAGAGGATTTACAGAATTCATTTAGATAAAAGCCGGAAATTTCGCTAACTATAAAATTTGAATCAAAAAGTCTAGATCAAGCTAAACTAAGACTTGGATTTGGATGGAATGAATGCATTTAAAAAAATAATGTAAAAATATCCTAAATTTGGATTGGTTGAATTAAAGAAATATTGTGAAATGTCCCCAACCTAATTATTAGTTGTAGTAAAAAGCTTTAATTTTGAACAAATATAATTGGATATTAGATATATAAAGAAATAAGTAGTTATAATCATTAATCGCCTTCTAGAAGCTTATTCAACAAGAGTTCGTAGTCAGGTATCAAAAACTGTTCTAAGAATGCATTGTTATGAGCATGAATAAGCGCAATTAAAACTTCTTTTAAATTGTTGGCTTTGCTGGCATATTTTATAAGATTTTCAGGTGTAGGATCTTCATTGAATTCCCTTGGTTGCTGCTCAAAACCGAAATTTGATAAATCTGGTAAAGAATCAAAAAAGCCAAAGGCAGAATATCCTTGATATTGGTAGAAAACAAAAAATCTTGTTTTGATGGATTCAATTA
>Ga0307442_1000702_pt1 | contig 16446 bp, 18 predicted proteins | sample SalMarWE160430MG_FD_202143 | JGI IMG/M metagenome (GOLD analysis project Ga0307442, IMG submission 202143) | Salt marsh sediment microbial communities from the Plum Island Ecosystem LTER, Massachusetts, United States - WE1604-30 | ecosystem: Environmental > Aquatic > Marine > Intertidal zone >...
TACAATTTTTCCACAACTGCTGCAGATTATTTTTGTATCCAGTTTCTCTCCGCAGCTGCTGCAGTATTTGTTTTTTGGTTTATTTTCTCTTCCACATTTTGGACATTTCATACAGGATCTCCTGAATCATGGATTATGCAGTAATCTTTACAAAATATAATAATTAATTCAATAAGAAATATATTATAACTAAGATGTTAATTGAATTCAATGAAAAATTCACGTACAAAGTAACAAAAGCCTGTCTTAAAAATATTCGGCATTTTATAACAATGGAATCATCATATTACTTGACAAATTTTATATGATAAATATTATATAGTGGAGTTTCATATTTTCATTGAGACAATAAAAAAAATTCTTTCGTACAAGGCAGTTATTATAAGGAGTGAGCGGTGAAATTCTGGGAACCTCTGTACAACTTTTTAAAGTCAATAAAGCTTGCTATCGTTCTTATCATGTATCTTGCAGTTACATCGGCACTTTCTACGCTTGTTCCTCAGGGGAAAGAGATTGCCTTTTACTACCAGAACTATTCTTCCTGGATGGCGAATCTGATAATAAAAGCACATTTTAACAGGTTTTTTCAATCAGTATTTTTTATTTTCCCGGTTATAATCTTTTTTCTCAACCTGCTGACCTGTGCCGTCGTTAGGCTCGTTAAACGCTTGAAGAACAGGGCAAAGAAGAGGTTTGGGCCGGACATAATACACATCGGTCTGCTCATCCTTATAATCGGTGGTATTCTCGGCTCTTTCGGGAGGCAAGAAAACATGGTATTCCTCGGAGAAGGAGATTCGGCTCAGCTTCCCGGCGGATATACTATTCAGTTAAAATCTTTTAAATTCCTGAAATATGAAGACGGACGGCCAAAAGACTGGCTTTCGGATGTCGATGTTCTGAAAGACGGTGTTGTTATCAAATCACATATTATCGAAGTAAACAAGCCTTTAAAGCTGGGGAAGATAAAGGTTTTCCAGAATTCTTATAACACTGATAGTACTGCAACAGTCAGTGACCGATCCGGGAAAACAATTGAAATCAGACCGGGAGATTACTATATGGCGCGAGATGCCGTCATCGTATTTCGCGGTATTGAATTGAATCCAACTTCTGGAGGAAAGGACAGAGATCCTTCGCATTCCGATACGGAAGAAAACGGGGTGGCCCCATCAGAAAACGGGGTGGCCCCGTCAGAACACGGGGTAGCTGTCTTTGAAGAATTGTCTACAGGAAACGAAGATGCAGGCCACTCGATAAAGGCGGTGTACAGGCTGTCGATATCTGAGGAAATCGATGGTTTTACAATGGAGAAATTTTCTGTCCTGAACCAGACCGGCCTGCAGGTCGTTAAAGATCCCAGCATTGCACTGGTGCTCATAGCGTTGATACTTGTCGGTTCAGGACTCTCTCTCACCTTCATTCAAAAGTTTATGGCTAAGAATATCTAGTACTACAGCGATACTTTTCATCCAAAGAGCAACTGAGATACGTTTAGTTTTAGTAAATACGACCTGTTTTGTGTAAAGAAAGTACATTTTATACAATATAATCGGTAAGTATCGCTGTAACACTAGGCGGCTTTTTAAAAATATCCTGCTGTTAAATTAGCATTTCCCACTGTCAAGTATCTTTTTTGTAATGAGGTTTTTTATGCAGGATCTATTTAGCCTTTAAAAAATAGTATAAAAAGGGATGGGCACAGTTATATGCGGGAATTGCTTGGTGTTTCATGTCCGAATAATCCCGTGGGTATAAGTCCATTATTCGTTAATCTTAATAAGGGCTTTGCAGCTTTCGGGTATATTTACTGAAACCCGCCAATGAAATTTCAAAAGGCGGTTTGCGTACCGTAGAACGTATCAAGTACAATGTACGCAGACCGCCTCTTCTTTTTTATTAAATCATACTCGTAATTACAGGCTTTTGCATTACTGCTTTTATTTATACTATGCCTTTTTTCTTACCCACATATCATAGAGGGAGAGCAGTATGAGCAGCGCGAAGGATACGGCAACAAGCGCTCCGCCTATCAAAACAAAAGGAGCAAGCCCAGCGGAACTTTTTGCCAGCCACCAGCTGCCGATATCGAGGGCAACCGCAAAGTAGGCAAGTCCATATATAAACTGTTTGAACCCCTCCGGGAACTTCGTAAATGAAAAGATAAAGGTTAAAATAAATATTACGGTGAGTATTGCGAATAAATGGGTGTGACTTACCGAAACCAGCCTGGATATGGATTTTCCGGTATCCTGCTGAAGGTAAGGTTCCACATCCTTGAAGTTTTCAAGAACGACGTCAGCGACCGCAATATCGGCGGCATGACATGTAAGACATGAATTTTGAAAAACCGATTTCACAGGTTCAAAATCCTTCTCTTCAGCGCCTGAAGCAATCCATGCCTTTACGGTATTATACTCCGCATCACTTGCAAAATGCTCTCGCATGCTGCCGTCAATTGACTTTTCCAGTGTTGTTACCTCCCGTTTACCGTAAAAGGCGAATCGTATGTCGTTTATCGACAGTCCTTTTACTTCATCTACCGGTGAATAGGTAAGGTAGATATTCGCAAAACCGAAGATGTAGGCGATACCTGTGAGAATTAAAAATGCCGTTACAGCAGTTTTTGAGCTCTTCGACAAAGTATTTAACCCTTTACTTTCTTTCCAGAACATGACATCCTCCTTGGATTAATTGTTATTTAATATATTTTATACGATTAATAAAAAAACAAAAAAGTTTTCTTCAGTGGTTATAAACACTCACCCTGTCCATTATAAAATCCGGGATTCGTAAGAGTGTTTCTTTTGCCTTACTTTTGGGCAGCATATTGATTTCTTTTTTTGCCGCTTCTGAAAATTGTTCCGCCCTGCCGATCATACCCGAATCCAGATTCAGGATAGAGTCGTTATCGAGAAAATCGTCGACTATCTGAAAGCTGTATCCAATATAAAGACCATATTTGGACAGGGCTTCCGAAAAAAGATCATTCCCGCCGTTTAAAATCGCGCCGTTCATACAGGAAACCGAAAAGAGGCATGCGGTTTTATTTTCAATAACCTTTAAATAGTCTTCGAGGGTAGCATCCTGGCCATCCATTCTGATTTTATGTTCGATTATTTCGCCGATACATAGTTTTTTCGTGGTATCGCTGAAGCTTTTTAAAAGAATTTCACGATGATCGCTCTGTTCAAGGTGGAGATTTATTAAGATAGAAAAAAATTGAGAGTAGAGGATATCACCGACGAGCACCGCAATCTGGGTTCCGAATTGCCTGTTGAGCGTAATGCGTGACCTCCGATAATCAGATTCATCGATAATATCGTCGTGGATCAGGGATGCGGAATGAACGAATTCAGCGGCTGTGGCAAGCTTTATAAGCCGGTCTGTTTTATCGAGAGTTCCCCCTGTGACGGCCTTGGCCGAAAGCAGTACGAGCGACGGTCGCAAAAGCTTTCCGGGAATTTCAAAAAGGTAATTCATTATCTGTTTAAAAAATCTTTTTTTATTTGTGTTTTGCTCCTCTACTATCGAGTCAATCTGGTATTGTATTTCTTTCTCGACCAGTAGAAGTTCTCTTTTTATCGGTTCGTATATTTGGCTGATATCCATATGTCTTATCCTTTCATACCGTATAAAAAGAATATCTTATTTTCCGGTTTTAGTAAATGCAAGATGCTTCTTATTTGTTCAGGTTTCCTCCTCCACCGTTATTGCATTCGTGGGACAGAGGTAGGCACAAGAGCCGCATCCGATACATGTTTTGGAAATTCTATCGAAAGGAGTTCTGACTTTCTTCTGTGAACCCCGGTACGTCAGGCTCAGGGCGCTACGCTGTACAACTTCCGAACACACTCGAACACAGAGTCCGCATAAAATACAATTTGTATGTTCGGGCCTGGGTGCCTTGGTTAGAAGGTATTTTCCGACAACGTCGAGTGTTGAAGTGTCGTCAATAGACACTCCATGCTCCCGGGCAAGTTCCTGAATCTCGGGTGATTCCGGACAGCGTGCCAGAAGGAGTTCGAGAATAAACCTTCTCGCACCTAATGCACGTTCGGACTTTGTGCGAACAACGAGACCTTTTTCAACCGGATAGGTGCAGGACGAAACGAGCCGGGGTCTTAAACGGGTGTCGGGATTTTCCACCTCGACGAGGCACATTCGGCAGCCTCCGTAGGGCTTGAGGTAAGAATTAAAGCAGAGAGTGGGAATCGGAATATCTACATTCTTTGCCGCTTCGAGAATAGTCATGTTTTCTGAAGCCTCGACAGTTTTTTCATCTATTGACACTGTAACCATTATTCATACCTCACTGCATCAAATCTGCATACTTCAAAGCACATACCGCACTTTATACAGATTTCCTGATTGATAGTGTGAATTTCTTTGACCTGTCCGTCAATCGCATTTACCGGACAGTTCTTGAAACACACATGACAGCCCGTGCATTTATCCTCGAGTATGGTGTATTTGATCAACGGTTTGCATACCCTGGACGGACATTTCTTATCCTTGATATGAGCTTCATATTCATCACGGAAGTACCGTATCGTTGTTAATACGGGATTGGGTGCTGTTTTTCCAAGGCCGCAAATAGCGGTGTCCTTTATAAGTGTTGCCATTTTTTCAAGGAGCTCGATATCTTCTTCTTCTCCCTTTCCTTCTGTTATGCGTGTCAGAATGTTGTACATGTGACGTGTTCCCTCACGGCAGGGAGGGCACTTGCCGCAGGACTCATCCTGCGTAAACGAAAGAAAGTACCGGGCGACTTCGACCATGCACGTTTCTTCATCCATTATAATCAGGCCGCCGGACCCCATGATAGCACCGGCTCCCGTAAGGGATTCATAGTCGATCGGTGTGTCTATCAAACTTTCAGGAATACAGCCGCCGGAAGGACCGCCGATTTGGACTGCTTTGAACTTTTTATTGTTTAGAATCCCGCCACCTATATCGAACACGACCTCTCTGATGGTCGTTCCCATAGGTACTTCCACAAGGCCGGTATTTTTTACTTTACCGACAATTGAAAATACCTTTGTTCCCTTGCTGGTTTTTGTGCCTATGCCGGAGAACCAGTCACTGCCGTTATAAATAATATGCGGTACTGTGGCCCATGTCTCGACGTTATTGATATTCGTTGGTTTGCCCATATAACCGGAAATTGCCGGAAATGGCGGCTTTGTGCGTGGTTCGGGATTTTCCCCCTCGAGAGAATGGATGAGAGAGGTTTCTTCTCCGCATACGAAAGCACCGGCGCCTCTATTTATTTTAATATCGAAATCAAAACCGGTATCGAAAATATTTTCTCCCAGCAGGCCGTATTCTTTTGCCTCATTAATAGCCCGGTTCAACCTCTTCAATGCAAGCGGGTATTCATCACGAATATATACAAATCCCTGTGACGTTCCGATCGCATATCCACCGATGAGCATCCCTTCGAGTACGGCATGTGGATCTGATTCGACAATCGATCTGTCCATAAATGCGCCCGGGTCTCCCTCGTCGCCGTTGCATATGAGGTATTTTTCGCCCCCCGGCGCGTTCCTGCAGAACTCCCACTTTATACCCGTGGGAAATCCTCCTCCTCCTCTTCCCCGCAATCCGGACTTTTTCAATGCATCGATCACTTCATCAGGAGTCATTGAGTTCAGAACCTTTGCGATCGCTCCGTAGCCATTGCGTGCAATATACTCGTCAATATTTTCAGGGTCGACAAGCCCGCGATTGGTAAGCGCAATTAACTGCTGTTTTTTGAAAAAGTCGATGTCGCGCATCCTGTGTATCGGGGGTGAAGATTCGTCGGGTTTGTACATGAAGTCTTCTACAGGGTTTCCATTCACCAGATGGTTCTCTACAAGCAGAGGGATATCCTCCTCTTTCAGGAACTGATAAAAGGTTCCTTCGGGCTGCACAACAAGAATAGGTCCGTTTGCGCAAAATCCGTTGCAGCCGGTGACAACGACCTGAATTTCGTCCTGAAGATGATGTTTTTCGATTTCTTTTTGGAGGACATCTCTCAATAGAAATGATTTGTTCGATACACAGCCGGTACCACCGCAGAGCATCAGGTCCATTCTGTGTCGCTTTTGATCAGGTGTGGATTTTTCAACAGCGGTAACTGCATGACTCTCTGCAGTCTTAAGCCCGGTTGAAACCGAACTGTCGATTCCGTGCCGCAGGGCGATAACGGGTTTCATCCGCTGTTTTATTTTATCCAGATCTTCGATGCGAAGCTTCATTCAACAATACCTCACATTGGCATTCTTATAGTGCAATACAACGTAACAGTCCAAAAAACAGGCGCAGACACACTCCCGGGTTATGCCCGGCCACTGCCGGACAGCAGATTCTCGTATGGCCACTGTCCTCAAGCAGTATCATTTTCAGCCGTTTCAAGTTTCTTCAGGGAACTCTGCATTTTTTTCTGATCCATTTTGCCATGGTACTCCCCGTCAACGATGACAAGAGGGCCCATTGCACAGGCACCGAGACAATTAACGGTCTCCAGGGTAAATTTTTTATCGCTGGTTGTTTCACCTGCCTTGATGTGAAAATCCCGCTCAAGAGTATCCACAAGCTTTTGGGCTCCGTTTACATGACACGCCGTTCCAACACATACACAGATATGATGTTCACCGAGAGGTTCCAGCCTGAAGGATTTATAGAAGGTTGAAAGTGTGAATAATTTGGCAAGCGGTATACCAAGCTCATCCGAGAGCCGTTCCAGCACGTCTTCCGGAAGATGCCGGTAGATACTGGAAACATCTTGTAGAAGTCCAATTACGGTACCGCCCTCATTCTTATATTTTTCAATAATCTGTTCTACTTTGTCCGTATTTTCATTCAATTGTTATTCTCCATCTCCGGTTTGTTTTAAAGGTTTTGTTTTTCACCATGCTGATAATGGTTTCGATGAAGTCGGGAATATTCACTTCTATATCGTTCTTCACCTTGACCTGACAGGCAAGCCGCATGCCGTTTTGTTTTTCTTCACGGCTCATGAATATCTCTTCTGTGGGAAGTATCTGGCCTGCTCCGCTCAGAACCTTCAATTTACAGTACCCGCAGCTCCCCTTGCCGCCGCATGAGGATGAAATCTTGATATTATGTGCGGTCAGGTCGGTAAGGAGGGAATTTCCTCCCTGTACCGAGATTTCTTTTTTTTCTCCCTCTTTTGAAACGGTGATTTTACACTCCCCGTACGTCACCAGCAGGCGTTCGGCGATCGCAAGGAACACCGTGATCACGAGAAGAATTGCATTCATAATGATAAGCGGTATAAAGTTCATTGTATCCTCACAATTCCTGAAAATCCCATAAATGAAAGTGCGATAATGCCTGCGATGACCATGATTATGGCGGCTCCCCTGTATCCTTTCGGGATGTCACCGATGAGCTCGAGCTTTTCGTTGATGGCTGCCACCATCACGATGGCAAGCATCCATCCGACTGAAGATCCGATGGCGAAGAAAATCGTCTGGAGAAATGTGTAGTCCCGCAGCACCATAAAGAGCGATATGGCGAGCACGGTGCAATTAACCGTAATCAGGGGAAGAAATATTCCAAACGATGCCTGGAGGGCCGGAAAGAACCGCTCCATTATCATCTCAACCAGCTGTACGGATGCCGCGATAACGATGATGAAAACGATGTAATAGATGAATTCGCTGCCTGATGGAACAAGTATGAGATGGTAGATCGGCCAGTTTATTGCCGCGGTGAGTGTGACCACGAAAATTACGGCAAAGGCCATCCCGGTCGCCGTTTTCAAATTCCGTGATAGTGAAATGAAGGGACACATCCCGAGCAAATACGTAAGCGCAATGTTGTGCGTAAAAATTGCAGCCAGAAATATTGTAAGAAGATATACCAACGCGACTGCCTCCTCTCATGGAGATTCAATTTTTGCTATCGTTCTGGTCAACCATATGAAAACGCTCAAAATAAAAAACGCACCGGGAGCCATGGACATTATCACCCAGTTGGTCCAGCCCGCGGGCATGACACGAAACCCCATCAAAGTCCCGAAACCGAGTACTTCGCGTATGGCGGCAATGGTCACGAGTGTATAGGTATACCCAATGCCGTTTGCAAAGGCATCGATAATCGACAGGCTCGGTTTATTCTGTATGTAGAATGCCTCTGCCCTGCCCATGATGATACAGTTCGTAATAATAAGCCCGACATACGGGCCGATTGCAGTGCTGATGCTCGGGAAAAAGGCTTTTAAAAACCTGTCTACGATAATGACGAAGGTCGAGATCACGATCATAAATGTAATGATCCTGACCCTCATGGGAATCAAACTGCGAAGCAGTGAAATGATGATCGCGGTAGCGACGAGCACGAACGTTACTCCGGCCCCCATTGCAATTGCGTTTTCAACCTTGTTAGAAACTGCGAGCGCCGAACAAATTCCAAGTACCATAGAAAAGATCGGATGATCTCTCCAGAGTCCGTTTGCAAGTGTCTGGTATGCCTCACTATTTTTGATACTCATTGGCCTGTATCCTCTGAAAGAACGGATGTATATTTCTTGATCTCACTGTTTAAAAGGGCTTCAAGAGCCTTACCGCTCATGGTCGCGCCGGTGATACCGTCGACCTGGTTGTCATTCAATGCCTTGCCAGGGGCGACGATCTCCAATTTAGGGTAAATGGCCTTGCCTTTGAACCTGTTTAAAAACTCTTTTTCGCTGATTCTCCCGCCAAGTCCGGGTGTTTCCTCCTGATGAATAATAACCAGGTTTTTTATGGTTTTTAAATTGTGCTTCAGGCTCAAAACACCTTCTATCGGGCCCCATAGCCCAGAACCGGCTATTTCAAACGCAACATCACCGGTTTTAGAATAGTACAGAGTTGCTGCGCCCTTCAGTTCCTCCTTCACGTTTTTTGAAAAAATATCATCGAGATTCTCCTCGTTGAAGGGAATACCGAAGGCCGCCAGTATACTGCTTTTGACTGTTCTCAGGTTGTTCGTTTGTATGATCGGGTTGGTATAATCGTTCACCGCAAGGAGCGACGCAGTCAAAATACTGCCGAGAACGAGTACGAACACTATCATCAACAGTTTATCTTTCATATTTCTCCGGCCTGTATTTAATTGAAATGACAATATGGTCTATGAGAGGAGTGAAGCCATTCATGAGCACGATGCTGAACATGACCCCCTCTGTAAAACCTGAAAATGCTCTGATCAGCACGGTAAAAAATCCCGCCATAATTCCAAAGATGAACTTTCCCGGTTTGGTATAGGGCGACGTTACCGGGTCTGTCGCCATAAACATCGCTCCGAACAACAGCCCCCCGGATAGTAGCTGGAACAGCGGGGGAGCAATTTTGGCCGGTAAAAAACTGCTGCCGATCCACGAGAACAGCAGAACTGAGAGCAGGTAGCTTATCGGTATCCGCCAGTTGCTCACCCTGGTAAACATCAGAAAGAGTCCCCCCAGGATGATGCCGATTCTGAATGTTTCCCCCATACTCCCGGCTGTCGTGCCAATCAGCAGGCTGAGGTAATCGGGTATTGTCTGGGATGATTTATATACAACGAGTGGCGTGGCAGTGGTGATAGCATCGGTGAGAGGAACCCTCCATGCGGTCGTCATGATTTCAGGGAACCCAATGGTTATGAAAAGTCTTCCGACCAGTGCCGGATTGAAGATATTTCGCCCGGTCCCGCCGAATATCTCTTTACCGAAAATGGTGCCGAACATGACACCGACTGCAACGACCCACAGCGGGATGGACGGTGGCAGAACAAGGGGGAAAATAAGCCCGGTAACGAGAAAACCCTCTTCAATTTCTTTTTTTCGAACGAGTGCGAAAAGGACTTCAACAATACCGCCCGCAATATAGGATACGAGAATCATTTCGACGGCCCGGAGTCCGAAATAGTAAATGGCGGCGGCGGCCGAGGGCACAAGAGCGACAATTGCTGCAGACATGAACCGCTTTATTTCGATGTGGTCGACGAAGTGAGGAGCTCCCCGGGTAACCTCTGCGGTTCCGAAAACGATGCCTTCGATGGTGTTTGTAATAATTTTGAAGTGTTTTAGCAGACCGATTTTTACCAGCCTATCGTATTTAATTCCCAGATTCTTCATTTGGACGCACCTTTATCCGTAACTTCGATCGCAGCCAGGCCCTTGAGTTTGAAATTCGGTAGAATTACCGTTGATTCATCGAATCCGATATCTTTCAATTTCCTCTTTCCTTCGCTGATATAGGACGACACTCGAATTTTTGACGGACAAACGTATGTGCACAGGTTGCAGCCTATACAGTTGAAAATCTTATAGGAAACCAGAAAATCTTCGATTTTCCCACGCTCGACATTACGATAGATGAGATGCGGAATGATTCCGACAGGGCATACATCTTCACAGTAGCCGCAGAAAATACAGGAGCGTTCTTCCCCGTGAAGGTTTGTATCGACCGTCTTTTTAAAGTTCAGGAAGGATGATGCAAATGTCCGTGTGTAAGAATCTTTTTTAAATCCCGGAGCTGCAAAGCTGAAAAAGCCGCTGCCGGTTTCTTCAGGAATTGCCGCGATGCTGCCCCAGGAACGTTCGACAGGAAGAGACATGTCGGTGAGCGGTACACCGGTCAGCAGAGTGCCTGTGATTAACCGCACCGACTTGTTCGCTTTGACGGATTCTTCGATGACCTGAAGAGACGTTCCGACCCGGACTCTTACCCATTGATTGTTTTCGAAGCCCGGACCGCATAATGCGATGAGGCACTCTATCAGGGGCTTATTTTGAACAACAGCCTCATAGATGAACTGGATGTCACGTACGTTCAGGGTGCTAATACCGATGTGAGCGGGAATGTATCCGTAAGGGTACTCTCTCTTCAGAAGAATTGGAATAATTACTTCATCTAATCCCTGGGGGTATCGAGCTTCCATAGGATACAGGTTGAACCAGGAGGCATCCTGTAGTGCGGCATCCATCTGTGTGGCCACATTCATTATTGATTTATCTACAGTGACATGTATACCAGCCTTCGGCATTATACGGTTCAGGATTTTTATTCCTTCGATGAGCTTTTTCATTGAGCCATCTTCCAGTAACATGGATGTTGAAGTTCTGTAGACCCCGTCATCAATACCGTGGATAATAATGTGTTCAACGTCCGAAGTCTCGATTACAGAGCTTCGATATCTGGTCGGTATTCCTGAACGTCCGAGTGCGGTCACGCCTGAGGTGTAGAGCCTTTTTTCGATTTCTTCGTTTGAGAGCGTTGTCCAGTCCGACTCCTTGTGGGCGGCTGTTTTGTCTGAGGTACCGTCCGATTTAATAACAACGGCGTTGATGTCGTTATCGGTGTACCGGATTTTTTTGAATCCGGTCACTTTTCCGTTGATCGACGAATGTACCGGTGTAGAGACAGTATCGTCATCTCTACCGATTATCTGCCCGGCGGAGACGTGTTCATCCCTTTTTACAAGTGGGGGAACTTCGTTTCCATACCCCTGCATGAGTGGTATTATCACTTCGTCAGGGTGTGGTATTTCGGTTATTCCCCTTCCGAACTCTCCTTCGAAATTCTTAAATCTGTATCCTCCGACACTTCTCTTCCCTTTGACTATCATGGTTTACGTTCAGGCCTTTTCAATGTAGGTTATTGATCATCTCTATTTTTACGCAACGCGCGAAAATATTCTTAACCCAACAGCACGATTATCGACTATCGTACATTCCGGTTCTATCTAACGCTTTTAATGAACAGTCCGTTTTTCAATCCGGTTAGAGGTTTCCAGCCGGTTTCGTGAAATGGTACACAGGCTCCCAGCATTTGATTATTAATTTTTTAACAATCAAATCGTATACTTTTCTCCCCGTTTGATTTTATTAGATTTTACGGGTCTAAGTATAATGATGATAAGAGTATCTTAATAAGATTAATACATTTACTTGTGTAACTCTATTATATAGCTTTTCCTTTTAAATTGTCAACCATTGGTTGCGTTACCTGTTGAACGACGTCCTTAATCATATGGCGCATTAAATTGTCCATAACCCCCGGCAGCATATCGCGCATCTGTTCTGCCATGTGGTCGGGCATCGGAATACGTTCCCCAATCTTCCCCAGCATGACCGGCATCAATTTCGGCATCATCCCCGGAAGCGCCCTTGGGAACAGCACGGGGAACATGGGTTTCATGATACTGAGAGCCCTCGGTATTTTTCCCATGAGACGCATCATGCCGCCCATCCCCATGGTCAAGCCAGCCTCCGGCTGTTGAAGCTATGTAGCTCGTTGGGTACATTTTCAAGGTAGGTGTGATCCAGTATGCCCAAACTGTCCATGAATGTTCTCCTTGATTTTTGATTTATTTTCGTTCTGCTAGTCTCTGATCCAGCAATTCACGGAGGACCGTTGACATCAGATCATATGTCTGTATGATCTTCTTGTTGGCGATTGAATAGTATATATGCTGTCCTTCTCGCCGGGTTTTCACTATGCCTCTGTCCTTCATGATCGAGAGATGCTGGGGCAAATTGGTTTTATTGATTTCCATCGATTGGAGTATTTCGGTAACATTCAGTTCTCTGTCACGCAGAACATAAATTATTTAGAGTCTGCGGGAAGGAGAATGGTGGAAACAATGGCGAGAAAAACATGTTTTTACGTTTCAACCGCACTGTGCGCAGTTTTTACTTGAACAGCTGCCGCAAGACGAATCTGAAGATGAGGGTTGACCGGATGACCTGTGGGCAAATGCACTGAAGAGCTTTTTTATCTGCTCCCCGCCGCAGTCGGGACAGGGGACCTTATCATCCGACGATCGGACAAGATGCTCGAATTGATTTCCACACGCGATACATTCGTATTCGAAGATTGGCATATTTTTTCCCCATCTTTGAAATCCCCGGCGCTCTATGCTTAATTACGGGTGTATGTATACATAGCCAACCAGCAATTATAAACGGTCTGGCCGGCATGCGGCCCTCTGTTTTGAAGCAACTTCGTTCAATATTACACGGCTGAGTATGATTGTTGGGTCAATATTCCTATATATCAAAATACTCTGTATTTACTGCGGCGAAAAGTGTATTTTACGGTATGTAGCGGAGCGGAACTCATATGTCACTCGAATATCCTGCTGGTCAATAAAGCGTATTCGAGGTGCCGCCCGTGACGTACCCGTACCAGGTCTCACTGGGAAGGAGGCACCTGCGGGAAGCCGTCCGATGCTATGGACCCTCCGTCCACCGGAATGATCGCGCCGTTGATGAAGTTTGACGCGTCCGATGCCAGAAAAACCGCGATGCCGAACAGGTCTTCCCTGTTACCGGCTCTTCCCATGGGAATGCGCTGCTGAAGCTTCTCGTAAAAGGCCTTTTTGTTCAGATGGGGGGCGGTCAGGTCTGTCCAGCACCAGGTCGGCGCTATGGCATTAACGCATATGCCGCCCTTTGCCCATTCGCATGCCATCGACATGGTCATCAGGTTGACCGCAGCCTTGCTCGCCGAGTAGGCGGGGTCGCCCTTTCGCCCCGCAAAGCCCTGCAGGGAGGAAATGTTGATGATCTTGCCGCTTTTCTGCTTCAGCATTACCTTTGCCGCTTCCTGTGCGCAGAGAAAGGTCCCCTTGACGTTGACGTCCATGATGTACTCCCAGAGCTCGAGCGGAAACTCGGCGATCGGCTTCACGTCGGCAAAACCGGCGCTGTTCACCACAATGTCGATGCGGCCGAACTTTTTGGTGACCTCCTTTACCATATGTATGACTTCTTCCTGTTCCCGAACCTCGACCCTGACTGCCAGGGAGTTTCTTCCCATTGACGCGATCTCATCTGCCACGCGCTGATTATTCTCCAATGTCTTTCCTGCGATGGCCACATCAGCGCCGGCACCGGCAAGCGCAAGCGCCATTGCCTCTCCCAGTCCTTTAGCGCCGCCGGTTACAACGGCCACTCTCCCGCTCAAATCGAAGAGAGAGCGTACCCCCCGTGCCTTTGACACAAGATCTTTTGATACAGGCTTTTCCATGGTGATTTTCTCCTTATAGCATTTCATCAGCTCAAAAATAATAATGCGAATTCGTGCTGTTTATGTTGAAAAGAGTGCACAGTTTATTTGGGTGTTTTGTTCTTCTTAACGATTGTGTATGCCTCGTCGAAGATGTCGGGCGTTGCGTATCCGCTTTCATCGGGCATCGCGACTCCCGTGTACACCCACAGGAACTCAAGCGGTTTGTCAAAGGGGTTTCGCAGCCAGTGAATTTCGGAAACAGCGGCAAACTGCACATCCCCGGGTGTAAAGAGGTATTCATGGTCTCCGCCCCCGGCAACGGCCTTGCCGTTCAGACAGTATATAAACTCCTCTGCATACAGGTGGCAGTGGGGGTCATGGAATGCCCCGGGGAAGAACACGGAGCGTCCCATAACGGTTTTTTCCGATCCTGTAGTTTCGCGGCAGACAATCAGCTCCGTCTCCATATCGCCGTGCAGTCCGGCCCAGTTGCCGAGCTCCATCGGAACGACCTCTTTCCAGTTGATCAACCTGATTTTACCTTCAGGAAAATTATACAGCTCTCACGGCAGTTCAGCCTTCTGGCGTTTCATCTCGACTTCTCCCTTCTTGTTGTGATTTGTTTGATATACGGATGCGTGTTATTATATAGAATCAGCAGGATTATGAAAATGTTTTTTTAAGCCATCAAATCGATTACCGGCCACACAGCAATTGTCATACTGCGCCGTTTCCTTCCTTTCCCACCATCTTTTCGATTACTCTGATCCAGGAATCCCGCTCGGGACCAAACCGTTCTGAAGAAAAACGATAATCATGTTTTCGTTGAAACTCCTTCAATTCACCGATCAGCTCCCGCATCTTCTTAAGCTCAGAATAAAGGAGTTCCCGTACCTGGGAATCGTCGTTTTTTAAATGTGCTATTAAATCAATGAGATGAACCAGGCACAGTCCTGACGATTGCTCATAGAGTTTGTTGAATTCGCTGTCACCGATACTTCCAATAAAGGTAACGATATTGCGTTCAGTAATCTTTTTTTCAAGGCGGCAAACAGGACATGATTTTTTGATATTCCGTGTGTAACTTTGTGCCCCGCTGACAAAAGGATGGCTTTTAATGTCTTTTATAGTCCTGGCGGATTTGATCATATTCTCGATACTCATTACCATGCCTCCCAGTAGATCTTCATAAACGATGCTCAGTCCGAGCCCGTCTCCGATCTCTTTCAGTTGCCAGGCATGCCTGCTGCAGAAACCGTTTGCCTCCCTGAGTTTTTTCCGTACTCCCGGATCATTTACGCTTTCGTACAGGAAAGAAACCATATATTTTCGAACATTTTTACGAAGCAGGGTGCAGATGGGACATCCCTTTTCTTTGAGTGCCTCGAGGAGGTTGTAATAGGTGAGATGTTTCATAACTGCTGTCCTCCTGATAAAAAAAACCTCCGCTGTTTTACAGCAGAGGTCATCATCCCATTCGTTAAACGGGCGGATTCAGGCGAACCTCATCGCCGTTTCTATCATTCAGGGCATAATATGCTACATGAAGTTAGATACGTCAATACTATATAATTAACATGCTTGTATTTTATTTTCAAATTGAGTGAAGCTGGCCCATACAGTTTTTCTTCAAGATAGCATGTTAATGAAGTATCTTACAACTCGAGTATCCTCTCGGCATTTTGAAAAAAAATGAGTTCTGTCTCTTTTCCTCCGGGATAGTGACGTTCGAGGGCGTCGAGGATCGAGCGGACTTCCTCGTAGAGAAAAATAACGTATTTTGATTCAATATCCGCCGGCAGGTGACGGGTCTTCCATGAAAAATTCTCCCGGCAAATATTGGTGTACTCGGTTTTGGTCCATTCCCTCGTTCCATGCCACAGTGTTATGGGCATATCTGACCCGAACAATATATTCTCCGGGGGAATGTTATCGAGGGCAATGGTGTAGACATCGGGATTGATGACCGCTGATGTATCGAAGTAAAATCCCTGTGTGTTTCCCAGTTTATTCAGCCCTGTTTCGAGGTAGACGGGACAAAAACTCCGGCCGAAGTGGGCGATTATAATCGTGATATCGGGATACCGATCGCGCATCTCGAGAAGCTCTTTCACGTTTTTGTCATCAGCAAGTCTTTCCTTCCTCGGGAGATGGAGCATCACCGCTTTTTTATGCCTGTTCAGAATTTCAAGCTGTGAATGTGGCAAAAAATCAAAGATGCCGATGTCGGCTCCTTTGACACCCGATACCATATCCGGATAGGGTTTGAACCCGAAAAACCTACCTTCAACCAGGGTTTTTTCAACGGTATCACTGTCCCAGTCAGGCATCACGCACATGAAGGGTGAGAGCTTACCGGCTTTTGCCATTTCCGCGAGATATTCGTTATTCGCCATCAGATCAGCTTCCCGGATCGGCCAGGGAAAACCGCTGATTGTGTATGTGGTGTGCGGGA
>Ga0307442_1000705_pt1 | contig 16407 bp, 21 predicted proteins | sample SalMarWE160430MG_FD_202143 | JGI IMG/M metagenome (GOLD analysis project Ga0307442, IMG submission 202143) | Salt marsh sediment microbial communities from the Plum Island Ecosystem LTER, Massachusetts, United States - WE1604-30 | ecosystem: Environmental > Aquatic > Marine > Intertidal zone >...
GCGCCGGGGCTTCGGCCGTGCGTTCGAGCTTGCCGAGCGCGGCTTGTTGAACTCCTGCTCATATCGCCTGGCCAGTTGGGCTTCGCTGCGCTTGTCCTTTGCCGCCTTCTCGGCCTGATATTCGGCCGTCAGCTGCTTATTGCGTGCTCGCGTCTCAGCGGCCTTGCGTGAGCGGGCCTGGCGTTCTCGGGCATCTTCTCCATGGCGCCCAACCGGTCCTGCCACTGACGGGCTTCCCTGGTGCCCTGGCGGCGGGCGAAGTAATCGGAGAAGGCTTGCGCTCCTCTGCCGGCCATCGCCCGGCCCCCGGCGGCTGTGGCACCGCTGACGAGCGCATCACTCATTGCGTTTGGCAGCCGCTCGGCAACGTCGAGGGTGTCCGGCTCGATCGGCGATACATAGCCTCTGACACCGCCATAAGCGCCCCCGCCGAGTCCGCTGCGCATCACAGCACCGTGCAAAGTCTTTGCCCCGCGCCCGACGGCAAGGCCGAAGCCGAGCGGCGCGCCATATTCGAGCGGCGCAATCCAGTTCCGGTAATTCTCCTTTGCCCGCTGGACTTCCCTTTGCTCCTGGCGGCGAAGTTCGTCGAAGCTCTTGCCCTCGTCATAGCCGGTCAGCTCCTTGATGCCGGCCGCCATGTAAGGCCAGGTGCCGGCGGTCATCGCATCGGCAACGATCCGGGCCGCGCTCGGCTCTTCGGCCGGCAGCCCATAATTCGGCTCGGCTGAGAACCGCGTCACATTGGCGCTCGCCAGCGCGTTTTGCGCCATTCCCGGCCCGGACATTGGCATCATGCCGGGCTGATCGTTCGGCCCTGCGGCGGCCTGCTCCTCGGTGACGAACTGGAGGAACTCACCAAGGGCTTGCTGGAATTGGTCGGGCTGCTGCCCGGCCATGGCAAGTGGATTTGTCGGCATTATCTAACCCGTAAGACATTAATCAGCCCAAAGACTGTTTTTCCGCAAAAGCGTTGGACTCCCCGCCGATCGCTTCGCAGTATCGTGTTTCCATAATCGATGGGGGGATTTCATGAAGGCACTCATTCTTTCAGCCATTGCGTTTGCGTTCTTTGCATCGTCCGCTCTCGCCGATACCTATGTGCGCGGTCATTACCGCAAGGACGGCACCTATGTTCAGCCGCATTGGCGCTCCTCGCCCGATAGCGGCTACAACACCAACTGGTCGGTACAGCCGAACGTCAATCCCTACACTGGCCAGAGGGGAACGCGGCAACCGACCTGGAACGATCAACCTCCATCCAACTCGCTTTTCGGCGGCTCCAACCGCGCCCGGTGGTAGGTGCTGTCGCACGGCCGGGCTCGCCGATGTCCGCGTTTACGCGCGACGTCCGGTCGTGTATTTTTCGTGATCGCCGGAGTTCAACATCTGCTGAATTCGCCGATATTGAGCTTCGGCCTGTTTAAGCTGTTCTGGGTCCATTTATCTCATGCCGATTATCTGGTTGGAACAATTCTGGCCGCTTCCGGAGCGCCCGGAAGGATTTAACGACATCGAACTATGGAATGATCTCCAGGAGCTGGAGCGCGACCATAGACGATTTCTATTCTGGAATTGTTTCATGGTGCCAGTTGGAATTGTCGGATTGAACGCCATCGCGATCACCCTAATCGCCTTCTTTGCCTAGCATATTCTGGATTCATGCCGTGGAACCTGATGCTTTACAGACAATCATTTATTCGATCGGTTTGGCGACGATTGCCGGTGTCTACGTGAAAGGAAAAGTGCTCTTTTCCAATTGGCTTGATACGCACTTCAGCTTCTGGACGGGCACCGCGATCTATCATGGCGCCACGGCCGCAAGCGTTGCGGCTGCGATTGCCCTATTTGCCTGGCTCGGCTGATCGAATGCAAGATGATCCCATCGATCTTCACGAAGTCACGCCCGGTCAATGGGAGATCGATCCCGCCGATCACGTTGTCATCCGGCGTTCCCGCCGATCACAGCCCCCTCCGCAAATGCCCGCCGATCTTGGATGGACCGTAATTGCTGTCATGGGCATATCCGCATTGACCGTCCTAGCGCACCTGATTGGGATTCTTTGAGGCCGCATAGGACGCCGCAATAGCGCTCAAGATCCGTAAGCGGTGTTCTCAGGCCACGGCGCGGCTGGCTTGCGGTGTGGCATAAGCCCAAGGCATCAGCGTATCGATCTGACGCATGGGCCACCCGTTGACGAGATGGATAAGAAGCTCGGCGAGATACGCCTGAGGATCAACGCTGTTGAGTTTGCATGTTTCGTGTCAACGCCGGAGCAAAAGCAGGCCAGTGCGCCGGAGTAAAAGTCTGCCACTGAGCGTTGATGTTGATTGAAGCACAAGAGCCCCTTCGCGAAGGGGCTCTTGTGCTTTTGCGCCATTTTCTGATGTTCGGTTTAGTCGCCCTGTCTGGCTTTCCGGGCTTTGGATTGTTTGAGGCGGTAGCTGGCGCCGTTCGGTCATGTGCACCATAGGCACGGGTAACATTGCGAACAAGGATCGCGTCCATACCTTCCACCCCGTGGACGAAGTGGCGGCGAACCGGCCGCAACTTGTCGTCGACGCGCTGACGATTATCCGCGCATGGCTGGCAGCCGGAAAGCCGTTGCCAGCTGGTTACAAGTCAATGCTCATTCTGTGATCCGTGTTGAATATGTTGAATATTTCAGAGCCGCAGCCGCACACGATTCGTCTGAAGAATTGATTTGGGGATTGCAGAGGAATCTTCTTTTCAAGCCGTCGTCGGCACTCGTCCTCGGACCAATCCGCCCAATCCGGGACGTGATTTTTCATAAACCAATCCAGGAGTTCCGGATGCGTTGCGGTCCTGGTCTTTCCGATCAGATGGGAAGGACCAGCATCATGCGATTGGTCTGTCATGGTTGTCCCCGTCGACTGTCATCCTCCGGCGCCTGACAATCGATACGAATGGTCTTCACGCTGTCAATGGAAGACGCCGCAGCCTGCGGGCCGAGCGATGAGCGCGTGCAAAAGGTGCCCTATTCCCGCCACCCCCAGCCCCTCTTTACCCCAGCTTAACGCAGGAGTGTATACCCTCCCGATGCGCGCAGTGCGTGTTCCGCAGAGCGAAATCAAGGGCGCATAACATGTCCGGTGGCGAAGCGGTCTATATTGTCGACAACGATCTCGCATCCACCGCCAGCATGGGCCGGCTCTTCAACTCGGTGGATCTGGAGCCGCGCATCTTCCAGTCGCCGGTCGAATTCCTCGACAGCTTCGCCCCCGACCGGCCGTGCTGCCTGCTGCTGGAAATGCGCATGCCCAAGCTCACGGGCCTTGAGGTGCTGCTGCGGCTGAAGCAGCAGGGCTCGCGCGTGCCGGCAATTATCGTGACGGCCTATGCCGAAGTCCCCAGCGCGGTCAGGGCGATGAAACTCGGCGCGGTCGAATTTCTGGAAAAGCCGGTGAACGAGGAGCAGCTCCTCGAATATGTCCAGTATTGGATCGGCGTTAATCAGGCCGAGCTCGACGACATCAAGCGGCGCGCCGCGATGGAGGAGAAGCTGGCGAGCCTGTCGCCGCGCGAACGCGAAGTCTTGCAAGGCGTACTCAACAGCCTGTCGAACAAGGAGATTGCGCGCGAGTTGGGCGTTAGTCCCAAGGCCATCGAGCTCTACCGATCCCATCTGATGACCAAGATGGCGGCCCCGTCGCTGGTGGCGCTGGTGCGCGAGACGCTGTGCTACTCGCCCAATACGCGCTGCCGGTGCGATGGGCGGATCGATCTCACAGAACCCCGCGCGGCTCTCAACGGCCAGGATCGTCTCGCCGGCGTGAGTAACCTCCGCAAGCAATCCAATTGAATCTAGATATAAATAAATGTCTGTCAAATAACATTTTGTTAAACAGCAACAATAACAGTCAACAACTTGGAATTCATCTCAGATTAGGCAATTCGGGTTATCCATATAGTGAGCAGATGCTAGCCCTATATTTTAATACGCAACCAACGCGTGTATGTATTGCCGGGTCTGGTCTAGAGTCAGTTTGCAAGGAGTTGTCTCATGGCAGTTGAAAAGACTATGGCTTCGGCCAGCCTCGCTGAAGTCGTGGATCGGATTCTCGACAAGGGAATCGTGATCGACGCTTGGGTCCGGGTCTCGCTCGTCGGCATCGAGCTGCTCGCCATCGAAGCGCGCATCGTCGTCGCCGGCGTCGACACCTACCTGAAATATGCCGAGGCCGTCGGCCTGACGGCTCAGGCACAGCACGCGTAATCGTCTGCTGAGGTAAGGCGGTCCTGTCATTTCAGCTCGGGTCCGCCTTGCCGCCTCCCAGATGATGAGGCCAAGGAAGGACATTCAGATGCCGATGCCGACGCCGCCCAAATCCGCCGCAGCACGCTCCAAGCCAGCGCGCGGCGCCAAAGCCACCACCCGCTCGGCCGTCGCTGACATCCGGCGCGCGACCCATGACACTCTCGACGCCTTTCCCGTTGCAAGGAAAGCCGAAGCGCGCAGCCTGCATGATGGCCTGAAGAAGGACGCCATGGAGCGCCGCCAAGCCGTCAAGGCGATGATGGACGGCTTTCGCAAGACGCGCGAAAAGGCCACCCGCCAGAACGATGCCGAGCGCCGAAAGACCGTCACCCGGATGATGGACGGCTTCGGCCAGGTCCGCGAGGACACGGCGCGCGAAACGGTCGCCAAGCTCCAGCACAATATGCAGGTGCTGCATCGCTCGGTGATCGAGGCCAAGCGCGACGTCGAAGTGCAGATGAAGAAGATCGCCGCCAAGCGCAAGGCGTTCGCCCCCGTGCAGGCGCGGATGCTCGCCAAGACCCACGACGTTGCCGCCAAAGCCCAGGCGAAGATCATGCAGGGCCTGGCCGAGGCCCGCGAGCTCGCCACCGATGCCGTGCAAAGCGAACTGAAGCGTTTCGCCAAGGGCATGCGCCACGAAACGGAGGTCTTCCGCAAGTCGATGCGCGCCGAGATCGGCAACAGCCAAGCCGCGCCCGCCAAGGGCGCAGCCGGTAAGGCAGCGGCCCCCGCCAAGAAAGCCTCCGCCGCGAATGGCAAATCGCCCGCGAACGGGACGAAGCGTCCGGCCGCCGCCAAGCCCGCGATGGCGGCGAAGAAGCCCGCCGCGACGGCAAAGGCCAAGTCTGCTGCTCAGCTAAAGACAGCGGCAACGCCAGCCAAGTCAGCGAAGCCCGCGATGGCCAAGATGGCCGCCGCAAAGTCCGCGCCTGCAAAATTCAAGGCACGGCCGTCCAAAGCCTGACCGGCGCCGCCGCCTCGATCCTACGGCGCCGCAACGACAAGGCCGTGCTGCCCGCGCATGGGCTGGTGGGATCGCCAGCCCTTTGCGCGCGGGTCCGCCGCGGCGCCTTCCTTACGTTCCGGCCCTCAAGCCGCACGCCGGCAAGGCCCATCAACAGACAAGCGCCGATAGTGAAAGGCAGCCATCCATGATCCACGATACCTCGTCCAGCGGCGAACCGGTAACGACGCTTTCCGTGCGCCCGCGGGACGACTATGTGAATACGCCGACCGTGCAGGCCCTGAGCAAGCGCGCGCTCTCCTATCTCGACGCGGGCTTTGGCCTGCATCTGCGAGGGCCCGCCGGCTCGGGCAAGACCACGCTCGCCTTCCGCCTCGCCGCCGAGCGCGGCCGCCCGACGATGTTTCTCGTCGGCGACGAATGCATGACCACCGCCGACCTGATCGGCAAGCAGACCCGCGTCCAGCATAGGAAGGTCGTCGACCGCTTCATCCACTCCGTTATGAAATATGAGGAAAATGTCGAGCAGCATTGGACGGACGCCAAGCTGACCGTCGCCTGCCGCGAGGGCTTTACGCTGATCTATGACGAATTCACCCGCTCCCGCCCTGAGGCCAACAATGTGCTGCTCGGCGTGCTTGAAGAGCGGATGCTGGCGCTCCCCGTCGATAACGGCGTCGGCGAATATCTGCGCGTGCACCCCGATTTCCGCATCATTTTTACCAGCAATCCGCGCGAATATGCCGGCGTCCACACCTCGCAGGACGCGCTGAACGACCGCCTCATCACCATGGACATGGACTATGTCGATGAGCCGACCGAGATCGCCATCGTCGCGTCGCGCACCAAGCTGGCGCCGGCGCTCGCGACGCCGATCGTGCAACTGGTGCGCGCCTATCGCGCCTCGGGCGAGTACGAGCAAAGCCCGACGACGCGCGCTACCATCATGATCGCCCGCATGGTCGTCGCCCAGAAGCTGAAGCCCTGTGCCGACAACAAGGAATTCGTGCAGCTCTGCCTGGACATGCTGGAAGGCAAATGCATGCGCAGCGACCATGCCTCCGATTGCGCGCCCAAGCACCGGCGCACGCTGCTCAACCTGATCGACAAGCACTGCAAGGCGCCGCGCCAGGCGAACGGCAAGGCGCGTCCCGGCACGCCGCGCGGCGGAGCGGCGCGCGCGGCCGCTCGCCGGCCGGTGCTCGTACATGCCGGCGGTCTGAACTCCTAAGCGAAAAGGCGGAACGCGATGAAAACCCAAATTCGAGGCGTGAACGACATTCCGAGCCGCATGACGCGAACGCGCGGGAGCTGCGCCAGGTCGCAGAATGCCACGCTCCTGGCCCGGCTCGAGCAGCAGAAATCGCTCCTCGAAAAGCAGCTCCACGTCTGGAACACGCAGAAAGCCCGCACCGAGGATCGGCTGCGCGTCCTCGGCGTGCGCCTCAGGGCCGCCCAGCAGGCCTTGAAACGGCCGCGCACCACGCCGGCCACCATCGCCCGCAAGATGGCCCCGGCCCATTCTGCACGCCCCGCGCCAAAACGCGTCCGCTCTCTGGAATTCACATTCTGATCAAAGGATAAGGCCATGGTCGTCACCAAGAAGCATGCCACGCCCAAACGTCCCGCAGCCAGCAAACGCCCGGCTTCGCTGAAGCGCCCCGCCGCCCCCCCAGGCGGCGCCTTTCCCGGTGCCCGCACCAATTCCGCCGGCGCCGAGCCGAAGGTCTCGATCGGCGGCAATCTCGGCGGCGCCCTGGGCGGCGCGCCGTTCGGGCTCGACAATCTGTTCTCCTGGCTCAATGGGGTGGTCGAGCAGCTCGGCGAGATCGCCGAGAAGGCCGAAAAGGGCGGCTTCGACAAGCAGGGCGAATTCAAGGTGGAAGGCCTCGGCGACAAGGGCCGTGGCATCTACGGCGTCAGCGTCAAGATGGGCCTCGGCGGCGAGCCGGCGGTGCAGACCTTCGGCAATATCCGCCCGACCAAGAAGGGCCCCGAAGTCTCCGACGTGCGCGAGCCGCTGGTCGATGTCTTCGATGAGGGCAAGGAGGTGCTGGTCATCGCCGAAATGCCGGGCGTTGCCGAGACCGACATCACGGTGAAGGCCTCCGGCACCGCGCTGACCATCTCGACCAAGGGCGAGTTCCATTACGCCAAGGAGGTCGCGTTGCCGGCGGCCGTGAAGCCGAAGGCGCTGCGCAAAATCTATCGTAACGGTTTGCTGGAGCTACGTTTCGCCAAGGCATGAGCGTGCAATCCGCGGAGAGATCGTGATGGCCGGAGCCGTCGCCCTGACATCACGGCACCCGCTCGCGGAGGGCGGCGAATTGCTGGTGGTCGTCGATGACGACAGCGGCGTCGAGCGGCTGATCACGGCCGAGCAGCGCGTCGCCCGCGTCTACGCCGCGCACGGCATGTGGCCGCATCGCCGCGTCAACCTGTTCGTCTTCGAGACGCTGCAGCCGCTGATCGACCAGCTTCGCCGCGCCTCCAAGACGCTCGGCGAGAGCGAGGCGATCGCGGCGGCCGCCGCCTCCGGCCTCGACCGCAAGCCGATGGTGCAGATCTACAATCTGGCCGACCTCGCCCAGTGCAGCATCTTCGTCAACCGCTCGCTGATGCAGCGGCTAGGCATGTGGGACCAGGACCAGATCCTGGAAGGGCTGTTGGCGCATGAGCATGCCCATCCGCTCTCCGACAACGGTACGACGCGCGTTGCCCGCATGCTGCACGCCGCGCTGGCGGAGGCTCAATCCGCAAACGGCGCGGCCTCGCCGTCCGGCGGGGCGATCCAGCAGGCGCTGGCAAGTCTGGCGCACGAGCTCTGCGTGCACGCGCCGCATGAGGTGTTCGCCAATGAATTCGCGGTGCGCGCCGGGTTCAGCGATGCGCTGTTCGCCTTGAACCGGATGAGCCTCACCGATGGCCGCGCCGGCCTTGCCGCCCGCGCCGCGCTGGCCGACCGGCTGCACATCGAGGTCGCCGCCGGCCGGCAGACCGAGGACGGCGCCGCCCTGCTCCTGCTGCTGGCCTCCATCGAGGCGCATGCGCGGGTGGCGCTGGAGACCTCCGCCTTCGCCCGCGCCGGCAATCTGGACGATGCGCGGGCGCTCGAAGACCTGCTCTGGCAGGAGGCGCTGAGTAAGGTGGAGTCCGAGGCGGGCACCATCTATCGCCAGCTCTATGGCAGCTATCTGGCGCTTAAGCCTGACATGGACGAAGCCGCCCTGCTGGCCTGGGCCACCAAGACCTTCGCACCGATCACCATCGCGATCGCCGGCCATGGCGCCCGTTACACCGCGTCATTCCATTATTGAGAGAGAGCCGCCATGCAGCTGAAACGCGCCGAACCGATGCCTGAGGGCGAGCCGATCGCCCGCACCTATCTCTATTGCATCATCGAGGCGGACACGCCGCTGACCTTCGCGGCGCCCGGCGTCGGCGGGGCGGAGCATGTCGTCCACACCATCAATCACCGCGGCCTCGCCGCCGTGGTCAGCGCCTCGCCCGCCATCGGCTATGAGAGCACCAAGCGCAACATGACCGCGCATATGAAGGTGCTGGAAGAGGTGATGCGCTCGCACGCCATCCTGCCGGTTCGCTTCAACTCCATCTCGCCCAACGCCGATGCCGTGCGCGATCAGGTGCTGGCGCCCGGCGCCGACACCCTGAAGGCACGGCTGGCCAGGATCGACGGCCATGTCGAGATGGGCGTCAAGGCGCTCTGGCGCGAGGATGTGCTTTACGAGGAGATCGTCGCCGCCCATGGCGACATCCGCCGCCTGCGCGACCGCGTCGAGGGTCGACCGCCCGAGGCGACCTATCGCGAGCGGCTGCGGCTCGGCGAGATGGTCGAGCAGGCGCTGATCGGCAAGCGGGCCAAGGAATCCGAGGCCATGCTGGCACTCTTGCGCCCCTACGCCAAGGACGTGGTGGTGCGCAACCCGATCATCGAGCGCATGGCGCTGAACGTGGCGCTGCTGCTGAAGGCATCCGACCAGGCACACTTCGAAGAGCGGCTCGGCGCGCTCGACGCCGATGAGAGCGCCCGCATGACCTTCAAATGCGTCGGCCCGGTGCCGCCTTATAATTTCGTCGAGATCGCCTTGAGCTGAGACGGACTAGAGCGGGATGAGGAAAAGTTGGTACCGGTTTTACGCTCGTCATCCCGCTCTAAACTCAGAGTTAGATCACTGTTCATGATTTTGGATCAATCCAAAATCATGAACAGTGATCTAAAGGCCGGATTAAAATCGTCCGGCGCTTTGTCGCCGCTCTCAAAACGCCGTGTAAACCGAGTTGCGATAGGTATTGATGATGTTAGGCAAGCTCCTCTCCTTTCCCGTGAGCGGCCCGATCGGCCTGACCATCTGGCTCGCGCGCACCATCGCCGAGCAGGCGGATGCGGAACTCTACGACGAAAGCAAGATCCGCCGCGAATTGGCGGAGCTGGAAATGCGGTCCGAGCTCGGCGAGATCACCGAGGAGGACTACGAGCAGCTCGAAGAGAATTTAATGGCGCGGCTGCGTGAAAGCCGCAAAAGAGCACGGATGTGACCATGGCCAAGATCGCCCGGACGCCGAAACAGAAGCTCGAAGACCAGAAGCTGGAAGCGCAGCAGGCGCTTGCGGGCCTGCCCTATGCCGACAAGCTGCTCGCCTTTGCCGAGGGCGTCGCCCCGCCGGCGCCCGGCGAAATCGTTCCCGAGGACAAGGTGGTGACGCCGCCGTCTGTCCCGGCGGCGCGGCGCAGCTTTTCCGCGGTGGATGCGGCCGAAGCGGCCCGGGCCATCGAGGCGCTGGTCGGCATGAAGATCGATAGCGTTTCGGCGGTCAACCGCACGGAAGCGGGCTGGGAGGTCGTCGTCAATGTGATCGAGCTGTCGCGCATCCCGCCCTCGACCGATCTGATCGCCGCCTATCACGTCACGCTCGACGGCGAAGGCAATCTGGAAAGCTACAGCCGCGGCACCCGCTACACGCGCGGCCAGACCGACGAAGGGCTTTAGGCAGTTTGGGCGAAGAAACAGCCCCCTCACCCGCCCGCCTGACGGCGGGAGCCCTCTCCCCTTGTGGGAGAGGGCGGGCGCGAAGCGACCGGGTGAGGGGGAGCCACAAGCCGCAGCGCGTCCTAGCTTAGGCGCGTCGCATCTCGCGCATCACATATAGGAATGAAGCATGGCCCCACATATGCAGCAGTCGCTCCAGGCCACCAACCTTGCCGACATTCTGGAGCGCGTTCTCGACAAGGGCATCGTCATCGCCGGCGACATCACCATTTCTCTCGTCGATATCGAACTGTTGAGCATCAAGCTGCGCCTGCTGATCGCCTCGGTCGACAAGGCCAAGGAGCTCGGCATCAACTGGTGGGAGGCGGACCCGATGCTCTCCACCCGCGCCCGCTCGCTTGAGGAAGAAAACCGCATCCTGATCGCCCGGCTCGATCACCTAGAAGCACAGCTCGGGGTGCGCGCGTGACCGGCAAAACCAAGACCCGTGAGCCCGCGCCGCCGGCCGGCCCCTCCCGCGAGGCGTTCCGCGTCGTCGAAGCGCCCGCGCGCGATGTCGGGCGCGGCCTCGTCCGCCTCGATCCGGCGGACATGGCGGCGCTGGGCGTCGAGACCGGCGACATCGTCGCCATCTCCGGCAAGCGCGAAACCGTCGCCCGCGTCATGCTCGCGCAGATCACGGACCGCGCGCCGGGCATGATCCAGATGGACGGCATTTTGCGCGCCAATGCCGGCGTCAGCCTCGACCAGCATGTCGGCCTGCGTGCGACCAGGGCTAAGGCCGCGCGCACCATCGTGCTCGCCCCCGACCGCGCCGCCTCCAATGCCCGCCGTCACGATCGCCGCCATCTCGCCCGACTGATGCTGGGGCTGCCGGTTGTCGAAAAGGACATCATCCGCGTCAACCTGATCGGCTCGCAATCCTACGGCTACTCCGTTACCAAGACCGAGCCCGGCGGGCCGGTGCTGATCGATGCCGCGACCGTCGTGCGCGTCGAAGGCGCAGGCGGCGGCGAAAGCGCCATCACCTACGAGGATATCGGCGGGCTGCATCGCGAAATCCGCCGCGTGCGGGAAATGATCGAGCTGCCGCTGAAATATCCGGAAGTCTTCCTGCATCTGGGCATCGAAGCGCCCAAGGGCGTGCTGCTCTACGGTCCGCCCGGCATCGGCAAGACGCTGATCGCGCGCGCCGTCGCGCATGAGGTCGGCGTGCAGTTCTTCCCCATCAATGGGCCGGAAATCATTGACAAGATGTACGGCGCCAGCGAAGCCCACCTGCGCAACATCTTCAAGGAGGCCGAGCGCGCCGCCCCCGCCATCATCTTCATCGACGAGATCGACTCCATTGCCCAGAGCCGGGGGGCGCTCTCCGGCGAGCGCCAGCTCGAACGCCGTGTCGTCGCCCAGCTGCTGGCGCTGATGGACGGCCTGGAATCGCGCGGCCAGATCACCGTCATCGCCGCCACGAACATGCCCGACGAGCTTGACCCGGCGCTGCGCCGCCCCGGCCGCTTCGACCGCGAAATCCGCATCGGCGTGCCCGATGCCGGCTCGCGCAAGGAGATTTTGGAAATCCACAGCCGCGGCATGCCGCTCGCCAGCGATGTCGACCTCAACGATCTCGCCCGCTTCACCCATGGCTATGTCGGGGCGGACCTCGCCGCCCTCTGCCGCGAAGCCGCCATGAGCGCGCTTCGCCGCCTGCTGCCCGAGATCGATTATGACCAGGCCCGCATCCCCAGCGACAAGCTCGCCGCCCTCGAAGTCGAGCGCGCCGATTTCGACGACTGCCTGACCGAAATTCAGCCCTCCGCCCTGCGCGAGATCGCCGTCGAGATCCCCGATGTGCGCTGGACCGATGTCGGTGGGCTCGATGCGGTCAAGCGCCTGCTCTCCGAGGCCGTGATCTGGCCGCTGATGCATCGCGAGCTGTTCACTTCGACGGGCGTGCGGCCCTCGCGCGGCGCGGTGCTTTACGGACCGCCAGGCACCGGCAAGACCTTGCTCGCCAAGGCGCTGGCCGGCGAGAGCGAGGCTAATTTCATCTCCGTCAAAGGCCCGCAGCTGATCTCGATGTGGGCGGGCGAAAGCGAGCGCGCCATCCGGGAAATCTTCCGCAAGGCGCGGCAGGTGGCGCCCGCGATCATCTTCTTCGACGAGATCGACGCGCTCGCGCCGGAGCGCGCCAGCGGCGCCAGCCAGGTCAGCGAGCGGATCGCGGCGCAGCTGCTCACCGAACTCGACGGCATCGAAGAGCTGAAAGGCGTCTTCGTGCTCGCCGCCACCAACCGGCTCGACCGGCTCGACCCGGCGTTGCTGCGCCCCGGCCGCTTCGACTCGCTGGTCGAGCTGAAATCGCCGGACAAGGCCGAGCGCCTGGAAATCCTGAAGGTGCACACGCGCAAAATGCCGCTCGCCGCCGATGTCGATCTTGCCGCTATTGCGGGGCCCGAAGACGGGCTGGTCGGCGCCGAGCTGGAAGCGCTGTGCCGCGAGGCGGCCTTTGCGGCGATCCGCGAGGCGGTCGCGGCGGACAAGACGGAATTGAGCGTCACCATGGGCCATTTCCGCGAGGCGATGGCCGGCATGGCCACACGGAAGAAAGCGCGATGAGCAGTCTTTGCATCCACGGCTTCGTCAGCGCGGACGCGCCACTGGCCTTCGAGGCAGGCGGCCTGCATCTCGTCCGGGAAGGGGGTATTGCCGCCATTGTCGGCGATGCGCCGGAATGTGGCTTTCACGAGCTGGCCCGCGAGCAGGCGGTCGGCCTCCTGCTCCAGCATCAACAGGCGCTCGAAGCGGTGATGACGCGCACCACGGTGCTGCCGGTGAAATTCGGCACGCTGGCGCCGGGCGAGGCGGGCTTGCGCAAGATGCTGGTGCAGGGCAGCGCCCTGATCGGCGCGCGGCTGGCGGAATATTTCGGCCGGCTGCAAATGGAAATCGTCGTGCTCTGGCCGCTCGACAAAATCTTCGCCGCGATCGCCGCCGACCCTGATATCGCCGAGTTGCGCGCCCGCGCCCAGGAGACAGGCGCGCCCGCCGATGGCGTGCAACTGGGCGAGGCGGTCAAGACCGCACTCGACTGCCGCCGCACCGCTCTCGCCGGCGGCATCGGCATGGCCTTGCGCGAGGTCGCCATCGACATGGCCGACAATGCGCTGATGGATGACCGCATGGTCGCCAATATCGCCCTGCTGATGGATAAATCGGATCTCGGCCGGCTGGAGGCCACGCTGGAGCGGCTCGACGCCGAGAATGACGGCGCGCTCACCTTCCGCAGCATCGGCCCCCTGCCGCCGACGAATTTTGCCACCGTCGAGGTCAGCTTTCCGCCGCGCGAGACCATCGACTCGGCCCTGCGCACGCTGGAGCTGGGCGGCGAGGCCAGCCAAAGCGACATCAAAGCCGCCTATTACCGGCTCGCGCGGGCGTCCCACCCCGACGTCGCGGGCGCGGACGGCGCCGATGCGCGCATGGGTGAACTTGCCCAGGCCTACCGCTTCCTGATGGCCTGCGCCAAGGCGCGCACCGCCGGCTCCAAGGATGGCATCTGGCGTCTGGGCAGCGATGCGGGCGACGAGGTCGTGCTGATCGATATCGTGCGCCAGGATGTTCGCGGCAGCGTCTCCTCGGCCCCGGCGCAGGGGGGCGCGGCATGAGCACCGCCACCGGGCCTGCCGCCGCTGATGCGGTCGTCTATGTCTATGGCGTCACCCGCGCCAATGCGCTGTGCGCCAGCACCGCGCCGCTGGTCGAAGGCATCGTGCCGCGCATTCCGGTCGAGCTGCTGCCGGTCGGCAAGCTGGCGGTCGTTATGAGCCGGGGACCGCGCGAGGCCTTCGCCCCAGCCGATGCCGACGCGCCGTGTGACGCCGCCTGGGCGACCGAGCGCGCGCTGGCGCATCATCGCGTGCTTGCGAGCCTTGCCCCGCTTTGCGCCGTCGCGCCGGTGAAGTTCGGCGCGCTCTGCCGCGGCATGAATGACGTGGTGAGCCTCCTCACCCGCTCCGAAGGCGCCTTCGAGCGCGTGCTCGACCGTGTCGCCGGGGCGCAGGAATGGGGCGTCAAGCTGTTCGCCGATCCGGATGCCTGCCGTGCCAGTGCGGCGGATGCGCCGGGCATCGCCGCACTGAAAGCCGAAATCGCGGCCGCCTCGCCCGGCAAGGCGTTCTTCCTCGCCAAGACGCTGCGCGCCGCCATCGAGGACGAGCTGCGCGGGCGTCTGGCTTTGCAGGTCGAGGGCGTCCACCGCCGGCTCGCGGCCACAGCAAGGGACGCCGCGCTCAATCCAATCCGGCAGACGGGCGCCGGGCCGCGTCTCATCCTGGATGCCGCCTATCTCGTCGAGACCGGCGAAGTGGCCGCGTTTCACCGAAGCCTCGCGGCGCTTGGCGAAACGCTTGGCCCCGAAGGCTTCGCGCTCAAGCTGACCGGCCCATGGCCGCCCTACAGCTTCGCCGCCATCGATACGGAGGCCCGGGCCGATGGATAATATCGAGGCGCCCGGCACCGACCTTGCCCTTTCGGAATTGCTCGACCGGATCCTCAATCGCGGCGTCGTCGTCGTGGGCGACCTGACGATCTCGATCGCCGAAGTCGATCTCATTTTTGTCGGGCTGAAAGTGCTGCTCAGCTCAGTGGAGACCGCCGAGCGGCTGCGGCCGGGGACCGATGGGACCGATGGGACCGACGGAGGCAGCCATGCTGTATCTTTACGCCATCGTTGAGGCCGGCTGCGCGCCGCTCGCGCTGCCCCTCGGCTTTGAGGACATCGCGCTGGAGATCGTGCCGTTCGGCGCGTTCAGCCTGATCACGGGCGCGCGGGCCGAATCCCCGCCGCGCCAAGAGGCCGCGATCCGCCGCCACATGGACGTGCTCGAGGCCCTGATGCCGCAATGCACCTTGCTGCCGGTGCGCTTCGGCACCGTCTTTCCCGACTTCGAGAATCTGGCCCGCTCCATGACGGGCATGCAGGACACGATCACCGCGGATTTGCAGCGGCTGCGCGGCATGCTGGAACTCGGGCTGACGGTGACGGCGCGCGGCGCGCCGCCCGTCCCCATCGTGCTGCCAAGGGTTGCCGACATCGGCGGCGCCTTGAGCGACGAGCCGGGGCCGGGGCTGCGCTACATCGCCACCAAGCGCGCCGAGCACGAACAGCGCGAGCGCGAAATGCATGAAAATGAGGAACTGTCCGCCCGGTCCTGCGCGCCGTTTTTGGACATTGTCTCCGAGCATGTCTGGCGCGCGCTGCCGGCCTTGGCGGGACGCGGCATCTCGGTCGCTCTGCTGCTGCCGGCGGCGCGGCTTGAGACGTTCCATCTGGCGCTCGAGGACTTGATCCTGGCCGCCCCCGATCTGAAAATCCTGTGCACCGGTCCATGGCCGCCTTTCACCTTCGTCGGTGAGGGCGCCCGGACGTTTACCGAAAGGGCAGCCGATGGCGGAATTACAAGCCAGACCACGCATTGAGAATTTCGGCGGCAAAGCCCTTCCGCACGGTCCCACCCAGCGCGTCAGCCTCGATCCCGAGACGGTGCAGCACGACCTTGCCAAGCTGGTGCTGAGCCTCGTCGAAACGGTGCGCCAGCTTCTGGAGCGGCAGGCGCTGCGCCGGGTCGATGGCGGCCGGCTGACCCCCGCGCAGATCGAGCAGATGGGCCTGACGCTGATGCGTCTCGAAGAGCGCATGGAGGAGCTGAAGGCGCAGTTCGGCCTCAGCGGCGAGGAGTTGCACCTCGACCTGGGCAATCTGATCGAGGGGCTTTGATGGATGGCGCGGAAGTACGCTGCCGCAAGCCACGTCATCCCTGGCGCGAGATCGCGGCGCGCAATGAAGTGGTCTGCTCCCCTGAAACGATACCAATTTAATTAGGAGAACCCGGCTATTTCCAACCCATTGATGGGGAATTAGAAATGGCACGGAAGCGATTTACGACGGAGCAGATCATCGGGATGCTGCGAGAGGCCGAGGTTCGGCTCAGCCAGGGACAGTCGATCGGTTTGATCTGCAAGGGCCTGGAAAAACGGCTATAATGAGAGCTTCAATTCGAAGCTGCGTGATGAGTTTCTGCGGCCTTATGGCGTAAGCGCACCAGGATAGGAACTTAAAGCGAACATTCATGCGAACTGTGCTCTCCTTTGC
>Ga0307442_1000706_pt1 | contig 16385 bp, 19 predicted proteins | sample SalMarWE160430MG_FD_202143 | JGI IMG/M metagenome (GOLD analysis project Ga0307442, IMG submission 202143) | Salt marsh sediment microbial communities from the Plum Island Ecosystem LTER, Massachusetts, United States - WE1604-30 | ecosystem: Environmental > Aquatic > Marine > Intertidal zone >...
CGCTGGTCTATTCCGCCGGCTCCGCCGTCCGGCCCGATGTGAAGGGGCCGGGCTACTTCGTGTTCGCGCCGGCGCGGCTGGCCGGCGGCAGCATCGTCATCGTCAATCGCGGCTTCGTGCCGCTCGATCGCAAGGATCCGCAAAGCCGTCCGCAGGCCGCGCCGCAAGGCAGCATCGACATCGTCGGCATCGTGCGCTGGCCGGAGACGCGCGGGCTGTTCACGCCCGCCGACGATCTGAAGGACAATGTCTGGTACTTGCGCGACATTGCGGCCATGGCCGCGGCCAAACATTGGACGAACGTGGCGCCGTTCTACATCGAGCAGGAATCTCCGCCGCCGCCCGGCGGCCTGCCCAAGCCCGGCAAGCTCGCCGTCAACTTGCCGGACAATCACCTGCAATACGCCATCACCTGGTTCGGCCTCGCGCTGGCGCTCACCGGCGTCTATCTGGTCTGGCTCATCCGCCGGTTTCGCCGCTATTAGGCCTGACGGGGAGCTTTTCTTGTGCAAGGCCTTGGTGACGGCTAGGGTGGCCTTTCGGAAGCCACCGGAACTGAAAATATAGCTATATCAATGCGTTATGTCTCAACGCGGGGCGAGGCCCCGGCCCTCGATTTCGTCGCGGTCATGCTGGCGGGGCTTGCCCGCGACGGCGGCCTTTACGTGCCGGAATCCTGGCCGTCGCTCGGGCCTGAGACGATCGCTGGCTTTGCCGGCAAGCCTTACGCCGAGGTTGCGGTCGAGGTGATCCGGCCTTTCGTCGGCGACAGCCTGCCTGAGGTCGATCTCGCCCGCATGGCGCGCGAGGCCTACGGCACTTTCCGTCATCCGGCGGTGGCGCCGCTCACCCAGCTCGGCACCAACCTGTTCGTGTTGGAGCTGTTTCATGGCCCGACGCTCGCCTTCAAGGATCTCGCCATGCAGCTGGTGGCGCGGCTGATGGACCACGTGCTGCGCGAGCGCGGTGAGCGCACCACCGTCGTGGTGGCGACCTCGGGCGACACCGGCGGGGCGGCGGTGGAAGCCTTCCGCGGCCGCAGCCAAGTGGACGTGGTGGTGTTGTTCCCGCACGGGCGCATTTCCGAGGTGCAGCGCCGGATGATGACCACGGCGCCCGACGCCAACGTGCACGCGGCGGCAATCGAAGGCACTTTCGATGACTGCCAGGCCTTGGTGAAGGCCATGTTCAACCACCACGCCTTCCGCGACCGCGTGCGCCTGTCCGGCGTCAATTCCATCAACTGGGCGCGCATCGTGGCGCAGGCTGTCTATTACTTCACCGCGGCGGTGGCGCTTGGCAGCCCGCACCGCAAACTCGCCTTCACCGTGCCGACCGGAAATTTCGGCGACGTCTATGCCGGCTACGTCGCGCAGCGCTTAGGGCTACCGGTGGACCGGCTGGTGGTGGCGACCAATGTCAACGATATCCTGGTGCGCGCCTTCGCCACCGGTACCTACGAGCTGCGCGACGTGGTCCCCACCACGTCGCCGTCGATGGACATTCAGGTCTCGTCGAATTTCGAGCGGCTGTTGTTCGACGCCTATGACCGCGACGGCAAGCAGGTCGCGGCATTGATGGGCTCGCTGGCGCAGTCGCGCCGCTTTGCGGTCAACGCGCACGCGCTCAAGGCGATGCGCGCATTGTTCACCGCCGACCGTGCCGACGAGGAGGAGAGCGCCGCCACCATGCGCGCGTGTTTGCGCGAGGCCGGCTATTGCGCCGACCCGCACACCGCGGTTGCGCTCGCGGTCGCCGAAAAGGAGACGCGCGAGCCGTCGGTGCCGATGGTGGTGCTGTCGACCGCGCATCCAGCCAAGTTTCCGCAAGCGGTTGAGGCGGCCTGCGGCATCAAACCCAAACTTCCGGACTGGCTCGCCGATCTGCCCGAGCGGCCGGAGCGTGTCACAGTGCTGGCGGCGGATCAGGCGGCGGTGGAACGATACGTGGCGTCCGCTTCGCGCGCGGCGCGTGAAGGAGCAGCGGCATGAGCGTCGAACTAACCCGTCTTGCCTCCGGCCTTTCGGTGGTGACCGACCGTATGCCGCATCTGGAATCGGCTTCGCTCGGCATCTGGATCGGCTCCGGCAGCCGCGATGAGGCGCCCGATGAACACGGCATTTCGCATCTGCTCGAACATATAGCTTTCAAAGGCACCAAGCGGCGCAACGCGCGCCAGATCGCCGAGGAGATCGAGGCGGTCGGCGGCGATATCAATGCGGCGACCAGCGCGGAAAGCACCGCCTATTACGCCCGCGTGCTCAAACCTGACGTGCCGCTCGCGCTCGACGTCCTGTCCGACATCCTGTCCGATCCGACCTTTGATGCGGAAGAATTGCGGCGCGAGCAGAACGTGATCGTGCAGGAGATCGGAGCCACCGAAGATGCGCCCGACGATCTGGTGTTCGACCGCCTGCAGGAGACCGCCTTTCCCAAGCAGTCGGTCGGCCGCTCTATTCTGGGCACGCCGGAGAGCGTGCGCTCGTTCAATCAGGCGCGGCTGCGCGCTTATCTCACGCGCAACTACCGTGCCCCCGATATGATCGTGGCCGCCGCCGGCGCGGTCGAGCACGCAGCCGTCGTCGCCGAGGTCGAGCAGCGGTTTGCGAGCTTTGCCGGACCGGCCGCGCCGATGCCGCAACCCGCGCATTTCCGCGGCGGCACAAGGGTCGAGACCCGCGATCTCGAGCAGGTGCACATCGCGTTGGCCTTGCAGGGCGTGCCGGTGCGCGATGAACAACTCTACAGTCTGCAAGTGTTCACCAGCGTGCTCGGCGGCGGCATGTCCTCGCGGCTGTTCCAGGAGGTGCGCGAGAACCGCGGGCTCTGCTACACCATCAACGCTTTCCACATGCCCTATTCCGACACCGGGCTGTTCGCGCTCTATGCCGGCACCGACGAGGCCGACGCGCCCGAATTGATGCGCGTGGTCATCGGTGAGATCGGCAACGCCACCGAGACGCTCAACGATACCGAAATCGCCCGCGCCAAGGCCCAGCTCAAGGCCGGCCTGCTGATGGCGCTGGAAAGCTCGGAGGCGCGCATCGGCCAATTGGGACGGCAGATGCTAGCCTATGGCCGCCCGATCCCGCTCGACGAGATCGTCGCCAAGGTCGACGCCGTGACGGTCGACTCAGCGCGCGCCGCCGGCCGCATGTTGATCCGGCGCTCACCGCCGGCGATCGCCGCGCTCGGGCCCGGCAGTGGCCTTGAAAGCACCGCCGCGATCGCTGAAAGTCTTGTCCCCCGGGCAGCCTGATGAAGTCCGGTCCACAACGTCCATGGCGCTCTTCCGCACCGTCAGCTTGAACGAAACCCTGCCGGCCATCGCCGGCGCAGGCGTCACGTTGCGCCTGCCGCATGGCGGCGACTTTGGCGAGTGGGCCGCCTTGCGTGAACGGAGCCGCGCGTTTCTCACGCCGTGGGAGCCGACTTGGCCGGCCGACGATCTCACGCGCAGCGCGTTCCGCCGCCGGCTCAAGCGCTACGCCGAGGACCTGCGCAGCGATCTCGCCTACGCCTTCCTGATCGTCCGCAGCGACGATAACGCGATGGTTGGCGGGTTGACGCTTGCCAATATCCGGCGCGGAGTCGCGCAAGCTGGCTCCATCGGCTACTGGGTCGGCGCGCCGTTCGCCGGCAAGGGCTACATGACCGCGGCCATACGCGCCTTGGTGCCGTTCTGTTTTGGGACACTTCGTCTGCACCGCCTGGAGGCGGCCTGCATTCCATCCAACACCGCCTCGATCCGGCTATTGGAGCGAACGGGTTTCCAGCGCGAAGGCTATGCCCGTGCCTATTTGTGCATTAACGGGACCTGGCAGGATCATCTGCTTTATGCGCGGCTCAAGGACGACCCGAATTGAGTAGAGCATGATCTCGAAAAGTGGGAACCGGTTTTCGGGCAAGATCATGCTCAAAGCGATTTAAGTCTGCCTTGGGTCTGCCACGCTTGCCTTGCTATAAGGTCGAGCGAAGCCGGCGGCTGCAAACAACGGCCGCAAAAAGACGCGTAGGGGTAGGGACGGACAAATGGCGCGGACCGGGGCGGGCGTTGCCGCATTGTTGACCTTGGGCTTTGCGCTCAGCGGCTGCGGCAGCAGCGGCAACAGCAATTTGTTCAGCTCGTCTCCCCTGGACCTGTTCAATTCCTCATCGAGGGTCACCACCGGCGACGCGGCCGCTGGTGCTACCGCGGCGATTGATCCCAGTCTCGATTGCCCCGAGGTGACCGTTCGCATCGGCGCTTCCACGCTTCTGATTGGCAGCAAGCCCGGCCAAACTGCGCCGAGCCCGCTCGAGGTGCGCTACCAGGGCAGTATCATCCGCACCGCACGCGAGTGCCACGTGAATGCCGGCACCGTGACCATGAAGGTCGGTATCGAGGGCCGCATCATCACCGGCCCGGCCGGTACGCCCGGCACCGTCGACGTGCCGCTGCGCATTGCCGTGGTGCAGGAGGGTACCGATCCGAAGACGGTGGCGTCGAAATTCTCGCGTGAAACTGTGACGGTCGCCAACGCGGTCGACCGCGTCACCTTCACCCATATCGACCCCGACGTTTCGTTCCCGGTGCCGACGCCGCCCGGCCTGATCGACAACTATGTGGTCTATGTCGGCTTCGATCCGCTCGGCGCCCAGCCGCCGGTCAAGAAAAAGCCCGTGCGCAAGCGCAAGACCAGGCCAGCGGCCAAGCCGCGTTCGAGCTAATCTCTTTCCTGTCACGGCCGTGCCCGCCTAAACGGGATGCGCGGGTCAAGCCCGCGCATGACAAATGTAAAGGCTGGTTCTTACCAGCCGCGCAGGTCAATGACGGTGCTCTTGAGCACGCGCATGTCGGCGATCACGATGCGGGCGCCGGCGGCGCGCAGGTGATTGTCGAGCTGGCTTCCGGCGTGGCTGCCGCCGGCAAAGCCGATCACCGTCATGCCGGCGGCCACAGCGGCGGCGACGCCGACGACTGAATCCTCCACCACGATGCACTCGCCGGGACGCACGAGCATCTTGGTGGCGGCATGCAGAAAAAGATCGGGCGCCGGCTTGCCTTTGCGCACCTCGCTCGCCGAAAACAGATGAGGCTCGAAGAAGCGGATCAGGTCGGTGCTTTCGAGGCTGACGCGGATACGGTCAATCGAGGAGGAAGATGCCACGCATTTCGGCCCGCGCAGCCAGGACAGCGCCTGGGCCATGTGATGGGTCGCGCGCAATTCGGCGCGGAAGCGGCGCAGCGTCGCGCCGGCGACGGTCGCGGCAAAGCCGGCCGGCAACTTGCGCCCGGCTGCGATCTCCACCTCGGCGAACATGTCGGAAGTGCGACGGCCGGTGAAATAGCGCGCGACAATGTCCGGCGTGAGCGGAAAGCCGGCGCGCATGAACTCTTCCGATACGATGGCGGTCGCCAACGGCTCGCTGTCCACCAGCACGCCGTTGCAATCGAAGATGACCACGGGTCCTCCGATGCCTCGGCCGTCAAATGCGGCCTACTCACGAACTGTGCGGACGAATCAGCGACGCTGAGAATAGTGGCGGCGCGTCAGTAGGCAAGACCGCTTGTCACTGCCCACCGGTTGTGCACCGGCGATGTTGATAACGGGGACAATTGACGCGCGCGGGCACCGGGCTTGCTTGCCGGCATGATGATGCCGGCAAGCAAGCCCCAGCCGGCTGCCCCGGCTAGTTCAGTTTCTTGCGGACGTCTTCGATGCCCTTGGCGATCAGCTCGGCGGCGAGCTTGCCCTTGGTTTCATGGCTGAGGATCTTCTCGGCAGCGGCGATGGCGGCATCGGCGGCAGCGGCGCGTACCTCGGCCGCGGCCTGCGCCTCGGCCTGGGCGATCTTGGTCTCTGCCATCTGGGTGCGGCGGGCAACGAATTCCTCGACTTTCGATTTCGCCTCGGCGGCGAGCCGTTCGGCCTCGGCCTTGGCGCCGTCGATGATTTCCTGGGCCTCGCTCTCCGCCTCCTGCCGCTTGCGCTGGTAGTCGGCGAGCAGCGCCGCCGCCTCGTCCTTGAGCTTGCGGGCTTCGTCGAGCTCGGCCTTGATGCGGGCGGCGCGGTCGTCGAGCGACTTGGCGAGCATGCGGTGCACGCCGAGATAGCCCATCAGGCCGAGGAACACGAAGAAACCCAGCGCGACCCAGAATTCGGCTTCCAACAGCATGGCGCGCTTGCCTTTCCGCTAGCCCTTGAGCACGTCGGCGACGGCGGTGGCGACTGCCTTCTTGCTCGGCGCCGAGCCGATCAGCCGTTCAACGATTGCCGCGGCGGCATCTTCGGCGATGGCGCGGACATTGGCCATGGCCGCCTGCTTGGTGGCGGCGATTGCTTTCTCGGCCTCGGCCAGCTTGATGTTGAGCTGGTCCTCGATCTTTTTGCGGGCGGCGTCCGCCGCCGCGGCCTGCTTCTCGCGCGTCTCGTTGGCGATTGTCTGGGCGCGGCCGCGTGCGTCGGCCAGCGCCTTCTCGTAGGCCACTACCGCAGCGTCCGACTGTTCTTTGAGGCGCCCGGCCTCGGCAATGTCGCCGGCGATGCGCTTCTGGCGGTTCTCGATGACCCGGCCGACTTGCGGCAGCGCCCACTTGGCCATCAGCACGTAGAGCAGGATGAAGGCGATCGCCAGCCAGATGAGCTGCGAGGCAAAGGTATGCGAATTAAACGGCGGAAAGCCGCCGCCATGCTCGCCCTTCGGAACGTGCTCGGTGCTCGTGCTGTGTGCCGGCTCGGCCATGTCAGCTCCAGCCCTTGGCCGCTCGTTAGAGCGCGAACAGCAGCAGGAGCGCGATCAGCAGCGAGAAGATGCCGAGCGCCTCGGTGATGGCGAAGCCGAAGATCAGGTTGCCGAACTGGCCTTGCGCGGCGGACGGATTGCGCATCGCGGCGGCGAGATAGTTGCCGAAGATGACGCCGACGCCGATGCCGGCGCCGCCCATGCCGATGCAGGCGATGCCCGCGCCGATGTATTTCGCTGCAATCGGATCCATAACGAACTCCTTCTCTCTTGTCCGGTCGGGCGGTCAGTGGCCCGGGTGTATCGCATCGTTGAGATAGATGCAGGTGAGTACGGCGAACACGTAGGCCTGCAGGAACGCCACCAGCATTTCGAGCGCGGTCAGCGCCACGATCATGGCGAACGGCAGCACGCCGCCGACCCAGCCGATGGCGCCGAGCGCGCCGCCCAACAGGATGATGAAGCCGGCGAACACCTTGAGTGCGATGTGGCCGGCCAGCATGTTGGCGAACAGACGCACGCTGTGCGAGATCGGGCGCGAGATGAACGACAGGATCTCGATGGCAATGATCATCGGCAGGATGTAGATCGGCACGCCCTTGGGCACGAACAGGTTGAAGAAGTGCAAGCCATGCCGCATCAGGCCGTAGCCCAGCACGGTGAAGAACACCGTGAGCGCCAGCGCCGCGGTGATGATGATGTGGCTGGTGACCGTGAAGGCGTAGGGCACGAGCCCGAACATGTTGAGCGTGAGCACGAACATGAAGATGGTGAACACGAAGGGAAAGAACCGCATCCCTTCCTGCCCGGCGGTCGAGCGCAGCATGCTGGCGACGAATTCGTAGGAGAGTTCCGCTGCCGATTGCAGACGCGTGGGCACCGCCCTGCCGCCGGCGGTGCCGAGCACCAGGAACAGCGTGAGGCCGACGACCGCGATCAGCATGAAGGCGGCGGAATTGGTGAAGGCGATCTCGGCGTTACCGAGCTTGCCGAGCGAAAACAGGTTGACGATCTGGAATTGGTGGATGGGATCCATGGGCCTAAACGTCAGTCGTTCAAATGCCTCTCGTCGACAACCCCGGCGGCCCGCATCACGTTCAGAACCCCGGCGGCGAAGCCGAGCAGCAAAAACACGATGAGCCCCCACGGCGAAATTCCCAGCCAGCGGTCGAGCAGCCAGCCGATCAGCGCGCCCACAAGGACGCCCGCCACCAGCTCGGTTGAAAGCCGGAAGCCGCGGGCGAACGCCGAAGCGTCGGCGGTTTGACGAGGACCGGAGCCGGTTTCGGATGGTCGGCTCACCTCGGTGAGCCGTTTGCCGAGACGCTGGAGCCTCGCGGAGAGAGCGGCCTCGTCGTCCGGCGGTTGTTTGCGATCGCCCGCTCCCTGCGTGCCGTTAGCCATGCTTTCGACCCGCTTGGAATTTAGGCTCCGCTGCTGTTCCGCCACCCTAAAAGCCGCGCGGACCATACTGATCGGGTTTCCTTGAGTCAAGAAACGGGCCCTGTGGCATAAGTGTCTGATATCTTGGGTTAAACGTGGTATTTTCGAGCGCTGTTGATGACGCATGCGTGCACTGCGGAAAACCGGCGCGGCCGCGCGCGTGGCTTCAGGGGCGGCCTTACGGGGTGATAGGCTCAGCGGTGCAATACGCAGCAAGGGAAGGAAACGCCATGCGGTCGGCGACGCTCGTTCTGGCATTTGCCGTTGCCTGCGCGGCATCGCCCGCGTTCGCCCAGACGCGCGTCCTGGTCGCGCCCGAGCAGGCGCAGACTCAAGCCCAAGATCAGGCGCCGGCTCAGCAAGCTCCGGCCAAAGACGAGGAACAGGCGCCGCCCGAAGGCCCGGCTCAGCTGCCGGCGCAAGCGCAGGAGCCAACCTCGGCGCCGGATCCAGCCCAGGCGCAGACGCCGGCGAAAACCCAAGATCAAATTCCAAGCCAAGCACAGCGCCAGGATCGCGCGCGGCCGCTGGAGCCGGGCCGCTACAGCTTCAACCGGGTCGGGAGCGGGTTGCTGCGCCTCGACAACAAATCGGGCAAGGTCGCGTTCTGCAAGCCAATTTCCACGGGCTGGGTTTGCGACGCCGTGCCGGAAGAACGCGCGGCGCTGAAGAAGGAGATCACCCAGTTGCGCGACGAGGTGACGACCGTGAAAGATGCGGTGGCAGCCACCAAAGGCGAGATAGCGGCTGTGAAGGATGAGGTGGCAGCCACGAAAGGCATGGTGGCGGCTGTGAAGGATGAGATGGCTGCCACGAAAAGCGAAGTGTTGGCCATGAAGAACGAGGTGGTGGCCTTGAAGAATGAAATCGCCGCCTTGCGCGCGCCGCCGCCGCCTCCGGTGCCGCCGCAGACGGTGCCGCCGACGCCGCATTCCGGCAAGGACGGCGACGCGCAGATCAAGCTGCCGACCGCCGAGGACGTCGCCCGCGCCCGCGCTTTTATCGCGGACACCTGGCACCGGCTGGTCGAAATGATCGAGAACTGGCAAAAGGACGTGTTGCGCAAGAGCTAGCGTGTCACGTCGGAAGTATGCGCCAAACAAAATTGTCAGTCGTTACCGAGGCGAGCCCGCAACTGATCGCGAGCGCGACGTTGCGCGTGGATACGCCAGGCGCCGGCTTCACCGACATCACGCGCCATGCCGCCAACTTCATCGCGCAGGCGGGCGCCGGCGAGGGTGTGCTGCTGGCCTATCTGCGCCACACCTCGGCGTCGCTCACCATCCAGGAGAACGCCGATCCCGACGTGCAGTCGGATCTCACCGCCGCGCTCGATCGCCTGGCGCCGGAAGATGCCCCTTGGATCCACGACGTCGAGGGCCCCGACGACATGCCGGCGCATGTGAAGGCGATGCTCAACGGCGTGTCGCTGCATGTGCCGGTGATCGGCGGGGCGCTGGCGCTCGGCACCTGGCAAGGAATCTATCTGGTCGAGCATCGGCGCCGGCCGCACAGCCGCGAGGTGATCTTGCAGTTCGTCGGCAGCAGGCGGTGAGGAATCGTTCCCGTCCGCTCACATCCCCGCCAGTGCAAGCACCAGCGCGATTGCCCACATGGCGACCGCGATGGCCGAGGTCCACAGCGCGAAATTGAGATAGGTCTCTCGCAGCACCGTCGCGCTGACTCGCTGCGCATAGGCTTCCGGAGGCCGCAATTCCTTCGGTAAGTAAATCCACATCTCGGTTTTGCGGTACGGCTTGGTGCGCGCCTCGCGCGCCTTGTAGATCAGGATGCCGGCCATCAGGATCGTCATGGTGCCGCCGGCCTTGAACGCCAGCCGCAGGTCGTAGGACAAGCCGACCATCAGGCAAAAAATCGCCAGCGCGCCGAACAGGCACGCCCGCTGCGCGGTCTGGAATGCGATGCGGCGCATCCGTTCCATGGCACGCTCGGCGCCTCGTTTTCCCCTTCCGGGGCGCCGTTATTTTAGCGCAATTTGCGAGGTCTCGGCATTCACGAACTGTTGTGACGGCGCCGGATCGGCCTGCGCCAGGCTCCCCGCCAGGGCCATCACCAATGCCGAACAATAAAGCAGGCCAGCGAAGCCTGAGGCGCCCTTGGCAAAGTGCAGGAGCAGCAATTCCAGATGCCCCTTGGCCCAGCGCCGGCCGTCGTCGCCCGGCGGCCGCTCTTCCTCCGGCAGCGCGCGCCAGACCTCGCTGCGCTCAAGGCGCTCTTCGGTGAGAAAATAGACCCGCGCCAGCAGCCCGACGGAGAAGACCAAGGCGATCGTCGCACCGACCTCGAGGGCCAGCGCCGGGTCGAAGCTGAAGGCCAGCATCAGCAGTACGGCGGCAAGCGTGACGAAGCCGGCGTCGCGCGCCACGGTGAATAAGGCAAACCGCGTAAAAGGGTTCATGGCCCCTCCTTTCAGACCACCCGCCCCCAAGCTAAAAGCAAACGGCGTGCCAGACCGCGCCGCGCCCCAAGCAGGTCCGGAGTCAAAAACCCCGTAGCTGCCGCAGAGTTCCACTCTTGGGCGCCAGAAAACGATCGGCCAATTCGTCTAAAAATCGAGATTGTGCCGCGCGGCGCCTTGTTCGCTTGGCGCCCGCTTGATAGGGAACGGGCGCGGCCCGGTTGCCGCCCCGCACAGCGCCCCAAGGGGCATCATGGCACCGCAGCGCGCGCCCGCATGAACAGCTTTTGGGAAAAGACCGCTGACTTTCTGCGCGGCGCCGCGGGCCTACTCCGGACGCGGCGCGACACGACCCCGATCGACAGCGTGGCGGCGCTTGAAGATTTCGTCGCCACCCGTTCAGCCTACCTGGCGCAGAAGACGCTGTACGGCTACGTCAAGACACGCATGGGGATCCGCTATCCGGCCATGTTCGAGGACAAAAACATCATCGCCTCGCTCAACATCGCCAAGCTGCAGGTCTTCGCCGCCTGCCTGTCCGACCTGACCATCTATGCCGTCGCCACGGCGCTGCACGGGCTTGCCGTCGGCAATGATGACCGACAGGAAATGGCGCGGCGTTGTTACGCGGCCGGCTTGCACGAAATCATCCCCGATGCGTCCGCGGAATTCTCGGCGCAGAACCATATCGGCGAATTCGACCTCCGGCTCGCCGAGACCGACTGGCAGCGTGGTGCGCTGCAGCCGGAAAATTTTACGCGCAGCCCGCGCGCGCTGTTTCGATGGGCGCCGATCGAAGACAAGCTGAAGAATTTTGACAGCGAGATCATCGAGAATTCGGTCAAATATGCGTGGCGCGACATTCGCGAGCAATTTCACAAACGCATCGATGGCGGCGCGGTCGGCGCCGACTGGTCGCGCCAGCCGGCAAATTGACCGAAAATACTGGCGCGGGTGCGCGCGCTATTTGTTGAAATTATAGTAGATCATTTTGGCGACTTCGCTTTCCAGCGGGAAAGAGAGCATGCCCATCACCGAATAACCGAGCAGCCATGGCATCACGTAGAAGCGGATCATGAAGAAGAACCAGGCAACGTAGAGCGGCACCAGCAGGTCCAGCAAAAAGCTCGGCGTGATCGGCGCAAACAGCTTGAGCAGCGGATTGGTCACCCGCACGAAAAACCGCATGAAGAAGAAGCTCGAATCCTGCGGCAGGAAGAACCCCATCGCGGTCCGCCCGATCAGCGTCCACATGATCACGCCAAGGATGTAGTCGATGACGACGACCCAGATCGGGAAGATGGCAATCGGCATATTGGTCATGGCGCGTTCTTAGCATGTCCGAAAAAAATGAGGGGCGGGAAATTTTCCCGCCCCTCACGATTGCTTGGCCTAACGATCAGTGGGTTTGGGCGAGGATCGTGCCGCCAGTGGGCACGCGGACCTCGTCGACCATCCGCTGCGTTTCCGCGTCGGGCTCCGGCGTCATCAGGGTGACCGCCACCATGGTGACCAGGCTGACCGGCATGCCGATCATGCCGAACCGCAGATGGTCGATGGCGAACAACAGCGCGCCGCCGTGTTCGACCCACCAGAGGTAGCCGGCCCCGGCCACGAAGCCGCAGACCATGCCCGCGATCGCGCCTTCGCGGTTGGCCCGTTTCCACCACACGCCAAGGATGAGCGGGAAGAAGAGACCGGAGCACGCGAAGTCGAACGCCCAGGCCACCGCGCCGAGAATGCCGGTGAGCTGGAGCGACGCGATTGCGCACGCCGCCACGCCGATGATGACCAGAAGAATTCGCGCCACGATCAAACGCAGGCGGGAATCGGCATTCGGATCGATCATCTTGTAGTAAAGGTCGTGGCTGAGCGCGTTGGCGATCGCCAGCAGCAACCCGTCGGCGGTCGACATGGCCGCCGCCAGGCCGCCGGCGGCGACCAGGCCGGAAATGACGTATGGCAGACCGGCCATTTCCGGCGTTGCCAGCACGACAATATCGGGCCGCATGAAGAACTCGTTGAGTTGCAGGATTCCGTCATGATTGCTGTCGGAAACCTTGAGCATCCCAACGGCCGACCAGTTCTTGATCCACGCCAAATCGGCCACCGCGGCAAACGGCTTACCGATAATGGCGGTCGGAAGGTTCGGATCGAGCAACTGCAGCTTGGTCAGCGTCGCCAGGCAAGGCGCGGTGAAGTACAGCAGGAAGATGAAGAACAACGACCATGCCACTGACTTGCGCGCCGCCCGCACCGACGGGGTGGTGAAGTAGCGCATCAAAATGTGCGGCAAGGACGCCGTGCCGGCCATCATGCAGGCACAAAGCGTGAAGAACTTCCAGCTTTCCAAGGCGCCGCCGGTGGCGTTGATCGGCGTTTTCAGGGTACTGAGCCCCTTGAACGACTCGGTCGCCGCCGCCCCGAGATGCACCAGCGGCTGGAGTTCCTGAATGCGGTGCACGGCACCGCCGTAGGAGAAGTGCGGGATGATGCCGAAGCCCTGTACGTTGGACATCCAGATCACCGGTGTCAGGTAGGCGATGATCAGCACGATGTACTGCGCCACCTGGGTCCAGGTCACGGCCCGCATGCCGCCCAGCATGGAGCACATCAGGATGGCGACCAAACCGACCCAGATGCCGACGGCGAACGGGATCTGCAACGCGCGCGCGGCAATGGTGCCGGAGGCGTTGATCTGCGCGGTCACGTAGGTGAACGAAGCAACCACCAGGACGATCACCGCGCACAGGCGCGCCAAGTTGCCGCCGTAGCGGGTGCCGATGAAGTCCGGCACCGTGTAGCAGCCGAACTTGCGCAGGTAGGGCGCCAGCAGAGCGTTCACCAGCACATAGCCGCCGGTCCAGCCGACGACGAAGGCCATGTAGACGTAGCCGCCGAAATAGACGCCGCCGGCGAGCGCGACGAACGATGCGCCCGACATCCAGTCGGCCGCCGTCGCCATGCCGTTATAGACCGCCGGCACCTCGCGGCCCGCTACGTAGTAGGCGTCCAGTTGCATGGTGCGGGACAGCCAGCCGATGATCGCATAGATGCAGATCGTGAACGCGACGAAGAGAATGCCGATCGTTGCGGCGCTCACCCCCAGGCTGCTGAGGATGGACATCAATATGATGAAGACGATGAACCCGCCCGTGTAGATTCCGTACACTTTCGGGAGGTTATCGACCAGTCTGCCTTGCAAGAATGCCATAACGCGCCCCCTTTAATCTTCGTGCATGCCGAATTCGTCGTCGATTCTATCCTGCATCTGGTTCTGGATAGCAATCAACAAGACGAACGCGATCAGCGAACCTTGAGCGGTGAAGTAGAAGCCGAGCGGAAAGCCGATGAACTTCATTGAGTTCAGGTCATGCGCGTTCCACGGCAATACGAACGCGAAGATCGCCCAGATGATCAGAATGACAATCGTGAGGTTCCGCGTTTTCGCCCAATGTTGTTGTCTCTTTTCGTCGGTTGCAGCCATGGTCGTTCCCTCCTTATGTCGTGCCTCGCGATTGAAGGCACCGCTGCTGTTTGCACGTTATGGCGACCGGACACGAATGTGATCGGTATCGGGTCGTGCGAGACCGGCGAGCCTGTTCGCTTCTTTTCCGGAATCGCTTCGAACCGTTCCCCGCTTCGGCCGTTGTGTTGACCGGTGATCGACCGCGGCGGTGGACGATTCGCTTTCAGTCGCCTCCCTAAGCTTGCCGAGCCCGCGCGCTGTGCGGATCGGACGTTCGAACATGGGGGAGCTAACGGCGAAAAGAAGCGGCGCCCCCCGGCTTGCCGCTACACCCGGTCGCATCACCGAGTGGACCCAACTAACTTAGATTAACATTGCGTAACCCGCATCCTTATAAGACTTTCGGCCAAGAATTTTTTGCAAAGGCTCTGAAATAACTTGACAATTATCGTCCCACAATTGTTGCCTTGGGCCGGAAACAGATGCTGCATTGCACACTGTATGGGCTGTCGCGGTCCGGCGTTGCTGAAAATTTTTACCGCAGCAATCTCGTGCCGGCTGATAGTAAGCTATGGAGATGGCCGGCCGGTAAGCGCATGATTGCGGCCCTGCGGCGTTTAAGAGGTTGCTTCGTTTGAACGAGGTTACGAATTATCGGTTGCTGATCGCCGACGACCATCCGCTGTTTCGCGGCGCGTTGCGCGAGGCGGTCACGGGTTTGCTGGAGCGCGTGGACATCGCGGAAGCCGGCACCTTCGATGAGGTCGCCGAATTGCTCGACCGGGGCGGCGAGGTCGATCTCATCCTGCTGGATCTCACCATGCCCGGCGTGCGCGGCTTTTCCGGGCTCATGTATATGCGCGCGCAATATCCGAGCGTGCCGGTGATCGTGGTGTCGGCGAACGACGACCCAAGTGCCATCCGTCGCTGCATGGAATTCGGCGCCTCCGGCTTCATCCCCAAGACGCTCGGCGTTGATGTCATGCGCAGCGCCATCCGCGGTGTGCTCGACGGCGGATTGTGGACGCCGCCCGACGTCGATCTCACGGCCGGGTCGGACGCAGAGACCAGTGAATTGATGGCGCGCATGGCGACGCTGACACCACAGCAAGTTCGCGTGCTGATGATGCTGTCGGAGGGCCTGCTCAACAAACAGATCGCCTATCAACTCGGCGTGTCGGAGGCGACGGTGAAGGCGCACGTCTCCGCCATCCTGCAGAAGCTCGGCGTCGAAAGCCGTACGCAAGCGGTGATCGCCGCCGCCAAGATCGAGACCGGCCAGTGGCCGCAGAACGCCCCGGCGGAGGGGTGACTTTCAAGCATTGAGTTTGCCACGAACGGGAGGCGTATTCGCTTCTCCTCTCCCCTCGTGGGAGAGGGTGCCCGAGCGAAGCAAGGGCGGGTGAGGGGGAAAGTGACTCTCGATAGGCACTTGCCCCCTCACCCGGCTCGCGCTCGCTATCGCTCCGCGCTCGCCATTCTCTCCCACGAGGGGAGAGGGCAAGAGAGCACGCGGCACGCCATTGCCTTCTCAGAGATTGCCTACTCCGCCGCCGCTACCCGCAGCACACGCCATTGCGCCAAGAGTGCCCGCAGCGCTGCCGGCTTGATCGGCTTGTGCAACACCAAAATACCTTCGGCGCGCGCCTGCTCGCGCACGGCCGGCGAGCGGTCGGCGGTGATCAGGATCGCCGGCACCTCGCCGCAGCGCCGGCGCAGCGCCAGGATGGCGTCGATGCCGTTGCCGTGGTCGAGATGATAGTCGACCAGCAAGCCGTTGGGCATGGTGCGGCTTTCCGCGATTGCGGCCAGCGCGGTGTCGAGATCCGGCGCCTTGATCACCTCGCAGCCCCAGCCGTGCAGCAGTGTCTCCATGCCGTCGAGTACCGCCGGCTCGTTGTCGATGCAGAGCGCGGTGGTGCCGACCAGCTGGCCGGGATCGACGCGCGCGTCGTCGCGCGCCGGCAGGTCGATTGGCACCGTGTTCGACAACGGCACAGTGACTGCAAAATGCGAGCCGCGGCCGACGGTGGAGGAAACCTCCACCCGGCAGCCGAGCACCCGCGCCACGCGTTCTACGATCGACAGTCCCAAGCCGAGCCCGCGCGCGATCTTGGCGCCCTCGTCGAGCCGATGGAACTCCACGAAGATGTCGCGCTGCTTGGACCGGGGAATGCCGACGCCGGTGTCGTAGACGTCGATGTGCAAATTCTCGCCGTGCCGCCGGCAGCCGATCAGGACGCGGCCGGCCGGCGTGTATTTGATGGCGTTGGAGACCAGATTCTGGATGAGCCGGCGCAAGAGCCGCCGGTCGGCGCGCACCACAGC
>Ga0307442_1000709_pt1 | contig 16343 bp, 16 predicted proteins | sample SalMarWE160430MG_FD_202143 | JGI IMG/M metagenome (GOLD analysis project Ga0307442, IMG submission 202143) | Salt marsh sediment microbial communities from the Plum Island Ecosystem LTER, Massachusetts, United States - WE1604-30 | ecosystem: Environmental > Aquatic > Marine > Intertidal zone >...
CACCTAATAGATAAAGAAAAAGTAAAGCAGTTAGAGTCAATTATTAATAAGTATCCGCAGATCCAGAATGAATATAAAAATATAATAGATGCATACACATTCAAGAAGCCTACTACAAGTATGGAATTATATAATATTCCTATTCAACAAGTGTTTGATATTTTAAGAGACTTGGAATCCTTCTTTTTTGTTGCTCATGTACCTTTCCGAGGAACTTCATAAATTTGGTATTACAAAAGAAATTAAGAGTTTATGGAGAACTGACTCATAAGAACCCCACAATCGAAGATTAATAATCCCACACCCTCATTTGAAATTAATTGACGCAAAACAATAATAGCTTATACCCAAAAACAAAATCCTTATTAAAATATGTTAAAATCCAAAAATTTACCAGCTAAGACAAGTGATATTAACAAACCCCTACCCGTAGGTTTTCGCCACATTAATTTTAGAACATTAAAAGACTCCTACAAGGTCAGAATCTTAGAGAAGAAAATTGAAGTTATGGATACACCCGATTTTATAGATATTTGCCAAATGTTCAATCATTCTATTGAAGACATCCAATTCGAAAAAGACCAATTGATCACATATTTAAACATCTTAAAGCAAGATCTTTCTAAACCTCAGAAGCCTAAAAAGAAATTTACTAAACCCCCTCTTAGTCTTTCAGTTATTAAATCCACTCTTACTATTCAAAACACCTTATTTAATACTTCCTTAGATTCAGAGTTAGAACGAATTTATAACCAATCTCTTCAATTTCTAAAACAGCTCTATAATATTGATGAAAATCAAAAACAATTATCCAAGACTCATAGGTTAATCTACCAATTGAGAGATATTTTAGAAAATGATGTGAAACCTCTGAATGACGAGAGAAAAGAACTTAGCTTAAAACTTAGAACAAATCCACAAGATACTGAACTTAGGCACAGAATAGAAAAGATTGAGAACTATATGATTGATTACGTCTCCAAAATATACCATCCTCTGACCAAACCTTTAGATAAGATGATAACCCCACTTACTAACAAAATTATTGCTTTTTTCAAAGTTATTGACAATATTAACAAGAAACTTAAAACCCTTGATTTTGATTTTTCTGAATTTTACTTGGATGACGGGTTAGATCTTATAATTAAGAAGAAAAATACGTGTCCTAGGTATATCATTTATGATGAAAACGAGGTACTTCTAAAAGTTCCAAAAGGAGAATATGACACCTGTAAAGGCATAAAGTTTATCATAATTTCTCCTATAAGAATTCTCAATTATTCCGACCTTGCCACCACACAGAAAAAACAAATTAACGCCTTGCTCAAACATATTTTAATAAAGGAATTTCTACTCTTAAGAGAGGTAATAAAGAAATGAGTTATAATTGTAGTTTTAAAGGATATAATAATGTATTCGATCTAAGTCAAATATCGGAATATGAGAATTATCTGAAAGAACAAGAGCAAATCGATGAGAAATTAACTAAATTCCTTAACTCTCTTTTTTCAAATTAAATTAAAATTATATTAGCTTTGCAATTTTTTCACAAGTTCGTTTGCAATCTAAAAATATTAATCCTAATCTTACATCTTTCGTTGTAGAAACAGTTAATACTGCATTTGGGCCAGCTTGTAGAACTAATAAATAGCCTTGATCACCACGAATATACAATTGGTCAAACTCACCTTTCTCCATCTCGATAACCGCCCTTTCGGCAAGTGAGAGAAGCGCAGCAGTCATAGCAGCAATTCTTGTCTCATCGACGCCTTGGGGAAGCGCGGAAGCAATTGGCAAACCTTCAGCGGAAACGATAGCAGCAGATTTTACCTCTGGGATAGCTGCAAGGAGTTTTTTCAATATATCGTCAAGATTTTCAGTAGTGGATTCCATAGAAGTCATTTTTTTGGTAATTTAGATATAAGAAATTTTTTGCGGATAAGATTTGTAATATAATCTTACTATAATAGATATAATTAACTTATTTTTATTTTATTTATTTTTTTTTATTTCGAACTTTCTAATAAATTATATTATTACTTCTTTATTAATTAACTGTCTAAATTTTTGTAACGTACTTCTTAAGCACTGTTATTATTTTTATAAAATATATCCTTGTAGTAATTATCAAAATTATTATTTAAATATTTTAGTTGTTTTTATCATTGTATTAATATTCTCTACTTTACATTTTGAAGTAAGTTGATGTGAAGGTGATACTACTAATGAGCAATTGAATTTTTTTGCTATAGTAATCATCTTAATAATATAGTGTTTTACTTGGTTTGGTGTACCGAATGTGAGTAAAGACAGATCTAAATTACCTATAAAACAAATTTTATTTTTGAATCTTTCAAAAAGGGAAAATATATCGACTCCCGCATTAGGTTCTAAACTTTGAACACCATCAAATTCTAAATCAATGAAATTTTCAATCATATCTGAGATATATCCATCAGAATGAATAATTATTTTGTGATTTCTATTATGGATTAGATTTATAATCTTTCTATATTCTTTAAAGAATAATTCCTTCCATATATTTTTAGGAATAAATGTTCTATTTCTGTATCCATAGTCATCTGCCACAAGAAATAATTGAGTTCCAACGTTTTGAAGAATATCAATTAATTTCTTAATATATTTTGAGAAAAATGAGATAATAGTTTTCACAAATTCAATATTCTTTCTTAAACATTTAGCAAAATAATAAAAACCCATGGATTGCCAAGTCTTTTCAAATAAACCAGGTAAAGAGATTATATAATCTAAATTTTTACTTGCCCTCCTTAAGAAATCTTTTAAAATCATTATTTTTTTTTTAGAGGGAAGTGTTAAATGTTCCCATTCTTGTAGTATTTTTTCATTCTTAAAAATTCCATCCCATAAATACCAGTCTCCTTTATATATTCGTCCCCATCCATCTACTCTTCTTTGATCATTCAGAGTATACCCTCCTTCGCCTTGGCGAAAATCCCACAATGATATCCCATCAAATCCCATTTGTTCTATAATGTCATAATTTTTTTGATTTAATTCCATGTCGTTTCTGTTAATTTTTAATCTATATTTGTTAACGTAATTATCTATAAACTCTAATTCAGGATATCCAGTACAATATAGTGGCACATGGGTTGTTGGCTCTTTTGATAATGTTTTAAAAAAATCACTTTTATGTGTATACATTATTAAAGCTAGACTAATTATTAGATTATAAATTATTTCAATAATTAATACAATTCTTTGCAGGATCGCTTATGGACTATTGGACCTTAGTGGATAATACTTATAATGTATCATTATCCTTTTCCTTTTTCATTCTTGCGATTTTGATGTTTTATATTGGTCGAAGGGGAATTAAAGCAAATAACAAGCATGGCGGAGTTACTACAATTATCTGTAGTTTTTGTTTCGTAGTTTTTGGATATTATAATTCTATTATTAGGTTTTTCCCTTATCCATATAATGGATTTATGGTGTGGTGGATTGGGATTGTTTTATTAGTCAGTTTTTCTTTTTTTGCATTAATTAAAAGAGAAATAAGAAGAATTGAATCAGAAAGTGAAGAAAGAGTCTTAAAGAGTGGAAAAAAACCAGTCCTAAGAAGATATATTGACAGAATTAGAAAAGAAAATCCGTATCAGACAGATATCACATTTAAAATGGAGTTAGTTAGGAAAGGTTTTCATTTAATGGGTTTTTTACTTCTTATAGCATATTTTGGGTTTTTTGCACTTTATCCAGTTACTCGTATAATAAGTGATAGTGTAATTGTGTTAATAAGACAAATTCAACCTGCGTATGAATTAATTTGGGGGCCAATTTCTTTATTTCCATATATTCATGGAGAATCTCAAGCTATAATTGATCTTACAATGATGGCGTTGATTGGAGCATTAATTTTTGCAATAATTTCTGACTTAATTAGGATAGTATGGAGTCCAGAATACTCAATGTTTAACTTTTTGACAAAATCAATGTTAAGAAGGAAAGAGATAAATGCGATGGGGCCACAAATTTACATTATTACGGGTTTTATCTTTTCTTATATGCTTTATATGGTAGGATTTCTCCATATTTTATCATTTTTTGCAGGAGTCCTTATTGCATGTCTTTCCGATGCAGCAGCAGCATTAATTGGAAAAAGGTATGGAAAACATAAGGTTATAGTAAGGAGTCGAGATACAAAATCAGTAGAAGGTTTTCTAGCAGGAACGATTCTCGCATATATAATTGGATTGATACTTGTGGGACCTGTATATGCGATTATTGGGGCTGTAATTTTCTTTCTTACGGATTATTTTCCAATTTACACAGCTGATAATATTTTGAATCCAATCTTTATTCCTATTGGAATTCAAATATTAATACTTTTATTAGGATTACCAATTGGTTGGTAATAATACTATGCATGAGTTAATCGACGATCTTAAAGATATTAAATTAGCGATATTTGATCTAGATGGAGTAATTTATCGGGGAGATACATTAATTCCTAATGCTAATAATATTATAAAAGAGTTTAAGGACCATTCTATTAAAGTAGTATATAATTCTAATAATTCAACTGCAACAAGACAAACTTATGTTGAGAAATTGAGAAATTTTAATATAAAAAGTGAAATCTCTGATTTTTATACTAGTGCTTCAATCACTTCGGTTGAAATTACAAAAATAAAGAAAAATGCTAAAATTTTTGTGATTGGAGAAAAAGGATTAAGAACGGAACTACAATCTTTAGGTCATACAATTGTAACTAGGCCAAAAGACTATAAAGATATAGATTTTGTAATTGTGGGGCTTGATAGAGATTTTAAATATAGTAATTTAGCAATTGCTCAAAAATGTATTCTGGAAAGTGATGCTAAATTTTATGCAACAAATGCAGATTCTACATTACCTGTTGCTCGAGGATTAAAACCAGGAGCTGGTGTAATGGTGAACGCTTTGATGACTTGTACAGGTAAAGAACCAATCAAAGTTTTTGGTAAACCTGAAAAGTTTGGTATTAATATGATATTAAGTGATACTCAAATATCCGCCGAGCGTACATGTATTTTTGGAGATCGATTGAATACTGATATTTTAGCGGGCAATCGAGCCGGTATTAAAACTATAATGGTTTTAACTGGAGTTACAAGTATGGAAATGATTGAGGAGTTAAAGAATGATTCTAAAAATTCAAATTTGTCTGATAGAAATTTACTCCCTAATATTATAATAAGCAAATTAGATGATGTATTTAAAAAAAATTAGAATCTTACTTATAAGTTTTTTACAACAATCCCGCCCTGATCATCATCAGACGGCTGATTTCTTGAAAGATATCTCCTACATTTTGGCCATCTTTTGCAGAACACTCGAGATAACCAAAGAGATTGTGCTCTTTAGCCAATTCAAATGCATCCTCTCTCGAGACGGCCCTTTTATATTCAAGATCTAATTTACTTCCTACCATCAAGACAGGCATTTGGTCTCTATCCCCTCTATAGCCTTTTTTAAAGATTTCAATCCAATCATTAAAATTTCTAAGGCTAGTATATCTTGTTATATCAAACATAAAGATTCCTCCAGAAGCGCCAGCAACATAACTTGGCATAAGAAATCTAAATCTATCCTCCCCTGCAAAATCCCAAATTTGTAAACTAACTCGCTTATCTGCAATTTCGACCTTTTTTACATGAAAATCAACACCAATAGTTATTAATGAATCGCTCTTAAAGACACCAGTCAGATATCGGTTTATTAATGTGGTTTTTCCAACGCCACCATCTCCAAAAAACACGATTTTAAACATTGCGTCAGCCATTTTCTCCAGCCACTCTTTTTATCTGTTTGATTATAAATTTTACAACAAAAGTAAAAAATATATTCAAACACTAGAATTTTTTTTAATTGAAAAAAATTGATCTATATATTGTTTTTAATAATTATAATAAATTAGATTCTTAAAAATATTTATTTTAGATACCTAATAAACTCAAATTTAAAATATTTTTCACGATTTATAAGAAGAAATATTTCAATAAAAAAAAATTTTTATCAATTTTTATTATGTCTACTAGAGTTAGTATTGTAAATGTAAATGATTATGAATCTATACCTAAAGCTGTAGTTGGAGCTATTAAATTAATTGAAGATAATTTACAATTTGATTTCTCAAGCGCTAAAAATATTCTTTTAAAACCGAATTTACTTACAACAAAGAAGGAAGCATGTACTCAACCAGGTTTTGTTGAAGGTGTTATTTCTTATCTAAAAAACAAAGGAGTGTCAATGAATAATGTTTACTTAGGAGACTCCCCAGGTCAATCCCAAAAATTAGGTTCTGATGTTGCTAAAGAAATTGGTATTTATGAAATTTGTGAGACATATGGCATAAATTTTATAGATTTTGAAAGTAGTACACCTTTAATTGAAGAAATTGATGATGCTCTAAGACTAAAAGAAATTCACGTTGCCAAAGCGGTTAAAGATTGTGACATACTGATCAACCTTCCACGGTTAAAATCTCATTTAGAAGCAACAATGACAGGAGCAATTAAAAATTATTGGGGAATTATCCCTGGAGGTTTAAAAGCTCATTATCATCTATTTGGAAAAACAGCTGACCAATTTGGGAAAGTTCTTGCAGATAATTTTTCATGGATAGTAAAGAACAAACCAAATAGATTAATAGTGTACGATCTACAAGAAATTATGGAAGGCAGGATGGGACCAGGTGGAGGAACAATGAAAAAATGGGATTTAATTCTTGCAGGGACAGATGAAGTAGCGTTAGATTTAATAGCACTAGAAATTGGGAAATTAAAAGTTAAAAACGTTCCTCATGTTAGAAATGCAATAGAGCGTAACCTTGGCATTGGAAATTTAGAAAATATTGATATTGTGGGAATGTCTCTTGAGAAGGCTAAAAAGCAAACTCCGAAGTTTAATGTACCGGGAAATACTTTTACAAATTTTATCGCTTATATTACAGGGCATATAGGATATAAAATAATCAAAAAAGTTCCTGAATTAATTAAATCTAGGTGTATACAATGTGGCCAATGTGCTCAAAATTGTGCTTCAGAGGCAATAGAATTTGAAGAAAATAGTTTTCCAGTATTTCTAAGAAAGAAATGCATTTCTTGTTTCTGTTGCGCAGAGTTATGTTCAGAAAGTGCTATTAGACCAAGTTCTAGGGGTTTTGCTGGTTTATTTGATTAAATCTTAATTTTTCTAATTGCAACTTAGAATATTCTCGTAGAAAGTAATAATATGATAATCTTGTATTAATTATTGAGTCTAACTGTATAAACTCATTTGCAGAATGGGCAAATCCACCAATACCTAAACCTCCAGTAATAAAATTCAATCCTAATTCTCTTTGAATTTTACTTAAGGGGGCTGCTGCAGCGCTTAATGGCCACAGTTCAGTTGAAACTTTTAACATATTAGCACTTTCTATAAGGCTTTTAACAAGAACTGAATCTTTTCGTACTCGAGAACTCTTATAACCTATATTTTTAATTATTTCAATTTGAGACGTAGTCCTTTCGGAAAATTTTTCGACTTTTTCTTTAATTTCTTTAAAGATTTCTTCATTTGTAGCGTCATGAGCAAATCTAATATCTAAATTGCAAATAGCTTGATTAGGAACATAATTTTTTGTCCCTTCTTCCAAAAATCCAGACTTTAAAGTAGAAATATTAAAGGTAGGCTTATATAAGTAGTTAATAAATGCTTTTTCAGGACTTTTTTCAATTGTCTGTTCAATGCCTGCCTTTTTCTTTATTTTTTCAATATCAAGTTCTTTCATAAGAATTCCAATGATATATTCCTCGTCAGGTGTAATTTTATATGGACTTTTTAGACTATTAATCTGAAATCTATTATTTGCATATATAGTATTAAGCAAAGAAACTAAATCTAGAGCGGGATTCGGGATCATTCCACTAAAAGCAGAATGTGGTTCTGTATTTCTGGATGAAATTTTAATTGTTATTGATAAAATCCCTTTATAACCTAATTTTAAAATGGATTTTTTACTAAGATCTTGTTTAGTTGCGGGGTAATAAGCATCAAGACAATTATTAAATATTTCTTTATTATGCTTCTCTTCAAGGAATGTTAATAGCGAAGGTGAACCTTTTTCCTCATCACTATCAAATAAAAGGATTAAGGAGATTGGAAGTTTTTTTTCTTTTTTTAAAATTTTCACAATATTCAAAAAACATAATAATGGTGTTTTCGAATTATAAGCACCTCTTGCTATAATGCAATTACCTAACTTGTTGAGTGGACGGGGAAGTGTTTTTATTTCTGCATCAAATGGGTTGCTAATCCATTCATTTTCTTTATTAATAGGTTGAGTATCATACATCATATAAATAAGTAGAGATTCCTTAATTTTACCTTGTACTTTAGCAATTATAAGAGGATTAATTTCACCTTTATATTCATTTATTTCTTCAGAAATGTCGAAGATATAAGAAAGTAGATAATTTTTTGCTCTTATAATCCCTGCACGATTAAGTGTATTACTTGGAATTTTTAAAAAAGTACGTAATTCATTTTCAATAAATTCCTCATTCGATTTTTTTATAATATCAACTAATTTTATTTCAGAATTCGCTTTTTCCATATATATTATAATAATTAAATAGTGTTATTTAATTTCCATATTTATAGAAACTGAAATAATAATATAATGACCTATATTAACCATTCTAAATCGAATAAATTTAACGAATTATTTCCATTCCTTAATGAAATTAAGAATAAGGGAAATTTAGACGAGATAATTTTTGCCTACAGAGATGGTGAACTCATAAGTGAAAATATAGAAACTGAGTTCAATAGAAAAAAGTTTGCCTCTATGTGTGCCACTGTTTTAGAAAGCGCAGTTGGTATTGGAGAAACACTAGGTAATCAAAAATTCAAAAAAGTTATTGCTGAATTAGAAGAAAAAACAATACTAATTTTTGAATGTGATATTTCAACTTTTTTTATATTGATTATAAATCGAGACTCTAATATCTCGTTTATTATAAGTAAATTAGAGGAAATAATCCAAAAAGTTAATAAAATGTAAATTTTAACTTATTTATATTTAAAGAATCACTTTAGTTATAAGATTCAATTTTTATAAATAGTTTATCCAATCTCGATCAAGACGATTCAAAGCATTTTCGATTTCTTTTCTTACATCCCAATTATCATCTCCTAATGCTTCAATTAAAGGTTTAATCGCATCTTTATTTCCAATTTCACCTAAAGCTTTAACTGCAGATATTCGTATTTTATTATCATCTTCTTTTAACAATTGAATGAATGGGTCAATTGAGTCTACATCTTTAAGTTTCCCTAATGCCATAGCTGCCCAACTTTTTATATATACATCTTCATCATTTAAACAAGAAATAAGAGAATTTAATGATTCTTTACTACACTTTCTTAACAATATTTTAACTGCTGCTCTCCGAGTCCTCCAATTTTCACTCTTCAATGATTCAATTCCAAATTCTATAACTTTTTTATTCTCATATTTAATTAATGCTTCCACAGCTACTCTCCTCACACTTCCATTTTCATCTTCAATTAAATTAAACACATGATTAATGGTATTCGGATCAGCAATTTCACCTACGATTTTTATACAAAACATTCTAATCTGCCAAGATTTATCAGATAGTGAATTGATAATCTTATTATCAATTTTTTTATCTAAAATCCTTACGAGAGATCGATAAGCAGAACTTCGTAAACTTGGTACTTTACTGTTCAAAATGGTTATCAATAAATCAATAGCATTAACATCTTTTAGCATCCCTAATAATTTAATTGCTTCTCTTCTTGCATTATTATTTCTTCCTTTTAAAACCTCATAAAGAGGGTCGTATAATTTTATTTTATCAAGAATTTTATAAAGAGCATTTTTAGCAAGATTTCTGATTTTTACATCCTTTTCCTTTAATAATTCTATTAATGGCTTGATTGACCTCTTACTTCTACTATTACCTAATACTCGAATAACTTCTTTCCTTACTTCAATATCTTGATCTTTTAAAAGGTCTATAACATGCTTTACATTCCTTAGTTCAATTATTCCCTCTAATGCTTTTACTGAATTTTTCCTTATTATTGAATTTTCATCTTTTAGAAAGTTAATTAAAATATCTTCACTCTCTTTATTTTTAATTTTCCCTAGAATTATTGGAATTTCTCTTTTGATGTAAAAATCTTCTGTATTGACATAATCATTGATATGTTGTAGATTTCCTTTTTTCCCAATTTTTACAATAGCATCTATTAAAGAATTATAAATCTCGGTATTTCTAAAATGAAGGACATCCATTAATGGTGATATCACCTCACTAACATCCGTTTTTCCTAATAGTGTTATTGATTCTTTTTTTACTTCAATATCGGGATCATTTAACGCATCAATGAAAAATGGTATTGAATCATTTAGATCTCCTTCTCCAACCTTTTCAAGAAGTTTCTTTCTTACTGATCCATCTTTACAATTTTTATATTGTTCTTTTAAGAAGTCAATTCCTTCTGTTTTATAGCAGGTTGTTAATAAATCGATTAATTTTAATCTCAATTGAGGATGCTGATCATTTAAAAAAACACGTTTTATATCTTTAAAACGATTTTTTTCGACATCATTATAAGAAGTTAGTAGATCGGCCACTTTTAATTTATTTTCTACATTTTTGGACGTAGTTAATATTGAAAGAAGTATTTCCACAGCTTCATGTTCTTCCATTGTTCTTATCTTTTCTATCAATTGTTCACTGTCAAAACTCAATTTTAAAACCTTAAGATATTAGAATTAAATCTAAAGTATAGAAAACAAGAAAATCTTTGAAATATTAATATAAAAATGATGTATTTATTTTTATTCTTTTAAGAAATATGGTTTGTAAGAATTAATATGACAAAATATAATATTAGAGAACCCATTGATAAAGAAATTTCTAAAAGTATAAACATCTTGTATTCTGCTTTTGGTAGAACTCCTCCAGAAAATATTAAAGAAGAAGAAAAAATATGGAAAGCTTTAATAGACTGGGAAATTGGAAAATTCCTTATTTCTGAAGAGAATGGAAAAATTATCGGTGTAGGGGGGGTTTTTCTATTTGAAAAAGTTGGTAGTTTTGGGTACATGGCCGTATTGCAAGAATACAGAGGAAAAGGAATAGGAACAGAAGTTTTTAGGAATTTAATAGAAATTGCAAATAAAATGAATTGTGAGACAATGATTCTTTATGCTTCCAAGTTAGGAGAACCTATTTATAAAAAATTTGGTTTTAAAAGAAGATTTTATGGTGAAATGTATCAGTTACCAATACAACCTTCAGAATTAGGATTTGCTGATAAAGAGATAAAGATTTTAACGACAGTTCCAGATTGGGTGTTAGCTCTAGATAAGAAAGCAATGGGATTTGATAGAACTAATTATTTAAACATGAGAATTAAATTGGGTGCTAAAATTATAATTATTGAAAATGAGGGATATGGATTATTAGTAAATAAACGGTTAGGACCATTGGTTGCCACGAATTTAGAGGCAGCATCAAAGATAATTAATAAGAGTATTGCATTAGAAGCTGATCATATGATTATAGCTAAACATCAATACTTCCCAAAAAGAATCTTTGAATTATATAATTTAACTGAACTAGAAAATAGAGCCAGTATCAAGATGATATTGGGAAAAGAAATTAAAGAGGAATTAGATTTATTATACGCAATAGGTACTTTTGCAAAAGGTTGAGGAAAAAGCAAATCTTTTAAAAATTAAATTAAAAAAAATTAACCCCTCTCTATTTCCATTTTCTTCCGTTCTTCTAATAGGGGATCTACAACAGACAGATCTGCCAGTGTAATTACATCTCCAACATCAATGCCAGCGTTAATAGCTTTTAATATTCTTCGCATTATCTTACCACATCAGATCTAAGAAAAAAAACAATAGAAGAGAAATATTTTTAGATGAATTTTAAATTTTAATTTATTTTTATGGGGTAATGTCCATATTTCTCAATTGCTTTTGGAATCGCCAAAATATTTGGAATTGATACTCCCCATGGTAAGCTACAAACGGGGCAACAAATATATCTCCCCCCCGGAGCTAAGTTTAAGATGTTTTCTTTTACCTTTTTTTCAACATCAGAAGGAGTTCCTGTGAGCATTTCTCGACTAACATCAATATTAGCACCTATAATTACAATTTTTGGATTTTTCTTTTTAAAATCAATCCAATATTCAATATCTAAAGGATGACTCCCATTAACGGCAATAAAATTAATTTCCTTAATAACTTCTGTGAAATATGGTGAAGTTCCACAATTATGAAGCATAAAAGGAACTTTAATTTTATTCATCATCCTCTTAATAAACTGGCCTTCATAGCGCATAGAATCTTGAAAGCTCATCATATGACGGTTAAATGCGTATCCTGCAATAAACACATTAGGAGGCATACCTACAATTTCAAGCCAATTCTCATAAACGTCCATTTGAGATTCAAAAATTTTTTCGCACAGTTTTAATAACAAATCCGGATTTCGGCGTATATCCTTATAGGCTTCTATGCCACGTAACTCCTGGACAACAGACCAAATACTTAAGCTGATTACTTGGGGAAATTTAATTTTTTCATTAATCATTTTTGCAGCTAGTAAGGAAGTTTTCCATAGATTATTCTTACTATGATCTGGAATTTCTAGCTTTTCAATATCTTCTTCAGATTTACAAATTACTCCTTGTTTACACATTGGAGGTTGATAATCAAACCATTTAATTGCATCTAATTTGTTGTTCGCTTCCGCAAATGCTAAAGCTTCACTTGGTCCTGCGTAGGCACTTGGAACATTTATAGAATCGGTATTCAAAAACTCAAAAGTGGTTATAATAGCATTAGCATAAACCTTTGGGGAACTATATAATTCTTTCACAGTTTTTCCGGTTATTCGACAAATCATTTGTTCCCCGGCGAATGCAAGAAACGGAACTTTATCAACTCTTTTTGATCCTGATATTGTTCTAAATATTCTATTTACAGAAGCGGTCCAATCTTTAGCCAATTTATTCTTACACCTCCTAGATTCAAATTAGATTATTTATTTTTTTAACTCCTTCCCAGCCATCTTTGGCAAAGTCATCTGCCCCTATCATTTCACACGATTCTTTTGACATAATTCCACCGCCAATGATAATTCGAGACTTTATATTTTCATTCTTAAGCAAATTAACTGTTTCTACCATTTTAGAGATGCTCATTGTCATTAATCCACTCAATCCTATCAAATTGGGATTTATTTCTTTTGCTTTTCGAAGAAACTCTTCTGGTGGAACATCAGATCCTAAATCAACAACATCAAAACCTTGCCCTTTTAATAGTGAGACAACCAAACTCTTGCCTATATCATGGATATCACCTTCTACGGTTCCAATTAATATAGTACCTTTAGATTCTGTTTCAGATTTTTCATTTAATGAATTCTTTAATGATTCAGTAGCTGCTGTAATGGCATCACCAGTCATTAGCAAATCAGGAAGAAAATATTCACCCTCTTCATATAAATTCCCAGCTTCTTCGGCGCCTTTAAGAATTGCTCTATTCAAAATCTCTTTGGCTTGTATTCCCATTTTAATAGATTTATTAACCAGATCAATTGCTTTATGTGGATCCCCTTTCAAAATAGCATTTTTTAATTTTTCTAACGATTCTTCTTCTTTCATAATTAATATAATATTAGTTCAATCCATTAATTTAAAAATATTATGTTATCTCTCATAGGTTATAATAAAGAAATGGAATTTACTTTATAATTTAGAAACTGATTCTTAAAGACTTTTCAAAACGTTTTTATTCTTTTTTTTTATTTAAATCTATGTCTAATTCAATTATTATGTTCATATTTATGATTATATTTATCGAAATCTAAGATATAAATAGAAATTTAAATAAAAAAAATGTAAAAAATTAGAAATTTAACCTACTTCTACATCCATTTTCTTTCGTTCTTCTAATAGGTTATCAACTACAGAGGGATCAGCTAATGTTGTAACATTTCCAATATCAGTACCGGTGGCAATTGCTTTCAAAATTCGCCTCATTATCTTACCACTTCGAGTTTTTGGTAATTCATCAGCAAATTGAATTACATCTGGTTGGAAAACAGGTCCTATTTCTGTTCTTACATGCATCCTGATCTCATTGGCTAATTTAGCTGATTTTTGAACTCCTTGAATTAAAGTCACGAAGGCCCAAATTGCTTGACCCTTGATTTTATGAGGAAAAGGAGCAACAGCAGCTTCTGCAACACTAGGGTGGCTTACTAGAGCAGACTCGACTTCCATAGTACCTATTCTATGTCCAGACACTTTAATAACATCATCAAGTCTACCTAAAATCCAATAATATCCATCTTCATCTCGTCGAGCTCCATCACCCGTGTAATAATGCCCAGGATATTTTTCGAGATAAGTTGATTTAAATCTCTCAGTATCACCCCAAACATCGCGTAACATACCCGGCCAACTTTGACCAATTGCTAAGTATCCTCCTTCGTTTGGTTCTGTAATCACTTCACCCTCTAAGTCAAAAATGACTGGTTTAATCCCCAAGAATGGCACACAGCAAGAGCCTGGTTTTGTTGGAGTTGCTGTAGCTATTGGAGTTATAATAAATCCGCCAGTTTCTGTCTGCCAGTAGGTGTCAACAATAGGGCAGCGTCCTTTACCTATTACTCGATGATACCAGGTCCAAGCTTCTGGATTTATTGGTTCACCAACAGTTCCAAGCACTTTTAATGAACCTAAGTTATGTTTTTTTACTGGATCATCACCATATCTCATTAAAGCACGTATTGCAGTAGGTGCCGTATAAAAATGAGTTACTTTATGACGTTCAACAATATCCCAAAATCGATCAACATCTGGATATGTTGGAACTCCTTCGAACATTAAGGATGTAGCACCATTTACTAATGGTCCATAAACTATATAAGAATGTCCCGTTATCCATCCAATATCAGCAGTACAATACCAGATATCTCTTTCATGATAATTAAAAACAATTTTATGAGTAAATGAAGTATAAAGTATATATCCCGCAGTAGTATGATTTACACCTTTGGGTTTTCCAGTCGTTCCGCTTGTATATAAAATGAACAATGTATCTTCAGAATCCATAATTTCTGGCTCACATTCCTCGCTCATACCTTCAATAAAGTCATGATACCAGATATCCTTGTTAGTATGTGGTATATCTCTTCCAGAACGCTCTACAACAACGACATGTTCTATAGTGGGAACGTCATTGATCATTTGAACGACATCTTCCATTTTTGGGTAAAATTTCCCGGCTCTTAAGGTTTCATCACTTGTGAATAGAAGTCGAGAATTAGAATCTTCAATTCTATCTTTAACAGCTTCTTTTGAAAATCCACCAAATACAATCGAATGAATCACACCTATTCGAGCGCAAGCTAACATAATGATCGCAAGTTCAGGAACCATAGGTAACCATATTGTGACTCGATCTCCTTTTTTCATTCCTAACTTTTTCATTCTATTAGCAACTTTACTGACTTCTTTCAAAAGTTCATTATAAGTAAATTTTCTTACATTTCCAGGTTCGTCTGCTTCCCAGATTAGAGCAATTTTATCTCCTTTTCCAGCTTTAACATGTCTATCTAAAGCATTATAGCTTACATTAAGTTTTCCACCAACAAACCATTTACCAGGAAATAAATCAGTTTTTTCCCAAACTTTATCATATGGTTTGAACCAATCTAAAGATTTTGCTTGTTCATCCCAGAATCCTTCCATATCTTCTATGGATTGTTTGTAAAGTTTTTTATATTCATCCACTGATATTCCAGTTTTTGCAAATTCAGGATTTAGATCAATGGGATTAAAAATTCGATTTTCTGTCAGAATACTTTCCATTCTTTCTTCTTTTGACATTTTTTTTTCACATTTTTAAATTATATTAAATTAGAAGTTTATGTAGTATACTTTTAATTTTTATTTAATGTTAACATTTAAAATATATAATTTTTAAATGAAATGTTCTAAATCAAAAAAGAGATGAATGAAATTTAAACATTTTATTTATAATTTCAAAAATTTTAAATGAATGAAAATAGAAATATTAGTTTAATTAGATATAAAATTAATGAATAATAAATTTATATTTGAGTGTGAGCATTCTCAATGGAGTGAATGAATACAATGGATTTTAATTGGAAAGAAAAGTGGAAGAATAAGGAAATTACAGCCCAACAAGCAATAGAAAAAATTATTTCAGGGAATAGAGTTTTTATAGACTCAGGATGTTC
>Ga0307442_1000710_pt1 | contig 16338 bp, 14 predicted proteins | sample SalMarWE160430MG_FD_202143 | JGI IMG/M metagenome (GOLD analysis project Ga0307442, IMG submission 202143) | Salt marsh sediment microbial communities from the Plum Island Ecosystem LTER, Massachusetts, United States - WE1604-30 | ecosystem: Environmental > Aquatic > Marine > Intertidal zone >...
ATTGATTCCCAAAGAGGTAGTTGCATTTCCCTGAGGATCACAATCTACTAAAAGACATTTTTTTTCAGCAGCAGCAATAGATGAAGACAGATTTACTGCTGTGATAGTTTTCCCAACTCCTCCTTTTTGATTTACTATGGATATTATTGATCCCATGGGTACAATGCTATATTTACAACAATCCAGCTGTCAGAATACAGGAGAAATAAACAACCTCATTATTGTCTGCTGTAGTTGTGCTCACTGATCGTTTCTTGTGTGGATGGACAAATGAAAACTTTCAACAGGCATGACCGATTGTTTCACGTGAAACATTGATATAGTTATAATCCCTTCCAGGCCTCTTTCTCCATGGCCAGAAACTTCTGGATCTCTTCTTGATCCATGTTTGCTATTTTTATAGTAAGATTGACTCCCAACGGTTTTACTGATTCTTTCAGGCGTTTTTCTAAGAAAGCTAAGATAGGGATGCCTGGAAATGGAATTACCAGGCTTAAAGAGGCAGCGGTACCTGTCAAAACAATATCTCGGATCATGCCTAAATCCATTAAACTTCGATCGATAGCTGGATGCATCACATTCGCTATTGCCTGAGTAACATCTTCAATTGAAGGAATGTTTTCCATAATAACCTCCCCTTCTTTTCATGATCTCAGATAGTTCCTTTCAACATGAAACTTCAATAAAGGTAACAATTCTCTATTTGAGTCAGTAGTACGATTTAAATAGTTAATGTAGGAAAAGAACATACACTGAAGCAAAAATATTCTCAATTTAAAAATTACTACGAGCAAAATTATACTGATTTACTGGTTAATCATTTTGTGAGCGGTGGTATCGAATTGATCTACATTGCCTATTTTACGTCCACACCCTTAATGGAGCGAGAAATTATTGATATATTAGGGGATTTCATTGAGGTGTAAGATAATGAGAGGATTCGTTATAGATGTTTTGATGCAGCTGATTAATTATGTTACTGGTGCGCCCAGCAGGATTCCCTTCGGCATGCTCCCTTCGATCTGAGCTCAGGGTCGAAGACAGAGCAAGCTCACTGTGCGACTCGGGAATTCCTCACTGAAAGCCGGAAAGTTTCAGACCGAAATGGTGCGCCCAGGGTGATTCGAACACCCGACCTACGGATTCGTAGTCGAATAAATTTCTGAAAGATAAGTAAACAAAAGTAATAATAGTTATGTAATTTCAATATATTAAATAAACTTTAATCCATTAATTCTTCCTTGATTTTCGCCAATTTTACCTATTCATACCCATATTTTCGCCCATTTATGGCAAAATTTTGGCAAACTTTTTTGGCTGCCACTAAGTTTCTGCATAACTATGCACAGGGTTATCAAAACCTTCCTTTTTTAGAAAGTGCAGCAGAACCTTCTTTGTATGTACAGGTAGAGTTTTTACCTTTTCTAACGCCTCTCTGTGATAAATACGATTTCATTACCCGTATGCTGGAGACGGTGTGCAGCAAGATGTACCGGATTGGCACATTATTGACCATGTCTCCCGTTTCAACAAGACCTATGGTTAAAGGGAAGGCTGGGTGCTTTCCAATCGTTTTTCAAAGGGATTGAATAGGGTTACAGAAATCACCAAGATTTTCAGATACAGAAAAGATGCCCTTCAGGAGCAGAAAGACCGGGACTTGTTTATGTATCTTTGATTTTACTTAGGTTACAAATTACCCATTTCATAGTTCCAAAGTCTATCGATTTATTTTCCATATAGAAAATATCGGTTTAAATTGTTATTCTCTTTCCTTGCTTAAAACACAATCAAAGATACAGCTTGTGCCATAGGGTGTCGGTGATATGAAGAAGGAAATCTCTCTCATTGCACAGAAGATCTCAGAAGGTGGTAAGACCATTGTGTTCACTGGTGCTGGCATATCCACTGAAAGCGGTATCCCTCGTAGTAAGGGTGGGATCTGGGATAAATTCCGGCCAGAATACTTTGATGAATTCATGTCCTCAAAGGAGGCCTGCATAGAATACTGGCGCCGTAAGTTGGAGCTCTACCATGATCTTGTGCAGGCTAAACCCAACCCTGCACATATGGCTATCTCTCAACTCTATGAGATGGGCTTACCTCAAGCAGTTATCACCCAAAACATCGATGTTCTCCACCAAGAATCTGGCCTTCTTGATGATAAGGTCATCGAATTAAACAGCAGCAACCGCCGGGTACGCTGTATGAGGTGTGGAAAAAGTAGTTCCATACATGAGGCACAAAACATATAGAGGGAGGAGACTCGGCCCCGGAGTGCGAATGCGGTGGCTATCTGAAGCCAGATACCATTTCATTCGACCAGGCTATGCCTGAAAAGGAAGTAGAAAAGGCAACCCGGTTATCCCGAAACTGTGATTCCTTCATGGTTGTGGGCTCAACCCTGGTTGTTCAACCAGCTGCACTGATGCCGCACTATGCAAAGCAGAGCGGTGCCTTCCTCACTATCATTAACCTATCAGAGACCCCGTATGATGATATCTGTGATGTGCTGATTCGGGGAAAAGCGGGGGAGGTGTTGTTGGAGATAGTTGATAGAATAAAAGAAGCCGGAGGCGGTTGACGTTCATATGTAGTGGCTAAGATTTGTTATTAAAAACACAGGGAAGGCTTAGTCCACCTGCTATATATCAGCAATTCACACCCCTTTACAAATTTTTAGATATGATTTTTCTATCTTTAGCATCACTTATCACTGGTAGGTTGCCCTAACCTGTCTTTTCTTCTGATGAAATCTGTTTACTTCAAAATGAAACCTTGGAGTATACAAAAATTACTTACGATTTATATGCAATCGAACACTTTACCATGAAAAATAATGGTAGATTATTTTATCTGGCCTCTGCATATTTCAATCAGCATTCTATAAAAACAGAAAGCCAGAAGGATGGTAGGATTCAGTTAAAACTCAACAAATCGGTGAAAGATTTCTGGGATTCAATAATGTTTCAATTTTTGGCAATTTGCAGTAATCGTAAGTCCTAGGTTGCTTTTTTTCCTCTACTATATCTTAAGCCTTTTCGTGGTTTCAACTCTGTTCTTGGAAGCGTTTTATTTTCAATTCAGAACCCGAGTCAGGATGATATTTCCACTCTTTTGTGTTCCGCTTGACAAATAAATAATTATGATTATTGTTTAAAAAAAAGTAGCCATTGTCAATGGTTAGAACCATTTCTCTGGGATTAGTAAAAGAACACCTTAAATGGTATTGAGAGGATAATTCGAATATGGATCCAAATAAAATTCTAAAAGGCAAAACAGTCCTCATCGTAGATGACGAAAAGGATATTCTTGATTTATTAACCGAGCTTTTTGGCATGTGTAGAATTGATACTGCCTCATCTTTCGAGCAAGCTAAGGAGCTCCTTGAAAGCAATGAGTACGACATTGCAGTCTTGGATATAATGGGTGTCAAAGGGTATGAGCTCTTGAAGATTGCAAATGAGCATAACATCCCTGCTCTTATGCTTACCGCGCATGCCTTAACCAGAGAAAACCTTAAAAAATCCGCCGAAGAAGGGGCTTCCTACTATGTGCCGAAAGATGAGATAAATAAAATTGATGTCTTCGTTGCTGATGTGCTCGAGGCAAAAGAAAAGGATAAGAATCCCTGGGTGAGGTGGTTAGAGAGGCTTGGGAGTTTCTTTGATAAGAAATTTAGTGGAACAAACTGGAGAGAACAGGAAAAAGAGTTTTGGCTCCAGAAGCTAAGGTCCAGAGATGGATAATTCTCATATAGATAGGCAGGTTAATTAGATTAGCCTATGCGATGTTGGCTACAGCGAATCGTAGGCATGTAATGGAAGCGCCTAAGATTTCTTCAGGTTTTGTGATGGTTCTCGCTACGTGATGTAATTTTAGGTGCTGAAAGCTGAATGAGCGAATGTTTTCTGATTTTCCTAAGAATATCTAGTAAGGTATCAATTTCCTTTTCATCCAGACAGGATAAGATTTTTTTACTGATATCTTCCGCAATTGGTAGCATATTATCCGTAGACCTCCACCCCTTTTCTGTGACAAGGATATCTACGGATCTGCGATCACTCTCATTGGCTATCCTTTTCACATAGCCTACGTTTTCAAGGGCCTTAAGCATTGATGTGACGGTATGCTTAGCCCTGAATATCCAATTACTGATTTCAGTGGGTCTCATTGTCCCATCATGAACAAGCAATGCATTCATAACCGCAAATCGGGGAGGGTTAGAGCCATGTTTACCTAGTTCGATCTCCAGAAACCTATTCATTATATCGTGAGTTCGAACTATAGACATAACAACGTCTGTCATTTTATTCGAATCAATTTTTTTTTTCCGTTTGCCCATAAGATACTCTCAACTTCATTGTTTGATATTTTATGTCCTCACAAGCCCATGTTAACTTAGGCAACCTTTGAGCTTAGCTGCTTTTTTCTCACATTTAAAAAGATTACCGTACTTAAAAAAATAATGGAGACAAAAAAGAAGCTGTAATTTCCCAAGGCAACAACCACCAGGAATCCTAACATGCTCAATATAATAACATTCTTTCGAAAATGTCAAAGGTGAATTGAAAATTCTTGTTTTCTTTTATTTTTAACATTAACGCCTAATCCTCTTTGCAATCCTTTTTACTGAATGTTTGGCATTTACTTCGCGGTAAAATTAGAATAATTTTAATAGGTTGTTAAGTTCCAAATTACCACAAAATATGATTATGAGGACTCAAAAAAGATTTTAAAAAAACCTTGACTTTTTTTCTTGACAACACAAAATAATTATATTAGTTCTGCTACGAACTAGTTTTTTATTTATATAAATTCCCCCAGAAGCTTTGTGGATTTTAAAAAGAACCATCAGTTTAAACCAGAGAATTTCAACTCAGTGTTGTTAAGAGATCAAATATGAGACGTCAATAAAAGCATTGCTATAAGACAAATGCATAAAAATTGGATGCGTCACAAGAGTTAGCCATTTTATTACTGAAATGAGTATAACGGGAAAATTGTTTTACCAAAAAGATACTAAGTCTGATACTCATAATAATTCTAATAAGTTGAGTGTCTTATTAAAAAACTTCGAATCAATTTGTATTTCGACTTAAATTTGAGGGAGATTTAAAGGGAGTTAGTTATACATAATAAGATAGCGATACAGGCATAAGTCGCATCTCATGTTGGAAACAAACCATTTTCCGCTTTGAGAATGCGAAAAAAAAGATTCAGGCTTACACAGCACATAAAGAAACCAGAGCCAATTGAAAAATACACCAAACTGATTGGTAAGTTTTCTCACCTAACAAAGGATGAGCTGGAAGAGTTTCAGAAATCTGTAGATACCAGATATGAGCAAATTAAAGGCCTCTACTCAATGAGTTAAACCGAGGATAACTTATTAATATAGATAGGAGGGAGGATGCAAGATGTTTAAGGCGTTACCAGCACGAAAACAACCAAGAGATCGGGTGCTTAGGTGCCTGAATTGCTTTGTCAGGATGGATATAGCACTTAGAGCAAAAAGATATACATATACTAAGTGCGGTACAGAATATGAGATTGCATGGCGTACACTAAAGGCAAAAAATTATGGGATCAGTAGATTACTATAAAAAATAGGGGGATTCACAATATACCATTATCAGACGTAGCTTCCGTTGCAAAGAAAGGAGCACTATGTATTTGCCAGACTTTGATTATCACCTGCCTACGGCCCTGAATGAGGCGTGCCTTTTGCTTGCGCAGTTCGGGGAACAGGCGAAGGTGCTCGCAGGCGGAACCGATCTCCTCCACCAGATGAAAAACGAACTCATAGCCCCCGAAGTTTTTGTGTCTATAAAAGGAATCGAGGGCCTGAGGGAGATCGAATATATTCAGGGGGAAGGTGTGGTGATCGGTGCGGGAGCCACCGAAAACGACCTTGTGGACTCGAAGGTGCTTCGGGAGAAGTTCCTTTCGATCTCTGAAGCCGCTGCAACAATGGCAAACAATCAGATTCGGAACCGTGGAACCATAGGCGGCAATATAGTGAGCGCTGTTCCTTCTGCAGATTTACCCCCTATCTTGATCGCATTGAGGGCGAGCGTAACTCTGGTTGGTAAGGAAAAAACCAGAGTGATACCTCTTGAAGACTTTTTCATCGGTCCTCGCTGCACTGTGATCCTCGCTGATGAGATTCTCACAAGAATTATTATACCTGATCAAGCTACAACGGGAAGCGCCTATGTCAAGTTCGGACTCCGAAATTCAGGGGCTCTTGCAGTTGTAGGCGTGGCAGCCAGTGTTATTTCAGACGGGGCATATGTAAAAGAAGCTCGTATTGTCCTCGGCGCTGTTGGCCCGACACCGATGAGGGCAACGAAGGCCGAACAGGTACTCATTGGAAAGCAGGTGACAGAAAAGCTGCTGGAAGAGGCAGGCAGGATCGCTTCGATGGAGTGCAGTCCTATATCGGATATTCGTGGATCAGAAGAATACCGGAGGGATATGGTTAGAGTTTTCACAGAACGGGCCCTTCGCAAGACCCTCAAGTTACCTGCATTAGAAGGGATGGAGGATCGCTGATGGTACCCATTCGGAACATCAAATGCGAGAAGAGCCGCTATGCAATCGATCTGGTCATAAATGGTGATCCTTACAGTCTCGTTGTGAAGGCAAATGCCCTGCTCCTCGATGTCTTGCGGGAACAATTGAATTTTACGGGTACAAAGAAGGGCTGTGAGCTGGGTGATTGTGGGGCCTGTACGGTTCTTCTGGATGGGAAACCGGTTAATTCCTGTCTTGTTCTAGCTGTAGAGGCAGACGGACAGCAGGTCACAACAATAGAAGGCTTAGAAAAAAATGGCAAGCTGGATCCGCTGCAGGAGGCTTTCATCAACAATGCAGCAATCCAGTGCGGCTTCTGTACATCCGGGATGATCCTCTCTGCCAAGGCCCTCTTGAGTTCCAATCCTCACCCTACGGAACAGGACGTGCGAAAGGCTATTTCAGGTAATTTATGCCGGTGTACCGGTTATGTGAATATAGTAAAGGCAGTGTTATCACCGGCGGAGCAGGAGAAGAAATCGTAATATGAAAAAACTAGATTATGCAGTCATTGGAAAAAGTGTTCCGAAAATCGATGCCCGCCTGAAGGCAACTGGGCAGGCCCTCTATGTCGCAGATCTCAAGTTTCCGAATATGCTTTTCGGGAAAGTCCTACGTAGTCCTCATGCTCATGCACGGATCTTGCGAATCGATACATCTGAGGCTGAGAGGCTTCCGGGAGTGAAGGCCGTCATTACCCATAAAGATGTGCCTACAAAAAAATATGGAATTTCACCGGCGCGATATGATGAGAACATATTCTGCATTGAAAAGGCACGGCACGTGGGCGACAAAGTTGCCGCCGTCGTGGCCATAGATGAAGAGACGACGTATAGAGCATTGAAGCTCATCAAGGTTGACTATGAGGTGTTGCCCGCCGTTTTTGACCCCATCGAAGCCTTGGCTTCAGGTGCTCCACTTGTGCAGGAGGATTATCCGGGAAATATCAACGTCGAGGTCCATCAATCCTTCGGAAATGTAGAAGAGGCCTTCCAGCATGCGTACTATGTAAGAAAAGATACCTTTCTTGGCCACCGCACGTATCATTCCCCGCTGGAGCCTCATGGTTCTATCGCCATGTGGGAGGACGGAAAAGTCACCCTCTACACAAGCACTCAGAAACCCCACTATATTCAGTATTATATGGCACAGGAGTTCGACCTGCCCATGGGCAACGTTCGCGTTGTCGCCCCCTTTGTGGGGGGTGGGTTCGGTGGTAAGACAGGCCCAACAGATCTTGATTTTTCCAGTATTGTCCTGTCCCGCATGACGGACCGGCCGGTAAAAATGCTGTATGATCGCTCCGAGATGTTTGCTTACAACAGGGGGCGGCATCGCCTGACCATGGAACTGTCAACCGGTGTGGATCGCGATGGGAATATCTTAGGAGTTCACGCGAATTTTATCATGGATGGGGGAGCCTACACGGGAAACGGCATTGCTACAGCGTATTATTCAGGGGCGCTCCTAACGCTGACCTATGAATTTGAGAACTACAGGTACGACATGGTCCGGGTTTACACCAACCTACCTGGTTGCGCCTCAATGCGCGGTCATGGCGCATGCCATCCTCGTTTTGCCTTAGAAAGCCAATTGGATCGAATCGCACAGCATCTGGACATGGATCCGATTGAAATTCGATTGAAGAACTTGAGAAAGCCCAACACGGTTACGGTCAACGATTTGCGCGTCAACTCTTGTGAACTAAAGGCCTGCATTGAAAAAGCCAAGGAGGTCTCCGGATGGGATAAAACAAGAGGGGTCCCCTCCAAGGGCCATGGGATAGGGCTAGCGGTGGGAAGTTATGTTTCTGGTGCAGGTTATCCTATTTACCGAACAAACCTGCCGCATTCTGTTGCGCTCATAAAAGTCAACGAAGACGGCACATTGGCAATTCTTTACACAGGTGCCGTGGACATCGGGCAGGGATCGAACACGGTTCTTTGCCAGATGGCGGCGGAGGCAATGGGATACAAATATGAGAATATGAAGGCCGTGTCTGCCGATACGGAAAGAGCAACCCATGATTTCGGCGCCTATTCGAGCAGACAAACCCTCATGTCCGGCTCTGCGGTCAAAGAGGCAGGTGAGATGATTAAAGCCCAGATCTTACAGATGGCAGGCGAGATGATGAATGTGGACCCGATGAAGTTGGATTGCCGGGATGCGATAGTGTTCCTGAAGGATGATCCGTGTGTCCAAAAAGGCTTCGGGGAGGTTGCCCGTGAGCATTTCGTCAAAAAAGGGCTCCTTCTGGGTCGGGGTTCCTACTCGCCACCAAAACTCGGCGGAAAATACAAGGGAGCAACCGTTGGGACCTCGCCAGCGTACAGTTTTGCTACTCAGGTCATTGAACTACAGATAGATATGGAAACTGGTGCAATCACTTTGAAAAATGCATGGGATGTGCATGATTCCGGCATGGTGATCAACCCTGCTCTCGTGGAAGGCCAGGCTCACGGGGGGCTTTACATGGGTATTGGGGAGGCAATCTGGGAAGAGGTGAGGTTTGACGAAAATGGTCGGATCCTAAATCCAAATCTAGGGGAGTACAGGCTGCCCACGGCTCTTGATCTGCCAATGTTCCACGCATCCACGGTTGAAAGTTCGGACCCTGCAGGGCCTTGGGGTGTCAAAGAGGTTGGTGAAGGGGCCACTGTCCCCACGGAAGGTGCCGTGGCCAATGCAGTTTTCGATGCGATTGGAGTGCAGATCGACAGTTTGCCCCTGACACCTGAAAAAATATGGCGGGCTTTGATGGAAAAAAAGCATTTCCATGGAACCTGAGAATACTTTGTCGGCGCGGGCGGAATGGGTTTTTAGAAAAGGCGCGGTGGGGGATCCTGAAGAAAAAAACAGCAAGATTTAAAATTTGGTAGTGTTACCTAATTATTGTTAATTTTTTGATAAGACATTTAAAAACAGGAAAGGGAGGAAAAAGCATGAGTAAGAAAGATGTCACAAGTGTGAGGGGTGCCTTAGAGTACTTGGATAACAAGGGTGAGGTTTTACACATCAAGAAAGAGGTTGACCCAATCCTCGAAATTGCCGGTATTCAGAAGTCGCTTGATGGTGGACCAGCAGTTCTTTTCGAAAACATTAAGGGTTACCCCAATTTTCAGAATGTAGGGAGTATTTTAAGCCGACGGGAGAGGATTGCCGACCTGTATGATGAAAGCGACCCGAAACAGTTAAAGTTCAGGTTCAGGGACGCCTTAAGGAAACCACTGCCGCCCAAGATAGTCGATGATGCCCCTTGCCAGGAGGTAGTAATCACCAAGGACATTGATGTGTTGGGAACGCTGCCTATAATTCAGCACGGTCCGAAGGATGTGGGACGTATACTGGGTGGAGGTATTAACCTGCTGATGGGGAAATATTTTGGCAATGGCAGCAACTTGTCGTTCAACAGGACCCATTTCCGGGGTAAGGACTGGGCATCCCAATCCCATGCCCAGATAACCCATATAGGTATGGTCACGTTCAAAACCAACCGGGATGATAGAATACCTGTCACAGTCAATATCAACCCACCTCTCTCAGTACAGATGGTAGCTGGGACCTGGAACGTGCGCACTCTGGTAGCTCCTGGCGATGATGAGCTTGGTATAGCTGGTGCCTTCCAGCGTTCGCCTATAGAAATCGTGAAGGCCAAAACGGTAGATACCTATGCGATAGCCAATTCGGAAATTGTAATTGAGGGTTATTACGAACCACATAGTCAGAACGTATGGGAGAGTGATGAAGCAGAGGAGCTAAAGAAACAAACGGTAGTGCCTTTCTTCCCGGAATGGGAAGGCTATCTTGGCAGGTCATGGCTAGTTCGCAAGTTGCAGGTAACAGCAGTAACTCACCGCAAGGTCAATCCCATCTTCCACACACCAATGGCCCGCGGGTTTGAGTATGCCGGGTACGATCTACTGAGGGAGGGCGAATTTATCGAGATGGCAGACAGGATTGCCCCGGGCATCGCAGTCGACTGTTTTGTACCGATCAGCATGCAGTGGGGCGGTGGCGTAATCTTCCAAGTTCGTAAGTCGCGCGCACAGGAGGAGGGATTTCAGCGCAATATACTTGTGGCTGCCCTTGCCAATGCCCCGGGAATGCGGCTGGCTGTTGCTGTCGACGAGGACGTAGATATCTATAACGCCGATGATGTCATGTGGGCAATTGAAAGTAGGGTAGACCCTGATAGAGATATACTGAGGCTGCCCAGGGGGCAGAGAGGCATAGCTGCGCAGCCAATAGAGGTAAAGGAACGTGGCGTTGGCGGTTGGGAGGGGGGCGTGGCATTCGATGCCACCAAACCATTCAACGACGTCTGGAAGTTTGAACGTGGCCACTACCCATCAGACATGGTCGACCTCAAGAAGTGGCTGACCGAGGAGCAGATTAATGCCGTTCGGGCACAGCAATCTGACTACGCCAGGACCTGTTCTAAGAGGGGATGGTAGTAAGAAGCCATGGGAGCATTAGACGGTATAAGAGTGTTAGACCTGTCCCGTTTTCAATCTGGCCCGGTCTGCGGCATGTTACTGGGAGATATGGGGGCAGAGGTGATAAGGATTGAAGAACCGGAAGGGGCACCAGACAGAAAGTGGGGCTTGCTAGGGCCTGACGGCGAAACACTTTCCTACAAGATTGTGGGGAGAAACAGAAAAGGGATTACCTTACGACTTACTACCTCAGAGGGGAAAGAAATCTTTCGGAAATTGGTTAAACGATCTGATATCGTGCTCCATAATTTTACGCCTGGTACCACCGTAGCAGCCGAAATGAGCTATGATCGCCTCAAGGAGGTGAATCCAGCAGTGATTTTGGCGGCGATATCGGGCTTTGGTCAAAATGGACCGGATGCGAAACTGGTCTGTTTTGACCATATTGCTCAGGCGAGGTCAGGGGGCATGATTCTCACCGGGTTTCCCGGCGATCCGCCACTTAAGACAACTATTACCTATAACGATATTTCCGCTGGGTTGTATGCTGTAATAGGGATCTTGCTTGCCCTGTACCACAGAGAAAAGACAGGGGTGGGGCAGGAAATTGATGTCTCTTTGTTTGATTCAGCCTTTTTCAGCACCCAATGCATGGGGGCCCTGCTCCTGTATGAGGTATACGGTAAGATACGCAAGCAGGTGGGGAATCTGGGTTTTCATTCCTATATAGGTTGTTTCCAGGCCAAGGATGGCAAATGGGTTCTGTTTTCTGGAACAACCAATGCTATTTGGAAAAGGCTCACCCGGGCCATAGATAGAGAGGACATGGCCTCCGATCCGCGGTTCAGCAGTAACGATATGGTCCGATTTGATAATGCGGAACTTATCAACCCGGTGTTAGAGGAGTGGGTCTCTCAGAGGACATCTGACGAAGTGGTGAAAATATTCCGAGATGCACGGGTTCCGTGTGGCATTGTAAACACGGTTGACCAATTACTGGTTGACCCTCAAGTCAAGGCACGGGATATGATCCTGTATGCAGACTACCCCGGCTTGGGCAAGATTCCACTGCCTGGAATTCCTATAAAGTTATCACAAACTCCTGGTGATGTGCAATCACCTGCCCCTATGATAGGAGAGCATAATAAAGAGGTGTATTGTGGGCTTTTAGGTATGAGTGCTGAGGAACTTAATCAATTAAAGTTAGGGAATGTTATTTGAACCACTGCTCATAATATCTCTCATGAACATGGGGATCACAGAATCATATCGCACGAATTGTCTGGTCATATACTCAAGAATACAAGCTGAAAATTAGGACTCTAGGGAGCGTTGTGAAGTGAGACTGCCTGATTTTAACAATAAAGAACTTACCAGCTACCTTGAATTGTTGTTAAATCAGTTTCGCCGTGCAGACGGATTCTGGTTTCTTGGGGTAGAAGATACGTTTGGCTACGATGCAGCAATTAAAATAAATGAAGAGGTCTGGGCTCGAATGGGCAGGCTCATGACCCACGAAATCAAACAAAGGTTTGGCATTGAACAAAAAGGTTTGGAAGCCTTTGTGAAAGTCATCCGGGTCTATCCCTGGTTTCTTATAACCCAATACCAGATTGAGGTTAATGATGACGAGGTCTTTATTGGTGCGCCCCACTGTCCATCCCAAGAGGCACGGCTGAAAAGAGGTATGAGTGAGTACAGTTGCAAAGATATGCATCGACGTGAATTTGAAAGTATCATCAAAGAGGTGGATGAAAAAATCCGCGTTGAATGTCTGTTTGCGCCTCCCGACCCTCACCCCCCCCTGAGTTATTTTGCCGATGGCGATTTACGGTAAGTTGAAATACCATACCTGGAACAGGCATGGGACCATAACTGGTGGGTGCACCTTTTAGGAGGGAAGAATTTCGCTGCAATTCACCCTGCTTTCGGAAAAAAGAACCTACACTGTAAAGTGATATATTTGTTTAGAGCGAGCATCACTTCTTGTAGATATTTTCCACTTTCGGGTCCTTTTCCAGGTAATGCAGTTCTTAGCTCCTGACGAGATAAACAGGGGGTCTATGTAACGAGGGGTATTGTGATGCAACCATCTCGATTTTCTGAACAAGTGATTGATGAGTACGTCAGAAAGGGTTATTGGGACACGAGCCTGATATCCGACTCTTGGGATAAGAATGCGGTTCTTTATCCCGATGAAGAGGCCATTATAGAAGAGGACGCGAGGATTTCCTGGTCACAGGCAAAAAAACAAATAGACAGAATAGCCCTGGGCTTATTGGAGCTTGGCATTAAAAAAAGGGAAAAAGTCGCTGTGCAGTTATTTAATTGTGCAGAACTTTTCATTGTTCGCCTTGCCTGTGAGAAAGCAGGCATTATTGTGGTGACCCTGCTGCCCAACCTTCGCCATGCTGAAGTTGCCGCTATTCTCAAACTCACTGAGGCAGCAGGAATAGTAATACCGAAAGAATTCCGAAGATTTGATTACTTCGGGATGATTCAGGAGCTTCGCCCTAAAATACCTTCTTTAAAGTATGTTTTTGTTATCGGCGATGATGCACCTGAAGGAGCTATTTCGGTTAAAGAAATGGCAAAGCAAGAGCTTGAGAAGAAATATTCCCCTGATTATTTAAAGAAAGCAAAGTTCAGTGCTTTTGAAACGTTTCAAATCGCTACAACAACTGGAACTACTGGCATGCCCAAGTGTATTGCGTTTGCCTCATGTGTTCGGCAGTTTACTGGCAAGGTAGTTGCTCAGAGATTAAAGATCACCCATGATGATGTTGTGGGCGCTTTTGCCCCGGTCATAGCCGGGGGCTGTTTCAATGAGGTATATCGAGCAGCGCCCCTCATGGCAGCCAAGATAGTCCTTGCAAGATATTTCACTGCAGAAGAAATCCTCAGATTAATCGAACAGGAAAAAATTACCGCCGTTACTGCTGTTTCAACCGTACTGATCAGAACTCTGGATGAGCCAAACCTTGAAAAATATGATCTCAGTTCGCTTCGATTTGTAAAACATGGCGGTGCCCCACTTTCTTACGGCCAAGCGTTAAATATTTGGGAAAAATTCAGATGCCCTGTATTGCCGGCGTATGGCACCCTTGATATAGGAACCATAGGTTCATCTTTTGTTGATAGCCCTCAAGAAACGCTTCTTAAGGCAGTCTATCAACCCCTTGATGGAGTTGAAATAAAGCTTATTGATGCAAATGGCAATGAAGTGCCCCCAGGTGAAATCGGCGAGGTGCTGGTAAAGGGACCTAATTGCGAGCCAGGCTATTACAATGACCCTGAAGCTACTTCTGAGGTTTGCCGGGACGGCTGGTTTCACACCGGTGATCTGGCGAGCTTTGATCCCCAAGAGGGACTTATCATTAGAGGTCGGCGTAAGGATGTGATAATACGGGGCGGCCAGAACATTCACCCTTTAGAGATCGAGACCATGCTCTTAAAGCACTCGAAGGTTCTCAAAGCTGCCGTTGTGAGAATGCCTGATCCGGAAATGTTGGAAAAGGCCTGCGCTTATGTGGTTCTCAAGCCAGGGGAGGAATTCGGTTTTTCAGACATGAAACTATTTCTGGAAGAGCAAGGCATAGCACCATTCAAGATCCCGGAGAGACTTGAAGTAATCGATGACATGCCCCTCGTGGGAGGCATAAAGGTTGATAAGGAAAAACTCAGGCAGGATATTGAGGTTAAGCTACGATAAGAAGGTATTATTCGGAAAAGTGGGGGAAGCGCGTAAAAAGATGTGGTGGCAAAGGTGATGCCGTAAGAGCTGGTGAAAGATATATTCTAAACCAGGTCGAATATAAGTATTGCACTTTAAAGGAGAAACAGTGCATAATCAAAACAATACAGAAAAGGTGCATTCAAACTCGCTGACCTTTCAACACCTTCTTTCTCTTTAGACTGCGTTGCCCTTATTTATGAGAATAAATACATGATACTCATTTTATTCCCGTAAATTCTTGGTTGGCGGACCAAGAAACATAGAGATCATATTGCGAACCATTGACGAATCAGTTGGGTGCGATGACGATTGGAAGACTTGATCTCTCTTTTTGCAAAGCTGATGAGGCCCAATTTAAAGGATTTTTAGGAAGGCTTGAAAACTGATCGAATCGACTCAAGAATGCTCGGTTCACCAAGGTTTGTATCAAGGGATATGAGATGCTTTATGAATTCAAATGCAAAATGGAAAGGAGGTGATAAGTAAACGAACCAAGGAAAGCTACCATTGAGACCAAGATAAAAAACCAAGGACCTTTTTGCAGGAGGTAAGAAATGAAAAAGAGAACCGTAAGAAAAGGAACGTTTTTGATGTTTCTGGCAATTGCTTTGATTGTTGCTCTATTATCAACTTCATATGCACTTGCTAAGGAAAAGAAAGTGGAGTGGAGGGTAATAGCCGGGCCTGAGGGAAGTTCTGGGTACGTAAACGCTACCTTATGGGCAAAGTTCTTAACGGATAGGATTAAAAATTTTACCCTTTATCCTGAAGCAGGGCCAACGGTCAAAGGTTTTCGGAAGATGGCTCAAGGTAAACTCATGGTGACTTACGGGAATACCGTTGTCGCTGAACAGGCTTATGCTGATACGGGCCCATTTACGAAGACACCACTAGGAAAAATTAAGGTGCAGCAGGCACTCCCTCTTTTCCCCTTTACATTTTTTATGACGGTACACAAGAGTTCCGACATATACAAGATGGATGATTTAGTAGGGAGAAGGGTAAGTCTCACCACTCCGGCCCACGGAATTTTTCCACCAGCAATGGACGTGTTCAAGGCCATAGGATTATGGGACAAGATCGATCATAAATCTATGGCTTTATCGGACCTGGCCGGGGCAATGACAGGAGGCATTGTAGAATCGTGCATGATGTTTGTGGTATCAGATTGCACAACAGCAGGCGCTTTGAGGGAGGTGGAAGCACGAACAGATATGAGAGCACTGACCTTTTCAGAGGCGCAGAAGAAAAAGATTAGAGCCTTGCCAGGGATAGGTTTTAGAAGCGCAAAAAATGTCTTCAAAGAGCTTAAACAAGAAACGATACCTGGTTGGGCCTACTATTACGGATGGTATTTCTCTCCAAAAGCAGACCCTGAAGTAGTATATGAAATTGTAAAAACTACCTATGAATTCAGAAAAGAGCTCACCAAGTCTGGCATTGCCTTTACACCGTTCAGCGAACAGGCCAATGAGTTGTTACAGGCTGGGTTTACTGCTACTCCACACGTCCCGCTCCATCCCGGGGCTGAAAAGTTCTATAAAGAGAAGGGGATCATAAAATAAGTGCGAAAAGGAGCGAACTTTT
>Ga0307442_1000714_pt1 | contig 16277 bp, 17 predicted proteins | sample SalMarWE160430MG_FD_202143 | JGI IMG/M metagenome (GOLD analysis project Ga0307442, IMG submission 202143) | Salt marsh sediment microbial communities from the Plum Island Ecosystem LTER, Massachusetts, United States - WE1604-30 | ecosystem: Environmental > Aquatic > Marine > Intertidal zone >...
CAAAGCAAGTGCTCTACCAGGCTGAGCTATGCCCCGACTTCGGATGCCAAATTCGCGCTTGGAGCGTCTCTTTGCCGCGTCGCTGACCCAAGGTCAAGGCCGGCTTGCGGCGCGGGCGAGAATACAGCCCTTAAGGCGACTTCGCCTTGAAATAAGGATGGCGCACGCGGTCGCCGGGCTTGAGGCCTAGGCGCTCGGCGTCGCCGCCTGGAAGCTCCAGCACCGCCGTCACCGGCCCGTGCGAGGAGATGATGCGATCAGACAGGGGCTGCGCGCGTTGCTCGATCCGATGCACGACCCCGTCGGCGCGGATGAACACCATGTCGAGCGGGATGTAGGTGTTGTGCATCCACATGGTTATCTCGCGCGGCGCGTCATAGGGGAACAGCATGCCCGTGCCCTCGGGCACCTCGGTTCGGAACATGAGACCGAGCTCTTTCTCCTTCGGCGCCTCGGCGATCTCCACGTTGATCGGCGTCTCGTGGCCGCCAGCCGTCAACAGCCACAGCCGGTCCTGGCGCATCTTGGCTGCGACCGGCCCGGCCAGCAGCACAGCAAGCGTGGCCCCGACAAGCAGCAGGGCCGCCCAATGGGCAGCCCCGCGCAAAATTCGCCAATGAGTCATTGAGCCCTTGTTCAATGCGTCGGCGGAAGCCCCGGTTGTCCATCCGGCCGCAGCTCCGCTGCCATGCAGCCCTTCGACCCGTGCCCCCAGCGCACCAAGACCATCTGGCCCGGGCGCAGCTCGGTGAAGCCGAAGCGGCGCAGCGTCTCCATGTGCACGAAGATGTCCGGCGTTCCCTCGCCCCGGGTCAAGAAGCCGAAGCCGCGCACCCGGTTGAACCACTTCACCATGGCCCGCTCCCAGTCGCTCTCCGGCGTCACCACCACGTGGGTCCGCTGCGGCAGCTGTGAGGGATGGATCGCCGTCGATTCGTCCATCGAGAGGATGCGGAACGCCTGCATGCCCTTCGGCCGGCGCAGCACCTCGCAATGCACCCTCGCCCCCTCGTAGGCCGTCTGGTAGCCGCCCGCCCTGAGGCAGGTGACGTGCAGTAGGATGTCGGCCAGGCCGTTGTCGGGAACTATGAATCCGTACCCCTTGGATGCATCAAACCACTTGATCGATCCGACAACCTCGAACACTTCGATGCCGGCCTCGTCGGCTCTCTCCGCGATGCCTTCGACCGGACGTTCGAACTGTGGAAAATCGGGACGCTTAGAATCCCCCATCTCGGTACCCCGCTACTGGTCCTCGTTGCATTTCTTGCCGCGCAGTCCGCGTTGCGAAACATGGAAGATGCCCTCTTCATGTTCGCCCCCGTCGCGAAGCGGGGCGGAGAATACCATCTGTAGTCTCCGCCGCTAGAGGCATTATTCCGCCGAAATCCGTCGGCGTCGAAAGGCTCTGCGATGTCCACATGAAAGTGCACCGCTTAACGCTCTGAATCCCTTCGAAGATCAGCAAGCCCGATTCTTCCCCAAATTTCATCATCGTCCTGCCGAAGATCACGCCTGCAACCGCTCCGTGACGGGCAATACTGAGGTCCAGCCTGAGAATTGCTGACACATCGATTCGCTCCACCGACGCATCACGTTCGCGCGCAAGCGAAGCGCAACACCCAAACGCGGCGTGCGCACCTTGTGCGCGTGTGTGCGTTGCGGGAAGATGCACGAAAATAGCACGGCAGCGCGGAGCGACGGCATGCGATTTCTGCACACCATGGTGCGCGTCAGCGATCTCGATGCAAGCCTGGCCTTCTACTGCGGCAAGCTCGGCTTGGAGGAGATTCGGCGCATGGAGAATCAGGCGGGACGCTTCACGCTTGTGTTCCTGGCTGCACCCGCGGACAAGACGCGCGCCAAGGCCGAGCGCGCGCCGCTCTTGGAGCTCACCTATAACTGGGACAAGGAGGACTACGGCTCAGGCCGCAATTTCGGCCACCTGGCCTTCGAGGTCGACGACATCTACGCGTTCTGCCAGCGGCTCGCCGACGCCGGCGTCGTCATCAATCGCCCACCGCGGGACGGACGCATGGCCTTCGTGCGCTCGCCCGACCAGATCTCGATCGAGATTTTGCAGAAGGGAGCGGCGCTGCCCGCATGCGAGCCGTGGGCCTCGATGCCCAACACCGGGACCTGGTAGGGCCCTCTCGCACTACGGCGTTCCAATATCCGGCTTTTTGGCAAAATATTTCACCATGACCTGGCTGGAGGAATGCGATACTATTTTTATTTGACGGGGAGGCTTTATGCGGGAACAATTTTTCCCTACGTTGGGCGCCTGGACTGAAGGGACCACGATGCCGGCAAAATCTTCCAAGGGGCGGGGCGCCCTCGCAGCGTCCGGCGCCGCAGGCCCATTGCGCAGCGGGGCGCGGCGCAAGGCGGCGGCGCCCAGGGCCCAGACCACCGCCCAGACCGCCGTCGCGCTCGACCGCAGGCTCGCCGGCATGGCGCGCCTTGAGGATCGCGTGCTGGAGGTGTCCCGGGCCCTCAGCGGCCGTATTGCCTTCTCGACGAGCTTGGGCCTTGAGGATCAGGCTGTTCTTCACGCGATCGCCGCCACGGGAGCGGCGGCCGACATCTTCATGCTCGACACCGGCCGGCATTTCCCTGAGACGCTGGAGACGCTGGAAGCGAGCGAGCGCCGCTACCGCCTCAAGATCCGCGTGGTGGCGCCCGATGCCGCCGAGGTGGAGGCGCTCGTCGCCCGCGATGGCATCTTTGGCTTCCGCCTCGCGGTTGAGAACCGCAAAGCTTGCTGCGAGGTGCGCAAGGTGCGACCCTTGAAGCGTGCCCTGGCAGGGGCCGCAGGTTGGGTCACGGGCCTCAGGCGCGACCAATCAGCGGAGCGGGCGGCGGCGCCTTTTGCCGCATGGGATGGGGAGCACCGTCTCGTAAAGGTCAATCCGATCGCCGACTGGAGCCTCGATCAGCTCGAGGCCTACATTGCGGAGAACGACGTGCCGGTGAATCCGCTGCATGCGAAGGGCTTCCCCTCGATCGGTTGCCAACCGTGCACCCGCGCCATCAAACCGGGCGAGGACATCCGCGCCGGCCGCTGGTGGTGGGAGAACGAGGACGGCAAGGAGTGCGGGCTGCACAATCGCCCCCGTCATAAGGATGCAGCGGCATGACGGCACCCTTCTCTCATCTCGACCTGCTGGAGGCCGAGGCAATCCACATCTTCCGCGAAGCCGCCGCGCAGTTCCGCAAGCCGGTGCTGCTCTATTCGATCGGCAAGGACTCCACCGTCCTCTTGCACATCGCGCGCAAGGCGTTCTGGCCGCAGAAGCCGCCGTTCCCGCTCTTGCACATCGACACCACGTGGAAGTTCAAGGACATGATCGCGTTTCGCGACAAGACCGCGCGCGAACTTGGCCTGGAGCTCATCGTCCACGTCAACGAGGAAGGCTTGAAGCGCGGCTTCAATCCCTTCGACTACGCGCCGTCCGTCTATACCGACGTGATGAAGACGCAGCCGTTGAAAGAGGCGCTCGACAAATACGGGTTCGATGCCGCCTTCGGCGGAGCACGGCGCGATGAGGAAGGCTCGCGTGCCAAGGAGCGCGTCTTCTCCTTCCGCTCGCCCGGTCACCGTTGGGACCCGCGCCGCCAGCGCCCCGAGATGTGGAACCTCTTGAACGGCCGCCTCGGCGTCGGCGAGACGGTGCGCGTGTTCCCGCTCTCCAACTGGACCGAGAAGGACGTCTGGCGCTACATCGCGCGCGAGGGGCTCGACGTGGTGCCGCTTTACTTCGCCGCCCGCCGTCCAACCATCACGCGCGGTGGCCAGCTGCTCGTGCTCGACGATGATCGCCTGCCTCTGCAGGAGGGCGAGACCCCGCAGATGAAGGAGGTGCGTTTCCGCACGCTCGGCTGCTGGCCGCTCACCGCCGCTGTCCTCTCCTCTGCGACGGACATCCACGCCGTCGTCGCCGAAACGCTGAGCGCGCGCACCTCGGAACGGCAGGGCCGTCTCATCGACCATGATCAATCCGGCGCGATGGAGCGCAAGAAGCAGGAAGGCTATTTCTGATGACGGCACTCACCGCCATCCGCCGCGCCGAGACGGCACCCGAGCTTGCGCATGAGCTCAACGGCATCTTGCATCTGCTCACCTGCGGATCGGTCGATGACGGCAAGTCGACCCTGATCGGCCGGCTGTTGTGGGATGCCTCCGATCTCTACGAGGACCAGCGCGAGACGCTGGAGCGCTCCGGCCGCACGGCCGGCGGCAGCACCCATCCCGACTTCAGTCTGCTCGTCGACGGTCTTGTCGCCGAGCGCGAGCAGGGCATCACCATCGATGTCGCCTGGCGCTACTTCGACACTGAGACGCGCCGCTTCGTCATCATCGACAGCCCCGGCCACGAGCAGTACACGCGCAACATGGCGAGCGGCGCCTCACACGCCGATGTCGCCATCATGCTGGTCGACGCCCGCCACGGCGTGAAGCGGCAGACCCGCCGCCATGCGGCGATCCTCGACATCGTCGGCGTGAAGCGGGTGATCCTCGCCGTCAACAAGATGGACCTCGTCGACTGGTCGCAGGAGCGCTTCCGCGCCATCGAGTCGGACTTCCGCGAGCTTACGCTGCGCTTCGGCTTCCGCGAGGCGATCGCCATTCCCGTCTCGGCGGTCACCGGCGACAACGTCGCGCGCGGCTCCGACGCCATGCCCTGGTACAGCGGGCCCCACCTGCTCGAGCATCTGGAAGAGCTGCCCGCCCGTGACACCACGCCGACGGGGCCCTTCCGCATGCCGGTGCAGATGGTGCTGCGCGATGGGATCGATTTCCGCGGGCTGGCCGGCACCGTGAGCTCCGGCTGCGTGTGCGTGGGCGACCGCGTCACCGACGCTTTAAGCGGTGCCAGCGCCCACGTGTTGTGCATCGTCACCATGGGGCGCGATTTGGAGATCGCCTCGCAGGGTCAGGCGGTGGCCTTGCAGCTCGACACCGACATCGACGTCGCGCGCGGCGCCGTGCTCTCGGTTCCCGATTCCAAGCCGACCGTTGCGACAAAGCTCGAGGCGAGCCTGGTGTGGCTGTGGGAGACGCCATTCGATCCGCGCGCCGGCTACCTCTTGCGCACCGCCACCGATCTGACGCCGATCTCCGCGCTCACGATCACGTCTCTGCTCGATCTGGAGACGCTCGCCGCCCAGCCGGCGCAGACGTGCACCGTCAACGACATCGCCCTTGCCGGCATCACGCTCGGGCGCCCGGTCGCCATCGACACCTTCGGCGCCAATCCCGCCACGGGAAGCTTCCTCATCGTCGACGCCGTCAGTGGCGCAACGGTCGCCGGCGGCGTCGTCACCTCAGCGCACAACGGCGCCGAGAAGACCTCGGGCGCCACCTTCCAGCTGACGCGCGAGATGCTGCAAAAGGGCCTGTGCCGCGACCTGGGCGAGAGCGAGGACGAGCGGCGCGAGTTCCAGCGGCGCGCCAACGAGGCCGCACTTCTTCTGCACGCGGCAGGCATCCCCGTTAAGCTCGAGCTCTGAGACGGCACGCTGGCGCTTTTCCGAACCCGCTATCCACGATAACAGAAATGGGGCCCCGCCAGGGGCGCACCCCGAGAACTCGCCCAGGCTGCTATGGACTCCATTGTGTCCGCCTCTTGGCCCCTGATCATCTTCGGCGGATTCACCGTCGGCTTTCTCGTGGGGCTCACGGGGGTGGGCGCCGGCTCGCTGATGACGCCCTTCCTTATCTCCGGCATCGGCATCTCGCCGGTGCTGGCCGTCGGCACCGATCTGCTCTTTGCATCGATAACCAAGGCGAGCGCCGCCTGGCGTCACCACGCACTCGGCAACGTCGATTGGGCGATCGTGCGCTGGCTCGCATTGGGAAGCCTGCCGGGCGCCTCGGCCATGCTCGCCTGGATCTACCTGGCGACACCCGACACCCATGTGCTCGCGTCCCTGATCCGCCAGCTTTTGGCCGGCGCCCTGGTGGTGAGCGCCATCGGCGTCGCGGTCTATCCGCTGCTGAAGCGCTACGCGATGCGCGCCCCCGACGCCGACGCCCCGACGGTCGTGCGCCGCTGCCCCACCGTCGCGCTCGGTCTCACCCTCGGCGTGCTCGTGGCGCTGACCTCGGTCGGTGCCGGCGCCATCGGTGTCGTGGCGCTCACTGCCCTCTATCATTCGCTGTCGGCGCGACGCCTCATCGGCACCGACATCGTGCACGCGATTCCGCTCACTTTCCTGGCGGGTGCGAGCCACTTCGGCATGGGCAACGTCGACCTGCCGATCCTCGGGCTGCTGCTCGTCGGCTCGGTGCCGGGCATCGCGCTCGGCTCGCGCATCACCGGTCTCGTTCCCGACTGGTTCCTCAGGGTCGTGCTCGCCTGCGTGCTCGTCTGGGCGGCCTACTCGCTGGTCGGCATCATCCACTAGCGCCGTTTGGCTCTCGCCCCGCGCAGCCGATGCGGACGCGTCAGCTCGCCTGCTTCAACAATGCGACGTCGGCATGGAATTGGTTGCCGGCTGTGGTCGGGCGCACGTAGCCCGCGCGGATCACGAAGTCGCCGAAGCGCTCACCATCCTCACGCTCCTTGGCGTAGCGCTTGAGCATCGGCTCCAACAGCCCGATCATGCGCGCCTTGTCGACGTCCTCGGCATAGAGCTTGTTGAGCCGCGAGCCGTCAAAGGCGGCGCCGAGGTAGAGGTTGTAGAGGCCGGGGTTGCGGCCGACGAGACCGATCTCGGCCAGGTAGGGGCGCGCGCAGCCATTGGGGCAGCCGGTCATGCGGATGACGATGTCGTCGTCCTTCAAGCCGGCTTGGTCGAGCACGTCCTCGAGCGCGGTGATCACCTCCGGCAGGAAGCGCTCGCTCTCGGCCAGCGCCAGACCGCAGGTCGGCAGCGCCACGCAGGCCATGGAATTGCGGCGCAGGCCCGATGAGGCCGACGGCCTGACGCCGTGCTTCTTCAACGCCGCGTCGACCTTCGGCTTGGCCTTGGCGGTGACGTTGGCGATGACGAGGTTCTGGTTACTGGTCAGCACGAAGGCGCCTGAGTGAAACTCGGCAATCTCGCGCAGCGCCGTGCGCAAGGCGTGGCCTGGCTTATCCTTCACGCGGCCGTTCTCGATAAAGAGCGTCAGGTGCCACTTCTTGTCGGCGCTCTGCTGCCAGCCGATGCTGTCGCCGGTCGAAGAGAAGTGATAGGGGCGCGGCTTACCGAGCTTGTAGCCCAGCCGGCGCTCGACCTCGGCGCGGAAAGCGTCGAGCCCGCGATCCTCGATGGTGTATTTCAGACGCGCGCGCTTGCGGTTCTCTCGGTTACCCCAGTCGCGCTGCACGGTGACGATCTTCTCGGCGATGTCGACGGCCTGATCGGGCGTGCAGAAGCCGAGCATGTCGGCGGTGCGCGGGAAGGTCTCCAGCTCGCCATGGGTCATGCCCATGCCGCCGCCGACGGTCAGGTTGTAGCCGACGACCTTGCCCTTCTCGACGATGGCAATGTAGCCGAGGTCATGCGCGAAGATGTCGACGTCATTCGACGGCGGCACCGCGATCACGGTCTTGAACTTGCGCGGCAGATAGGTGGGGCCGTAGATCGGCTCCTTCTCCTCTTTCGCCGCTTTCTTCTTCACCGGCTTGCCGTTGGCATCGACCTCTTGGCCGTCGAGCCAGATCTCGTGATAAGCGCTCGTTTGCGGCAGCAGGCGCTCGCTGATCTGAATCGCGAGATCTTCGGCCGCCGCATGCGCCTTGGAGAAATAGGGATTGGCTGCCGACATCACGTTGCGGTTGACGTCCCCGCAAGCGGCCAACGTATCCAAGAGGCAGACGTTGATCGCCTGCATGGTGCGCTTCATGTTCGACTTGATAACGCCGTGGAATTGGAAGGCCTGGCGCGTCGTCAACCGCAGCGTGCCGTTGGCGTAGGTGCCGGCGATGGCATCGAGCGCCAGCCACTGCTTGGGCGTGGTGAGGCCGCCCGGCACGCGCACTCGGATCATGAAGCTATAGGCCTTTTCCAGCTTCTTTTTCGCGCGCTCTGGCCTCAGGTCGCGGTCGTCCTGCAGGTAGGTGCCGTGAAACTTGGTGAGCTGCGCGTCGTCCTCTGAGATGGCGCCGGTGGCAACATCGGCCAGCCCCTCCGCGATGGTCCCGCGCAGGAAGTGGCTGTCTTCCTTGATGTGCTCGTTCTTGTGGCGCTTGGCGTCGATCATGTCTGTCTGCCTCAATAGACGTCGCGCTGATAGCGGCCGGCCTTAGTAAGCTCCTTTAGCCTGGCGCGGCCGGCCTCCTCATCTCCGCGCTGAGCGTCCGCGAGAATGCGCGCGAGCATCACGTCGACGTCGCGTCCCATGCCCTTCTCGTCGCCGCACACGTAGATATGGGCGCCGTCCTCCACCCATTTGACGAGGTCGGCGCGGTTCTCCCACAGCCGCTGCTGCACGTAGATCTTCTCCGGCTGGTCGCGCGAGAAGGCGACGTCGATGCGCGACAGCGCCCCGCCCTCCAGGTGCTCCTGCCATTCGAGCTGGTAGAGGAAGTCGTGGGTGTAGTTGCGCTCGCCGAACACGAGCCAGCTCTTGCCCGTCGCGCCCTGCTCGATGCGCTCCTCGATGAAGGCGCGGTAGGGCGCAACGCCGGTGCCGGCGCCGATCATGATGATGGGGCGCGAGGTATCCTGCGGCAGGCGGAAGTGGCGGTTGGGCTTGACGTAGATGCGCACCTGATCGCCCATCTTGCGCCTGTCGGCGAGATAGGTGGAGGCGACGCCCTTGCGCTTCTTGCCATGCGACTGCCAGCGCACTGCGCCGACCAGGAGGTGCGCCTCGCCGGGGTGCGCGGCAAAGCTGGAGGCGACCGAGTAGAGCCGCCCCGGCAGCGGACGCAGCAGCCCGAACAGCTGCTCTGGCTTGAGCGTCTCGGCGTGCGCCTCGAACAGATCGACGAGCTGGCGATCCTCGGAGAAGGCGGCGAAGGCCTTCGGCTCGGCGAGCTTGGCGACGTCAGTGCGGCCCGTGAGCTTGGCGTAGGCTTCGACGAGGGAGCGCGACAGTGTCGTCACGTCGTAGCTCTCGCGCAGCTTTTTGACGACGTCGCCGTTTGAACCGAGACCCACCGCCTCGGCAAGAGCGAGCGCCAACTCGGGGTCGTTCTCGGGAACGACGCCGATTGAATCGCCGGGCAGATAGGAAAAGCCCGGCGCATCGGCGGTGATCTCCACGTGCCAGGTCTCGCGCGTCGAGCCCGTGCCGTTGAGATTGACGAGCGCGGCGATCTCGGCTTCGAGCGGGTTCTCCGCCGTAAACAGCGGCTCGTCGTCAGAGACCTGAACTGTGCTCTTGAAGTCGACGTGCACCACGGTTGTCTCTGTGCCGGCGTCGGCCGGCGCCAGCTTGGCGAGCGCGCCTTCGGTCCAATCTGCCGCCTGCCTGGCGTAGTCGAGGTCGAGGTCGATGCGGTCGGCCGCACGTGTTGCCCCCAAGGCCTCGAGCCGCGCATCGATCGCCTTGCCGATGGCGCAGAACTGCGCGTACGCGGTGTCGCCCAGCGCCAGCACGGCAAAGCGCAAGCTCTTGTCGAGCTTCGGCGCCCCCTCGCCCATCAGGGCCTCGTAGAAATCGACGGCGCGGCTCGGGGGATCGCCCTCGCCCCAAGTCGAGGCGAACACCATCAGGTTCTTGGCCTTGGCCAGCACGTCGACCTCGACGTCGGCCATGTCGAAGACGCGCGCATCGAGCCCGTGCTTCTGCGCAAGCTTCTTCGTCTTCATGGCGAGCCCCTCGGCGTTTCCGCTTTCACTCCCATAGAGGACAGTCAGAGGCACGCGCGGCTTGGCGGCGGCCACGGGTTGCGGCTGCGTGCCCACCTGCGCCGCCTCGAAGCCCGCGAAAAAGCCCGCAAGCCAGCTGCGCTGCAGCGGCGTCGTGCGCGCGACCACGCTATTCAGAACGTCAATGTCTTCCGGTGAGAACGGCGCGTTCTTCGGAAGCAGCGGTTGGGCGGTCACGAGCGCCTCCTTGCCATGGTCTCGTTCCCTCGTCGCCGAAGACGAGCGCCTTCGGCTCTCTCCTGGCCCTGCGGCGGTGCCGCCTCGGCCGCGCTCTCATCGCGTCCGCTCTCGGCCATCCGCTCCGGTGCGTAGACCTCGACCTTGGCCGGCGCCGACAAACCCGCACTCGCCCAATCGAGGCCGACAAAGATGATTGCCGGACCTTTGATCCTCATCTCGGCGATGGCGCGGTCGAGAGCGGCCAACTGGGTTGCCACCGCGCGCTCGTCTGCAAGCGAGCCGTTCTCGACGACGACGACCGGCGTCTCGGGCTCAGCGCCGGCAGCGAGCAGCTTGTTGCGGAATTGCGCCGCGCTCCTCACGCCCATGTAGACGGCGAACGCTTGCCCGGGCTTTGCCAGTGCGCCCCAATCCAGGTCGAAGGCGCCGTCGGCGGAAGCACCCGTCACCACCGCGAACTGGCGCACCTTCTGGCGCAGCGTCAACGGCAAGCCGACGCTCGCCGCGCACGCGTGCGCCGCCGTGACGCCGGGGACCACCTCGACGGGAACACCGGCAGCGCGCACGGCGGCAATCTCCTCCGCCGCTCGTCCAAAGATGAAGGCGTCGCCGCCCTTCAAGCGGGCGACACGGTGGCCTTTGAGGGACTCGCGCACGAGAATGCGGTTGATCTCGTCCTGAGACACGGAGGGTCCGTCAGGCTCCTTGCCCGCATCGATGCGCACCGCATCACGGCGCGCGTAGTCGAGAATGGCGGAATTGACCAGACGGTCGACGACCAGAACGTCGGCCTCCTGCAGACGCTGCTGTGCCTTGAGTGTCAGCAGGTCAGGCTCGCCCGGGCCGCAGCCGATGAGCGCGACGCTGCCGGCGGCTCGCGCCCCACTGCGACCAGCCTCGAGCTGGCGCTCGAGCTCCTTGTCCGCGGCCACGTCGTCACCGGCGAGCACCGCAGAGCGCCACGCGCCCTGCAGCAAGCCTTCCCACACGCGCCGCCGCGCCACCGGATCGGTGATCGCCTCCTGGACGAGACGGCGCAAGACCATGGCGCGCTCGGCGATGCGGCCGAAGCGCGCTGGCAGCCAGGCCTCGATCCTGGACCTGATCTCGCGCGCGAGAATGGGCGCCGCACCCTCGGTACCCACGGCAACAACCACAGGGTCGCGATCGACGATCGCAGGCATGATGAACGTGCTCTCACGCGGCGCATCGACCACGTTCACAGGCACGCCGTGGGCCTTCGCAGCCGCCGCGACCTGCGCGTCCGTTTCTGGGTCATCGCCAACCGCAAAGACAATGGCAGCGCCGGCGACATCCGAGGGTTGAAAGCAGCGCCGCTGCAGAACGACGGCCGGCTCGCGCGAGAGTGCTGCGATGTCGGCGCAGACCTCCTCGGCGACGACGCGAATGCGCGCGCTCGTCTTGGCGAGCAGACGCAGCTTCTGCAGCGCCTTCTCGCCGCCGCCCACGATCAGGACATCGCGGCCGTCGACATCGACGAAAATCGGAAAGTACCGCAAGGGTGACCTCTCGCTGCGCTTCTGACCACGTAGTAGGACCGGCAGGACCAACGTCAGCGCGCGGCGCGCGCCTCCTGTCCTCCAGGATGCTCTTATAGGCCGCTGAAGTACAATTTTCTATTGTCGTGGCCTGAATGCTTACGAAAAAGTACAACATTCCCCGTGAATGCATAAATTGAGCACAGTTTCCTATCCGCCGTGTCGTGCGTTCACCCGCCAGCGCTGCAACGTGACGCTCTTCGTGCGACGTGCCCTGCGCCGTGTCCTACGGAATGTCCAACGTCCGCAACTTGCTCGCGCTGACGCGCTGAGCGACAAGCCGGTGCTGCGCTGCACAGTATTCCGATAACGGAGGACCCCAACACTGGGGGATTGCATTGCGCGATGCGAGATTTCTTGTCAGCAAATTTGCTTGCGCGAAAAGTAACCGCAGCAGCTATCGCGCGCACGTTCTAATAACGCGCCGGACACGCGTTTGTGAGCCAGTGTTGACTTGCCGCTCGAAGCATAGCTGTGGTCTATAAACGGCCATGGCGGTCCGGACTTGACGAACTTGTCCTGATCCGCAGACTGGAGCGGCACTTAAACAGAAAAGTGACCGTTCCAGTGGGTGGACCCTCGGCGGGGCCATCCTAGATGGAAGGCAGCTTGCCGAAATAGGAGGAAAGCTATGAAGGTTTGGACAAAGCCCGCAGTTCGTGAGCAGGAAGTTGGTCTTGAGGTTACTTCTTACCTCCCGGCCGAGATCGACATCATCTAACGACTGTCGATCAGCTCACAAACTCTCGTGAGTTTCCGACAACGGCGGTCGAGAATTCGACCGCCGTTGTTATTTCTGGCGTCCATGCGGAGCATGGCTCGGCCAAGACGGCGCGCCCCAAACTTGTTAGACCATCTCCATGATCATCAAGGTTCTGGGGTCTTCCGCAGGCGGCGGCTTTCCTCAGTGGAATTGCAATTGCCGCAACTGTGTGGCCGTCCGCACAGGCGCACCCGGCTACAAGGCGCGGACCCAATCGTCGCTTGCCGTCAGCCGTGACGGCGAGAACTGGGGTCTGTTCAACGCCTCGCCCGACCTGCGCCAGCAGATCGCCGCCACGCCCGAGCTTTGGGCCAACCCCAAATTCGGCCATCGCCACAGCCCCATCAAATCGGTGGTGCTCACCAACGGCGACGTCGACCACATGGCCGGGCTCATCAATCTGCGCGAGGCACAGCCCTTCTCGATCTACGGCACCGAGCGCGTGCTCTCCGTCATCGCCGACAACTCCGTCTTTCAGATTCTGGCCCAGCCCCTGGTCCCGCGCATCGCGCTGGCGCTCGATAAGCCGACGCCGATCAGCGGCGCGGGCGTCGACCTCGGACTGACGGTTGAAGCGTTCGCGGTCCCCGGCAAGATCGCGCTCTATCTTGAGGACGCCTCCGCAGGCGCCGACTTCGGCACGCAAGAAGGCGACACCATCGGCCTCAAGGTTAGCGATCCGGCAACCAAGAAGTCTTTCTTCTACATCCCCGGCTGCGCCGAGATCGACGAGCCGCTGGCTGCGCGCCTCAAAGGGGCTTCCGTCGTCTTTTTCGACGGCACGCTTTTCACCGATAATGAGATGATCGAGCAGGGCCTGATGCCGAAAACAGGCGGGCGCATGGGCCATATCAACATGTCGGGCAGTGAAGGATCGATCGAGGCCTTCTCCAAACTCGGGGTCGGAAGGCTCATATATGTCCATATAAACAACTCGAATCCGGCTCTCGACGAGAATTCGGCCGCGCGCAAGACGATCGAGGGCGCGGGATGGGAAGTCGGATACGACGGATTGGAGGTGCGCCTATGACCGAGCCGGTAAGCCTGGAGCGTGTGAGCACCGAGCGTAAGACGGACGAGCCTATGAGCCTGGCCGACTACGAGGCCGCCATTCGCGCGGTCGGCGCCGAGCGCTACCACGACAAGCACCCGTTCCATCACATGCTGCACGGCGGCAAGCTCGCAAAGCCGCAGGTGCAGGCCTGGGCCCTCAACCGCTACTGCTACCAGTCGGCGGTACCGCGCAAGGACGCCGCGCTCGTCAGCCACCTCTACGACCGCGAGCTGCGCCGCGAATGGATCCACCGCGTGCATGACCATGACGGTCTGCCGCCGGAGGAGCCCGGCGGCATCGAGCGCTGGCTCGTCCTGACCGACGGGCTCGGGCTCGACCGCGACTACGTCATCTCCATGAAGGGGGCGTTGCCCGCAACCCGCTTTGCCGTCGAGGCCTACGTCAACTTCGTGCGCGAGCAGCCCATCACCGTTGCGATCGCCTCCTCGCTGACCGAGTTGTTCGCCCCCAAGATCCACAAGGAGCGCATCGCGGGGATGCTCGAGAACTACGATTTCATCGACGAAAAGGTCATGGCCTACTTCAGGCGGCGTTTGACGCAGGCGCCGCGAGACGCGAATTTTGCGCTGCAGTACGTTCTGAAAAACGCCAAGACCCGCGAGGAGCAGGAAGCCTGCGTCGACGCCGTGCGCTTCAAGTGCAATGTTCTGTGGGTGCAGCTCGATGCCCTGCAGCACGCTTACGTCGAGGGCAACATTCCGCCCGGCGCTTTCCGTCCGGAGGCTTGAAATGGCTGATGCTGCGCCCCGCACGCGCGCAATGATCGACGCGGCCACGCGCCCGGTGATGCCGGCGCACATCAAGCTGCGCCACGACGCCGGCCGCGGCCGCTGGCTCATCCTCGCACCAGAGCGGGTCTTCGATCCCGACGACATCGCTGTCGAGGTTTTGAAGCTTTGTGATGGCCAGCGCACGGTTGCAGATATCGCGGGCGTGCTGGCGAAAGAGTACAATGCGCCGATGGAAGAGATCTCCGCGGACATCACCGCAATGCTGCAGGATCTCGCAGACAAGGGAGTGGTGAAGACATGAGTGATGAAAACACCACCCACGTGCACGTGAAGGAAACGGCCATGCCCCTCGGCGCGCGCGAGCCCACCGAGGAGTCGACGGCTGAGGTGGAGCAGGTCGATATTGCATGCGCGCGGGCGCCTGTGGGGCTGCTTGCGGAGCTGACGCACCGCTGCCCGCTGCAGTGCCCCTACTGCTCCAACCCGCTGGAGCTTGAGCGCGTCAACACCGAGTTGACGACCGAGGAGTGGCAGAAGGTCATGCGCCAAGCAGCAGGGCTCGGCATCCTGCAGATCCATCTGTCGGGCGGCGAGCCGACGATCCGGCGCGACCTGGAGGACATCGTCAAGACCGCGGCGGATGCAGGCCTCTACACCAACCTCATCACCGCCGCCGTGCTGCTCACGCGCGAGCGCCTCGAGAAGCTGAAAGAGGCCGGCCTCGACCACGTGCAGATCTCGATCCAGGACGTGGACGTCAACGCCGAGAACGCCGACCGTATCGCCGGCTACAAGGGCGGCAGCGCCAAGAAGAAGGAGGTCGCCGGCTGGGTGCGCGAGCTGGGGATGCCCTTGACGATCAATGCCCCCATCCATCGGGCCAACATCAAGAGCGTCGAGGCGATCATCAACTACGCAGTCGAGCTCGGCGCCGATCGCGTGGAGATCGCCCACGTGCAGTATTACGCCTGGGCGCTCAAGAACCGCGCCGCCCTGATGCCGACGCGCGAGGAGTTCATGGCCTCCGCCAAGCTCGTCGAGAAGGCGCGCGAGAAGCTCAAGGGCGTCATCGTCATCGACGCCGTCGTGCCCGACTACTACGCCAAGTACCCGAAGCCCTGCATGGGCGGGTGGGGCCGCGGCATCATCAACGTCACGCCGTCGGGCCGCGTGCTGCCCTGTCATGCCGCCGAATCGATTGCCGGGCTCGAGTTCGACAACGTCCGCGACAAGCCGCTGGGCGACATCTGGCTCAACGGCCAAGCGTTCCAGAAGTATCGCGGCACCGACTGGATGAAGGAGCCGTGCCGCTCCTGCCCGCGCCGCGAGATCGACTACGGCGGCTGCCGCTGCCAGGCCTTCGCGCTGACGGGCGACGCCGCCAACACGGACCCGGCCTGCTCGCTTTCGCCGCTCCATGCCGAGTGGGCAAAAGTCGCAGAGATCGAGTCCCACGAGGCGGCCCCGGAGTTCATCTATAGGCGCCCGGGCGGTGCAACGCCGAAGACGTCTGCAAAGAAAGCCCCTGCGGCAACCGACGCTTAACCTCGCCAGACCGCCCTGAGCATCGTTCCTGACGCACTCTCCCGCTCGCCGGGGGGGTGCGTCACTGTGTTCAGTCCAAGTTCACAAAAGACTTGGCACATTGGGCACCGGCATTGGATGATCGCGCGATTGCGTCTTATTGTGTGATCACAGGAACAACAGGGAAGGAAACCGGGATGCTCAAGTGGGTTGTTGCAGCTAGTCTCATGATCGGCTTGCCGACGGTGGCGTCGGCGCAGGATGCAGATGCGGGCGCAAAGGTCTTCAAGCTGAAGTGCTCTCCCTGCCATATGATCGGGCCCGGCGCCAAGACCAAGGTAGGCCCCGAGTTGAACGGCATCTTGGGCCGCAAGTCCGGCTCGGTCGAGGGGTTCAAGTATTCGGAGGGGTTGCAGAAGTCGGGTATCACTTGGGATGACGCCAACTTGCATAAATGGCTTTCCGGCCCGAAGAAGTTGGTTCCGGGCACCAAGATGATCTTTCCCGGAGTCAAGGACGAGCTCGAGCGCGATGACCTCATCGCCTACCTCGAGTCCTTCAACGCCGACGGCACCCAGAAGAAGTAAAGGCTGACCTTCGCCTGATCTACACAAGCGCCGCGGGCGACGAGCTTG